>Ga0073928_10000442_pt1 | contig 98208 bp, 83 predicted proteins | sample PaiPotPPA55metaG_FD_76969 | JGI IMG/M metagenome (GOLD analysis project Ga0073928, IMG submission 76969) | Iron sulfur acid spring bacterial and archeal communities from Banff, Canada, to study Microbial Dark Matter (Phase II) - Paint Pots PPA... ...
CTTGAGGCGTTTAGGCGGCGTCTGAGCCGCCTGCCGAAATCCCGAGCGAAGTCGAGGGATCTGCGGCCTGGGAAATCCAGAGCGGAAAGTCGGAGAATTGGTCGGGACGGGCAGATTTGAACTGCCGACCCCTCGCACCCCAAGCGAGTGCTCTACCAGGCTGAGCCACGTCCCGACACTAGTTCGAACAGGAGTTCGAACGGGGTTGACTTCGAAATTCTACACCACTCATCTGCGCTTCCGCTTCGACTTCGACGGTCTGGTTTCCTCTATCAATGCAAACTGAATCTTCTTCTCTACCGGATCAATCCGGTCCACCAGCACCCTCACACGCTGTCCCAGCTTGAAAATTCTCCGGCTGCGCTGGCCAATAATTTCGCGCGTGTTCTCGTGATACTGTAGCGATCGTCGATGAGGGTATTGAGCGGGACCAATCCTTCGACGAAAAGATCGGTGAGCTCGACGAAGAAGCCAAACTTGGTGACGCTAGTGATCAGGCCGTCGAAATCCTCGCCGATGCGGTCTTGCATGAACTTGGCTTTCTTCCATTCCATCAGCTCGCGTTCTGCATCGTCCGCGCGGCGCTCAGACTGGCTGGATTCTTCCGCGATGGCGTGGAGTTCGTCGAGCGAGATCGGGCCTTCCTGAAGCTGAATATTTTCGCGTTCTCGCCGTTTTGACCAGGGGGAAGCATCGGCCGTGTGGGGTGGCCGCCCCGGCCGCGAATCCTCAGGGCCTTTAGGCCCTGAGGGAAGACTCCCTATCGGCACTTCTCCGTCCCATCGCTCCGCCGAATCGCTCAGCACCTCCTTAAGAATTCGGTGCACGATCAAGTCCGGATAGCGGCGGATGGGCGAAGTGAAGTGCGTATAGGTCGTCGCCGCCAACGCGAAGTGCCCGAGGTTTTCTTCTGAATATCGTGCCTGCTTTAAAGATCGCAGCATTAGGTAAGACAAAATCCGCTCTTCGGGCTTGCCGGCAATTTTCTCGGTCAACTTCTGATACATGCGCGGCGTGATGTGGACCTCTTTCGGAATTTCAAGTTCGCGCGCGCGCTTTCCGGTCCCGTAATTTGCCCGGCGATCAGTCTTGAACTGCACCCGCTGAATCGGAAGTGCCCCCACGCCAAGCGAATATCCAAATGTCGCGGCAATCACTTCAAAGTCGTACACGCGCTTGGCATCGGGTCTTTCGTGGACACGATAAAGCGAAGGAACTCTTTTGCTTTCTAAATACCCGGCAACACACTCGTTCGCCGAAAGCATGAATTCCTCGATGATGCGGTTCGCAATATTACGCTCCGAGCGCGTAATGCTTTTCATTAATCCCAGCTCGTCAAATTCGATCACCGGTTCTGGCAAATCGAAGTCAATTGATCCGCGCCGTTCGCGCTTGTGGTTCAGGATCATTTGCAATTCGCGCATCAGTTCGAAGTCCGCGACCAGCGCGGCGTACCGCGCCTGAAAGGATTCATCGCCTTCCAGAATTGCATTCACGGCGGTGTAGGTCATTCGTTCCGCAGAACGGATAATTCCGGGACAGATTTCGTATCCCACAATCTCGCCACGATTGTCGATCTCCATGATGCAAGACATCACCAGGCGATCGAGCTGTGGCCGCAGACTGCAGATGTCCGTCGAGAGCTCGAGCGGCAGCATGGGCACAGCGCGGTCGGGAAAGTAAACGCTCGTCCCTCGCAGCCGAGCTTCCTGATCGAGCGGGGTGCCCGGCAGAACATATTGGGCTACATCGGCGATATGAACTTGCAATTCGTAGTTGCCGTTTTCCAGTCGTTGCACGAGGACGGCGTCGTCGAAATCGCGGGCAGTTTCACCGTCAATGGTCACAATGGGCAGGTCGCGAAAATCGCGGCGCTTGCGGATCTCAGCGGAAGAAATAATTGGCTCAACGGCTTCCGCTTCGCCCAGCACCTGATCAGGGAATCGGTGTGGCAGATGGTATTTGCGAATGATGATTTCAACATCGACACCGAAATCATCTTCGTACCCCAGGATCTCGACCACGCGGCCGCGTGGCTGCTGTGTTGCCGTCGGCCAGTCGGTGATCTCAACATCGACTACGACATTTTCGAGATCACTCCAATCTCGGCGGGTGGCTTCTTCGCCGAGCACACGGTGCTTGGACGAGATCGTCGTTGGCCGTTCGTCGTTGGCCATTGGCGAAACCCGCCTGCTGCGCGACGCGTCTTGATCAGCGATTTTTGCACCGACGTCCGCCGATCTCGCTCTTGCCAAGGACGAACGACCAACGGCCAACGACGGTTCTGGGTACTCCATTCCATGCGGAATCACAATCTGTTGTGAAATCTTCTGGTCCAGCGCGACGACGTGATTGTGCCGCGAGCCGTAGTGAAAGATTCCGACGACCGTCATATGTGCCCGGTGCACCGGCCGCAAAATGCGGCCCTCGGTTCTGCCGTCATCGCGAATGTTCGTGACTTCGACCAGCACCTGGTCCCCATGCATTGCCGAACCAACCGCGTGCGGCGGGATAAAAATGTCACCTGAGAGACGGCCCTTCAGATTAGGCGCAGCCGAAGCAAGATCAGGAATGACGAAGCCGAACCCGTCGCGATGAAGGCTTAGTTTTCCGGCGATCAGGTTTTTCCCCGTAGCGGCTGTAGCCTGCGGGATTGCGTATCGATCCGAATCCACTTTCGCGAGTTGGCCAGCTGAAACCATTTTCTGCAGCCTGCCGGAGAGCTCCTTTCGCTGATCGCCGTGCAGCCCCAGCTCGCGCACCAGCTGCTTGTAGCCAGCTGCCTGCTTTGGCTGCCGCTGGATTTTCTTCAGAATGATTGAATCGGACAACATTTTGAGCTCAGAAGCGTGGCAACGTTTAACTCGCGTGAACGCTCCCCAGATTCTAGATGAGCGGACGATCTGGCGTTATTACCGGTTACTTTGACCTGCAGTATTTGCTGTATTGACGCGTTTTAATAACGGGTATAACACCGAGGTTTGTACCTCCCGCCGCGCAGTCAAGTCGGCGGAAACAGGAGGCGGTATGCAGAAAAGGTCGGCATTCGTTGGTATGATGGCTGTGCTTCTTCTATCAGTGCTCTCGCAAGCGCAAATGCAGGTTTATGGCGCGTGGCATTGTGGCAGCGACTACTGTACGTGGGCCAGCGTGCGCAACATGACTGATTTCGACACCAAGAATCACTGGCTGATTGATCGCGGCGACGGATCAGGGCTGGCGTCTGTCAATCTCGTAATCCTCAGCTTCGTTCAGCCGCTCAAGCTACTCAATCAAACCAACGACTCCGGCGATGTGAACGGTGTGCCGGTGGGCATGAACTCGGCAATCGTCAGTTATTTCACCAGCCATAATGTGCGCGTGATGCTCTCGATCGGCGGGATCACCTACACCAGCTATTGGGACCAGGCGCTCTCCACAAATCCTACGCAGCTTGGACTGAATGCCGCCGCCGTCGCTAAGAGCTTGGGGGTGGGTATCGAAATCGATTACGAAAATAGTTCCAGTCCCAACCTTACCGGATTGCAATCATTCGTGAACGCGTACCGGTCGCAGATTCCTTACGACCCCACGGGCGCGAACCCGGCCGCGCGGCTGACCATTGATCTGGGCGCGGGGGACCAATACCTGACGAATCTTTCGCGCTACGCCACCGCCAACTGGCTTAATGACTCCTCGCCGGTTCTCGATTATGCCAACGCTATGGTTCCGAACAAGCAGCCAACCAGCGCTTCTGCGGCGGAGAGCAACTGGCAACAGCACATTGATGGAAAAGCAAATTATGCGCCGCCGGTGCCTCCGCTGGCGCCAAACCGGCTGACCGGCAGTTTGTACATCGTGACCGGACGGAATCCCGCGCCTGAGTGCAACAACTTCAGCGCCTCGCTGGAAAACAGCGCCGGCAGTTATGTTGAAACCGTCCCGCCAAATGGTGCCGGCACAACTGATGGCATGCTGGGATTTATGTTCTGGGCGGCAGAGTGTCAGGGAACCCATTCCATCTGCACCACGCCGCCAAACACTTGCGAAGCCGGAGTCGGTACCGGCGCGAAAACTTACAGCATCCCGCTGCCAATGCCCGCGCTGCGCCAGAACTGATCATCACGGGGGCAGGCTGCGCCTGCCCTCATTTTTCTCCCGCGCTGAAAGCTCTCTTCAGATCAGCTGCAGCCGCCAGGCTGACTAAAGTAACGCGGCTGCTCTAAGGTTTTGCCCTGAATTCCACATTAGAAACGCCCAAAAACACCCGAAAATGCACAAAGTATTGCGCTTTTCCACAATACAAATGCCGCGGTGGAGAGTAGAATTTTCTTGGCCACCGAAGCGAAAATTCGGTTCCCAAACACATTTTCCCTAAAGGAAAGGATTTCTTCTCACATGTGGAAGCCTACAAATCAGCCCACGGCGCCAGGTCGTCCGACCGAGCCGGAGCGTACCCCTATTTCAGCGCCGAGCGCTCCTGCGGTAACGGAAACGGCCGCCAGCAGTGCTCCGCGACCCGTCGTTTCGGCGAGCACAGCGGACCAGGCTACCATCGGGAAGTCTCTTGTGATTAAAGGTGAAGTAACCGGGTCCGAATCACTCTACATTGATGGCCGCGTGGAAGGCTCGATCAACCTCGCCGGAAACCGTGTCACGGTTGGCCGCAATGGCGTAGTCGCTGCAAACATCAACGCTCGCGAAATCGTCGTCCTCGGCAAAGTTCGCGGTAACCTGACTGCCAGCGACCGGGTCGACATTCGCAGCGATGGCTCGCTGACAGGCGATGTTGTGGCCGCACGCATCTCGATTGAAGATGGTGCGTTCTTCAAGGGTGGGATCGATATCCGCAAGGCTGGACAGCAACCTGGTCAGAAACCGAATGGCGAGGAAAAGCCTGTAGCCACGACCTCGGCTGAAGTCGCTGCCGCCCGCGCATAAACCAGTCAATTCAGCTTCAAAATAGGCGCCCTGACCTAAGGGGCGCCTGTTTTTTTGCGGCAAATATCTCCTCCCAGTGCCCTAATTTACGTTTGCATGTAGGGGATTTCCTGACGGTTCAGCGTCAACGGGTAGCCATCCAAGTTCGCATGGAAAGCGAATACGAAATGGTTCTTCCCGACGTCGCTACCTCTGCTGAACGGGTGGCTGCGTCTATTCCCATGCCGTTGCCGCCGCGCACCGATCGCGACGGCAAGTCCATCAAGAACGGGATATTGCTCACCATTCCCGAAGACGAATTCATGGGCCTGCGGCCACTTCTTGAAGAAGTCGAGATGCCGCAGTACAAGATTTTTTACGACCAGGGAGAAAAAATCGAGCATGCCTATTTTCCCAACGAAGGAATGATTTCGCTCGTGGTGCTCGTCCACGACGGTAGGAGCGTAGAGGTCGGCATCACCGGTCCTGAAGGCATTGTTGGAGCTCCATTGGCATTCGGTTTTGAAAGCGCGCCCATGCGCGCGATCATGCAAATTGCGGGCAGAGGGCTGCGCATACCATCGTCGATCCTGGAGGAATCTTTCAGCCGCTCACCGAATTTGAAATTGCTGGTTGAGCGTTACGTAATGATGCAACAGTTGCAGGTGGCGCAGCTTGCGGCATGCAATCGGCTGCACGACATGGACCAGCGGCTGGCCCGCTGGCTGTTGATGTGCCAGGACAGAATTGATTCAGAAAGTTTGCCTCTGACTCACGAATTTCTTGCCCAGATGCTGGGCTCGGGACGACCCACGGTTACGATTGCCGCTGGCGTACTCGAGCGCGCCGGGTTGATCCAGAACACTCGCGGCAGCGTGAAAATCCTCAACCGTAAGCGCCTCGAGGATGCCGCCTGCGAATGCTACAGAGTAATCCAGAACTACAACGGCTCATTCAGCTTGAAGTAGGACGCGCCTACCGACGTTGATGTTTGAGTGTGTAGTTGCGGCACTTTCGGTTCGCTGTCGAACTGACACATTTTCGCGCGACTACTAGCCTAGCGCACTGGTCTTCTCCAGAGAATCTTGTGATTTGCGCGTGGCTTGCAAGAGGGAGCACGTTTGCAACGTACGAATATTGGCACTGAATTAAAAAACTCCATCGCGAATCCCAGCGCACGCACCGACGTGAACTCGAGGCCGGTGGAAAACCAAATCCTCAACTCAATTCCTGAGACTGAGTACAACCTTCTCCGTCCGCATCTGGAATCCGTGCAACTTTCGCACCACCAGATCCTGCACGAAGCTGGCGAAAGAATTGAATTTGCTTACTTTCTGAACGAAGGATTGGCGTCACTCGTTGTTTTGACAAGCGATGGCCACAGCGTCGAGGTCGCAATCGTTGGACGTGAGGGAATCGTCGGCACCCCGCTGGCGGTCGGGATTCATCGCGGACCGTATCGCAGCATCATGCAGATTCCCGGGACCGGCGTGCGCCTGAAGTCCGAAATTCTGGAAGAAAAAATGCGCGAAGCCCCCGAATTGCGCCTCATGTTGAACCGCTACGTGCTGGTGCAGGGATTGCAAATTGCGCAGATTGCCGCCTGCAATCGCTTGCACGAGATCGAGCAACGCTTGGCACGGTGGTTGCTGATGTGTCAGGACCGCGTGGCGTCGGAATTTCTTCCCGTCACCCACGAATTTTTGGCGCAAATGCTCGGCACTGGACGGCCCAGCGTCAGCCTAGCAGCTGGCATTTTGCAAAAAGCTGGCTTCATCGAAAACCTCCGCGGCACGGTAAAAATTGTCAATCGAAAACAGCTCGAGTCCGCCGCCTGCGAGTGCTACAAGATCATGCAGCAGTTCAACCGCACACTAGTGTTGAAACCGCCGAGCAATGTTTAAGGAAAAAATGGAGGCACGGACGTCCTCGCCCGCGCAATTCCGAACTTAACTTAAGCATTCGTAATCATCCCGTCTGGCGTCTCTGTCGTTTTCTTTCGCCGCAAATCACGTGGCAATTTGGATTTCGTTAGCCATAACCCAACTACAACAACTGCCGCCCAAGCTGCGCTGAGCAAGACCAGCGCCTCTAGATCAGCGATCCGGCTTCCGCTTGGATTGATGAACGCGATGAGCTCCCGTCCCAAGAACCCCGCCGCGACTGAGACCACCAGCGCCTTCCCGATTTCCTTCCAATCCAGCCCTCCTAAAGGCACCAGCTTTCGATAATGCAGCAGAAGGGCCACAGCCAGACAGTTGGCGGCGATTCCCAGGTCTGAGGCGATAACCAGCCCGCGCGCAGAAAACGCGCGATAGAGAGCGGAATAAATCGGAAGGGAAGCGACGGTGATTACGGTGCTGGCAATCATGGGCGTCAGCGTGTTTCCCGCCGCGTAAAATGCGCGCGCATACAGGCCCTGTGCCGACCAGAAAGCCAGTGAAAGTGAAAACCAGAAAAAATAAACTGCGGTGGTCCGGGAATCAGAAAAATGCAAATGCCCGCGCCGATATACCAGATCGATCAGCGGTAGCGCGGCTGCGGTCATGAAACTGGACGCAAGCACGGCCCCGGCTACGACCCGGTAAACGGAAGCATTCACCGTGTCGGCAAATTCTCCAAATCGCTTCTCGCCGAACAATTTTGCAAAAAACGGCAGCGAAGCTTGGCTTGCTGCCTGCCCCAGGACCGCAATCGGCACAGCGAACAGCCGCTTGGCATAGTTCAATCGTGTAATATCGCCGACACCGCCGGACGCGAAATAGCGCAGGATCCAATCGTCAGCGCTCACCAGCGAGACACCTAGCATCAATGGAATCGACAGCCGCACCCATTCCCGGAAGGCCGCATTGCGTACGTCAAAAGAAATCGTGTATCCCACGCCAATTCGTGCCGCCCCGATTGCATTGATGAGGAAAATTCCTACGAATGCTCCCGCCACGGCACCATAGGCGAGCGCCGCAATTCCCAGGCGGTGCGAGAACAGCAGGCCACCCAAAATAATGCCGCCGTTATAAACTAGCGGACCGATCGCGGGCAGCAGAAACATTCTCCGCGAAAGTAAGACTGCCGAAACCACCCCCCCGACGTAGAAGAAGAGCTGCGCCGGAAGCAGGATTCGCGTCAGTCGGACGCAAAGCTCGAACTCTTTAGGCTGAAACTTGCTGAACATGAGCCGGTCCAGCTGCGGCGCGTAAATTTCTGCCAGAACAATGCCCACTGCGAGTACCGCGGTCATGATGGTGATGACTGCAGAGAAGGTTTTTCGCGCTTCGTCTTCCCGCTTTTCAGCCAGAAATCGCGTGTAGATGGAAACAAAAGTGATCGAGGCAGTCCCGCCGGCAACCAGATAATTCAGCCAATCCGGAATGGTGAAGCCTGCGTTGTATGCGTCGGTGATCGAGTTCGCGCCGAACGCCCACGCGATGTACATTTCCCGCAGGAAGCCAACCACTCGCGAAAGCAGGATCATGGTGACCAGCAGTACCGTAGCCGAGAAAGCCGTGTGCACGCGCGCGGGATGGAGCAGCTGAATAAAACGCCGCGCCAGAGATCTCGGTTGGAGAGCTGGCTGATTACCTGGGGGATTTTCGCTGAAATCGTTTGGGCCCGACGGCATTATGGGCGATTCTACATGGGAAACAATACGGCAATGGTTGCCACGGTATGGCAATTTGGATTCCATGGCGCAGCCTGAGCTCTGAGCTTTGAGCTTTGAGCTCTGAGCTTTGAGCGCTAGCTTTCCAAGCCTCAGAAGTTTCCGCTGGACAATAGCTTGAGAGCTCATAGCTCAAAACTCATAGCTAAAAGCTGGGTTGCGGCAACTCTTTTTTGACAGCTGGAATCAATAGACTGGATAATCCCCACTGTGCCGGGTCAAGCTGCTAGACAGGATTCACCGGGATCGGCCCTGTTGCGGCGCTCCTTCCGCAAAACTTTTCCCCCTGCCGTGCGCGGTGTGGGCGCTTACCTGTGGGACGCACAAGGCAAGCAGTACCTGGATTTTTCCGGCTCCGCCGCCGTCAACTTCATCGGTCATGGAGTTTCAGAAATCGCCGCCGCGATGACCGAACAAGCCCGTTCGGTCGAGTTCGTGCACGGTAGCCAGTTCACTACGCCGGTCGCCGAGCAATACGCCAGCGAACTGCTCGAGTTTGCGGGAGAGAACTTCCGCAGCGGGGCGGTCTACTTTTGCAGCGGAGGCTCGGAAGCGGTTGAAACCGCGTTGAAGCTGGCGCGGCAGTATCAAGTCGAAGTCGGCCAGAACCAGCGCTCGCAAATCATCAGCCGGAACCAGAGCTATCACGGCGCGACCCTCGGCGCCGTAGCCATCTCCCGAAATAAGAGCCGGCGCGAGATTTACCGTCCCATGCTGCGCGAGTTTGCTACCGTCGATGCACCCTATTGCTACCGCTGCCTTCACAACTGCACGGATGGATGCTTCGACTGCGGCCAAGAGTATGCCGCCGAGATTGAGCAAGCCATCGCCGACGCCGATGGCAAAGTCGCAGCTGTAATTCTGGAACCGGTAAGCGGAGCAACTTTAGGCGCCGTGGTCCCGCCAAAGGGTTATTTGGAAAAGGTTGCGCAAATTTGCGCCAAGAACCACGTCCTCATGATCGCCGACGAAGTCATGAGCGGCATGGGCAGGACGGGCCGGAATTTTGCCGTCGATCACTGGGGAGTCGCGCCCGACATCCTGGTCACCGCCAAGGGGCTCTCCAGCGGGTATGTTCCTCTGGGCGCGGTGATCATGTCGAAAAAAGTGGTTTATGCAATTTCATCCGGCTCCGGCTCCTTCATTCATGGTTTCACTTACAGTTCGCACCCGATTTCGTTGGCCGCGGGTCGCATGGTCCTCAAATATATTGAGGATCACAAATTAGTGGAGGCTGCGGACTCAGACCGCATGGGTAGTATCGCGCACACGCTCAAAGAGAATCTCGCGCAGCTTCGGTCCCTGAATCACGTCGGCGAAGTGCGCGGGATCGGGCTGCTATGGGCGGTCGAATTCGTTTCAGATACCGAGAGTAGAGATTCATTCCCGGCCGCAGTAAATTTCTCCGGTTGCGTCGCGCAAGCTGCAACCGAGCGTGGACTGCTGGTTTATCCCGTCCAGGGTTGCGCCGATGGCGATCGCGGCGACCACATCCTGATCGCACCTCCAGCGGTCATTTCTCCCGATCAAGTTTCCTGGGCGTGCCAACAGTTATCGGCGGCGATTGAAGAAGCCTCAGCCGAACATATGATCTGATGTTTTCACCTCTTCGCTTTCCATGGCGTCAGTCGCGGAATCCATCGCGGCACGTTCCGACAAAATTCTAAATACTCTTCACCGAAGGTCTTCTTTAATTTGGGCTCCTCGTACCCGACAACGAAGAGGTGTGAGAGGAACCAGACCAAGAAGCCGTAAGCAAACAGGCGCACGTCCCCGAGGAGCAGTCCTTGGCCGACGACCGCCGCCAGGCCTCCCACGTACATCGGGTTCCGCAAGTAACGATAGAACCCGGTTACGACCAAGTTCTGCGTCGGCAAAACCGGAGCCGGAGTCCCAAGGCCCTGAATCGCGAAACGCACGAACGAATCCAGCAGCATCGGCGCGCCAGCCGCAATCAAAAGCCCTCCAATAATTCGAAAGCCGGAGAATCCCAGGAGTGGCGGGCGCATGCGCCAACCGGAAATCCACCACGGTACCACCCCCATAACAACCCCAGGAGCCAGCAGCAGGAAGACAAACGATCCCAGAATTGCCGCAGGTCTTCGCATAAAGAGGACCTCTGCGCAAAGTTATACGCCATCCTCAAACCTAACCTCCGAAGAGTGCCCTGAACTCGACCTTTGTTTTCTGCTGCTTACCTCTTGATCTGCGGTTGAGATTCAATTTACCAGCGGTGCATTGCTCCGATCGTCGAGGAACTGCACGATGTCACGGCAGGAGGAACCATGCTCACCCAGACTTTGACCGATTCAAGACCATCCAAATTTTTTCGCCACGCCGCGCGCCTTCAACAAAGCGTTCTCGCCCGACCCGAAAAACGGATGCTCATCTGGATGGCCGAACGCACACCAAGCTGGATTAACCCAGACCATCTCACGCTGTTTGGCTTTCTGGCCCAACTCATGACCGGAGTGAGTTACGCCATTGCTCGCTCAAGTCAATTGGGGTTAACCGGCGCAATTGTATTTCTCATCCTGAACTGGCTTGGCGACAGCATGGACGGCACGCTCGCCCGAGTACGTCAGCAGCAGCGCCCCCGCTACGGCTTTTATGTCGATCACATGCTTGACAGCGTCGGAGCAGTTGCTCTGATGGCTGGACTCGCGTTCTCTGGATACATGAGTCCGCCGATTGCCATCGGCTTACTGGTGTTGTTTTTGCTGCTTTCGATCCAATCGTATCTCGCGACCTATACGCTCGGCGAATTTCGGATGTCGTTCTGGAGCTGCGGGCCGACAGAGCTTCGGCTGCTTCTCATCTTGGGAAATCTAGCGGCATACCGTTGGCCGACGGTTCTGCATGGCTATCGATTGTTCGATGTCGGCGGCGCAGTCGGGATCGCAGGAATGTTGGCGATGCTGATCTGGTTCACTGGTCGCAACATTGCACGACTCTATGACGAGGAGCGGCTCTCGTGAGCGTCCGCCCCGGAAACATCAACACCGGATTCCTGCGCTGGCTGAAATTCAATGCGGTAGGAGCAATGGGAATCGCGGTGCAACTGGGCGCGCTCGCCGTGCTCACGTCAGTTCTAGAAATCAATTACTTGCTGGCGACCGGATTGGCAGTCGAAGCCTCTGTCCTGCACAACTTCATTTGGCACGAGCGTTTCACGTGGGGCGACCGAAGATCGCCGGACCGCTTCATGCGCTTGCTGAAATTCAATCTGACCACCGGAGTTTTCTCTATCGCTGGAAACTTGGCCTTCACCAAGGTCTTGTCTGATGCCGGAGTGAACTATCTCGCAGCAAACGCCCTTTCGGTTGCCGCATGCTCCATTGTCAACTTCTTCCTAAACGACCGTTTGGTCTTTGGCCGCTCAGCCGCCGATTGAGGCGCTCTCGATTTCGTTTACGGCCGTTTCGGAAACCGTGGTAAAGTTCCGGGAACTTAGCCGCCACCAGCTGCGTAACTTCTTCCAGATAGAGGTGCTCGCGTGATACACCTGAGGGCTCTTCGCAAACAGTTCGGCGGCCTCGTCGCCGTCAACAACCTTGACCTAATAATTCCTCGCGGCGAAATCTACGGCCTCATTGGCCCGAACGGCGCTGGAAAAACTACTACCATACGCATGATGTGCGGCCTTCTGTCTCCGACCCGCGGGCAGGTCGAGATCGCAGGAATTGACGTCACCGCCGAGCCTGAACGCGCGCAGCAGCACATCGGCTACCTGTCTGATTTTTTCGCGGTGTACGACGACCTGAAAGTTTGGGAATATCTCGACTATTTCGCTCGGGCTTATAAAATGCCCGACACCGCTGTCCCCAAGCGCATACGCGAAGTCATTTCCGAAGTGAACCTGGAAGTGAAAAAACTGATTCCATCATCGCCGGCCTTTCGCGCGGCATGAAACAGCGGCTTGGGATCGCTCGCGCCATCATTCACAATCCCGAGGTCCTGCTGCTGGATGAGCCCGCGTCGGGCCTGGATCCGAAGGCTCGTTTTGAGTTGCGTGTGCTGCTGCAGAAAATGCGTGATCGGGGCGCGACGATTTTGATCTCCTCGCACATCTTGACCGAACTTGAGGGCTTCTGCACTTCCATCGGCATTATGGAAAGAGGCCGGCTGGTGCGCAGCGGCAAAATCGAAGACGTGACTGCCGCAGAGTCGCCAACACGCGCCGTAGAACTCCGCTGGATTGCTCATACCAGCGTGTCCGTCAGTTCAGTGCTCTCTCAATTTCCAGAAGTTTCCGGTGTTGAGCTGGAAGCCAGCGAAGGTCACTTCAATTTCACGGGTCCTGACGAACGCCTCTCCGACCTGCTTACCGCGCTGGTGAGCGCGCAAGTCCGCCTGACTTCATTCAACGACGTGAAGACCACCGTTGAGGACCTTTACATGAGGCTCTCGCACCATGAGGTGATGTGATGCTTTGGAAATTTTGGCAAAACCCTGAGTTTATCCGCCACTGCCGCTCCGAATTGCGGCGCAGCCGAATGACCACCGTCGGATTAGTTGTCATCTTCGTTTGCGCATTGACGATTCTCGCGTGCTGGGCGACGGCAAAGGCGCAAATGAGCTACTACCACTCGCAAGCTGTAGTAATTGTCCAGCCTCCGATACCCTCGGCTGCGCCAGCTCAGAGATCGAATGAACCCTCGGATGATGATGCCGAGCGACCCTCGCGCACCCTTTCGTCCCATGCGGTGCCATCGATAGCCGCAGCAACAGCGCTCAAAAGCTACTACCCGCTGATGCTGATGCAGTTCGGCGTGCTTACCTTCTGGTCCCTACTCTCATGTACGCAGGCCATATCGCGCGAACGCGAGCGCAATACCTGGGATTTTCAACGCACCACGCGGCTGGCTCCCTCGGAACTACTGGTCGGGAAACTGCTGGGCGAGCCGGTGCTGGCATACTTCATTTTTCTGTGTGCGCTGCCGATTACGCTCGCGCTTGGAATCGTCGGGCACGTCCCACTTCTCAACATCTTGCTTGCTGATTTCGTGATGCTGATCGCCGCGCTTTTCATAGGCATTGCAGGGTTGTGGGTTTCGAGCTTATTCGAAAGTAAAAGTCGGGGCATCGCCCTGATAGCCGGGTTGGCTATCTACGGCATGTTCCTGGGTTTCGCCGGGATGGCCGACTCTCCGTTCAGTGGATTAGGTGGATTCAGCCCGCTCACTACATTTCTCCCTCTGCTGGGACGAACCCCCACTCCTGTGCGCCCAATGCTCTTCGGGGGCCGGGTTCCGTGGTTGTTCATGACCATTCTGCTTTACGTCACTTTCGGCGCCTGGCTGGTTCTGATGTTGGTCCGGAATCTGAAAAAAGATGTGAACGAAATGCGATTGCTCTCGCACTGGCAGGCGGTAAGGTGCTGTGCTTTCCTTAACTTTGTGTTGTACGCATTATTGGATCCGACGCGTGGCAATTCGTTCAGCACCGCGGCTGACTTCGTCAGCTTCATGGTGCTGATAAATGGGATCATATTCTTCTTTCTCGGGGTCGCCATGCTCAGCACATCGGAACGCCTAGATCCTGAAAGCCTCGTGTCCGCGCGCTTGTTCTTCTCCGGCAACGGCCTGCAGTGGCCCTGGCTGATGATTTCCGCAGGCGTCAGCTACGTGCTGCTGATCTGGGGTTTGTATATGTGGCAAGGCCAGCTTGGCTTCGACCGCCACCTCATGGGATGGGGCGCAGTGAGCATGCTCATCGTTCTGGTATTTATTATCCGCGACGTGCTGTTTATTCAATGGTGCAAGCTGACCCGCTTGCGGTCGCCCCTGGTCAAAGGCGTTCTTTTTCTCGGTTTGTACTATGCTGGGGCGGCGGTGCTGTACACGGTCCTGGATGTCACTTCGCACACCGCTGCGACTGACTTGGCGCATGTGCTGACGCCGGTTGCGGCCTTCACCTACAACAGCGCGTTAATCCCGGTAAGCGCTGTGGTTGGGATTGTCATTCAGGCGATGGCGACCGCGTTCATGGTCTCAGCTATTCGCGGACGGGTGGAGCAGACTGAGCTCCTAGCAGTCGCAGCGACCAGCGATTAATCCATGTGATTGTGTTGCCGCTCCACCGACCAGATGTCCTCGGGCTTCTGCTCAAACGGATAGATGTGCACCATCCAGCCGAAGATTTGCGGCATGAACTTTCCGCCGGCCGCATCACATTCATCTTTCGTCGAGATCGATCCGCCAAGGCCGAACTTCGCGTTAGGCGGCATGGCCTCTTGCCTGCGCTCTTTCGGAGCCATGCATAGGTTCACGTGCGCATGCCATTGGGCAATACTCAAGGGGATGCGCGAATTCAGTTCGTCTTCGGTCGCATCCTTCTGGGCGGTATACATTACGCCGATCAGCTTGTAATCGTCGCCATTCTTTTCGTAAAGCAATGATGTCGGGCGCGAAGGATCGAAACCGTTGCGGGCGCGAAATGCGTTCCAATAATTAGTGAAGTGATATTGCTTTTGCGGAACGTTCGGCATGAATATCTTGTACCCATCGGCAAGGGCGACTTTGTAGTCTTTATATTTTTCGGCTGTGGTCCTCGCCGCCTCCACGATTTGATCGGCCTTGGCCTGATCGCCAGGCTGCGACGGACGCAGCGTGGTCATCTTCATGTGAGGGCCCATGTCCATGTGGTGGCCCTCCATGGAATGCATTGCCGCCGCATTGCCGTCGCTTTCGCTGTTCATGCCCGCCATGTCATGCATGCCTTGGTCGTGTCCGGACATGTGAGACATATCCATGCCGGCCATGTCCGTAGGTTGGTTTTGGGCGAAAGCTGATGCGAAAAACAGCACAATTGAGATCAAAAAAGCCGCACGCATTGAGAGACCTCGGTTGAAGGAATGAACTCTCCCATTAGTGGAATGTTTCGAGAGCGGCTTGCCAAGATTACGGGAGTAATTTACCGCGATTCTCTTTGTCGCCCGGACAAGCCGCAACCCGAACCATAGTCAATCTGGCTCTCGCCCAACAGTCGCGAAGCGACGACATTTTGAATAGCCCAGCACTCAGTGCTGGGAAAACTATAGATCGGAGATGTCCCTGAGGCTTTCCGGCACTCGTTTTGCTGACTGGATTACGTGGTCGCGCGACTACTGTGGCCGACGCGGCACGATTGCGAGATCGACGAGAATCTTCGTAGCGGCCTCAGAGCCCGAGCGCACGCAATCGGGAATGCCAATTCCGCCGTAAGCGTTTCCAGCCAGTGCCAACCCAGGCGCTGCAGAAGTGATCCGTCGGATCCGTTCAACTCGCGTTTTATGACCGACCGTATATTGCGCCATTGCCTTGGGCCATTTGTAAATCTTGACGAACATCGGCTCGGATGTAATGCCAAGTATTTCTTCAAGCTCCCGTCGAACCGTGGCAGTGATCTCGGCGTCGGGCAATTGCAATATTTCTTCGTCGCGAGTTCCACCAAGAAAACAACGAATCAATGCGCGATCTTCGGGCGCGCGGTTGGAGAATTTGTTGTGGACAAAAGTGCAGGCGAGAATACGCTGGTTTTCTGTGCGAGGCACCAGAAATCCAAATCCGGGGGGTAGTGATGCACGCGTTTTCTCCTCGTAAGACAGAGTTACAGTTACCGACGAGCTATACCTGATCTGGTCGAGCTCTGAGGAGACCTGCGGAACGTAATCTCGCAGCAACTGGGCAGCAGAATGAGCCGTCGTGGCTACGATTACGCTATCGAATTCTTCGGTGCGTCCGCTGCCGACTACTAGCCACTTACCGGATTCTGGCATCAGAGCTTCAATTGGTGTATTCATTCGGCGCGCATATTCCGGAATTTGTGCCACCATAGCGTCGGTCATCGATTGCATACCGTTGTTCAACGACGTAAACAACGACCGTGTGGGGACAGCCGCCCCCGGCCCTACCGCAAACCGCGTGGGGACAGCCGCCCTCGGCTGTCCGGCGGAGCTTTGCTCCGCAGACAGACTCTGCAGCTTTCGCCCCGCCACCATGGCCCGGCCCAAGCTTCCTTGCTTAGCTTCAATCTCGACAAATCGCGCCAGCACTGAAGATGCGCTCAGTTCATGAGCGCCGCCACCGTAAACTCCCGCGAGCAGCGGATCAGCGACCCGTTCCACCATCTCGCTGCCATAGTGGCGCTCAACGAATTCCGCAGCTGTGCCTTCGGGAAGATCAGGCGAAGGTCGATAGAACCACTCACGAAGAAAGCGCAGTTTGGTGCGCCATGAGAACAAGGGAGAGAGAAATGTAGCCGCCAGGTCGGTCGGAACCATGAACATTAAGCCGTCGGGAAGCGGCACCGGACGGTCCTTTAGCAGGATGTATGTTCTGCGCTCGGCATCATTGGAGCCAATCAGCTGATCGCCTAAACCAAGTTCGCGGCAAAGGTCAGCGGCCCATGGCTTCTCGGTAAGGAAAGAATCTGGACCGGCTTCGATTACAAAATCGCCAACGCGTTCGGTATGAATTACTCCCCCAAAACGCGGACCGGCTTCGAAGAGGACATAATCCAGTTCGGCGCCTTTTCTTTGCTGCTTTTCCAACGCGTAAGCCGCCGAGAGCCCGGAAACACCTCCGCCAATGATTGCGATTCGCTTCATGTGGGATCAGCGGACCTCGGCAAGCGCTGCCGTTCGTGAACGAACGATTTGCGCCAGGGCGGAGGTTAGCAGTGGCGCGTCATTCAGGGATTCCGCTCTCCATAGCCGCATGCCTTCTTCTTCAGCGATCTTTTTAAACAGAATGTCTATGTCATAGAGAATTTCGACGTGATCGCAAAGAAAACCAATAGGCTGCATGAACACTCCGCTGTGCCCGCTCTGCTTCAAACGAGTTATAGTCTCTTCCACCGTTGGCCCGAGCCATGGCCCTCCTGACATGCCCTGACTTTGAAATGCGAAATTCCAGTCTTGCGGTTGAAGGCCCGCGGCCGCGGCAACTAGCGCTGCTGTCTGCTTTGCCTGCGTCGCATACGGATCACCATCCAGCACAGTTCGCTCAGGAACGCTGTGGGCGGTGAAGATCACGGGTACCTGTTTTGTTGATTCGAGCTTCACCTGCTCTAGTCCGGACTTAAGCTTTTCCGCGAAAGCTTGAATCAGCTGCGCCTGATCGTGCCAGGATTCCACGAAGTCAAGAGTCATTCCAGGGTCGGTAGACTGCTCCAGCGATTTGCGATAAAGACCGACGCTGGTGCGCGAATTGTGCGGCGCCAGGCAGATCACAACCGCATGGCCGATTCCATCCGCCTGCATCTGGCCGAGGGCCTGGGCCACAAACGGATGCCAGTTCCTCATCCCGACATAAACCGGCATGCCGATTTCTTGCGCCAGCAACTCGGCTTGCTTCAAGGTAAGTTCCGTAAGCGGCGACTTGCCAATTGCGGCGTAACGATGGCTCACCTCTTTGATCGCTTCGAATGGGAGAGGACGCCCGCCAGTCACTCGCAATAAAAACTCGGGCACATCATCGACAGAGTTTGGGCTGCCGTGCGCCAGCAACAGCACCGCCAATTTTCGGTAACGGCTCATTGTGCATTCACCGCGGCCTTCGTGGTCTGCTCCTGAACGTACTCGGCCAGCGCCTTCACATTCTCCACCGGGGTCTCCGGCAAAATGCCGTGGCCAAGATTAAAAATATGCCCGGGCCTCCCGCCAGCTTGATCCAAAATGCGGCGAGCCCCAGTCTTTACGTGTTTCCAATCTGCGAATAGCACAACAGGATCGAGATTGCCTTGCACCGCCCCCGCATTTCCTAGCCGCTTCCATCCTTCATCCAGCGGGATTCGCCAGTCCAGCCCAATAACATCGGCCCCGGTTTCTTTCATCCAAGCCAGCAGCGTCGACGTATCTGTTCCAAAATAAATGACAGGCGCGCCCGAAGCTTTCAAGCTCCTTATTAGTTCAGTCGTCCGCGGCAGAACATACTGCCGATAGTCTTCGACCGACAGGCAGCCTACCCAGCTGTCAAAAACTTGAATCACGTCCGCGCCAGCTTCAACTTGCGCGCGCGCATACGCCGACGTGACCGCGACCAGCTTGCTCAGTAATTCATCCCACGCTCGCGGCTGCGAATACATCAGGGCCTTTGTATTGATGTAATGGCGCGAGCCTCCGCCTTCGATCATGTAACTGGCAAGCGTAAACGGTGCGCCACAGAAGCCGATCACCGGCAACTCTGTTGCGAAGTGCTGCGCGACCAGGCTTACGGCTTCGGCCACATAGCCGAGGTCGCCAGCAGAGTCAGTGCGAAGACGATGTATATCATCGCTGGTTCGCACCTGTTGTTCGATGACCGGGCCTTCACCAGCCGAAAAATGAAACGGCAAGCCCATGACCTCCAGGGGCAAAAGAAGGTCAGCAAAGATAATGGCCGCATCCACTTTAAGAAATTCAGCCGCGGTGATTGTGACCTCTGCGGCAAGCTGTGGGTTTTTGCAGATCTCAATCAGCGAATGTTGCTTGCGCACGGCCCTGTACTCGGGCATATAGCGCCCCGCCTGCCGCATGAACCAGACAGGCGTTCGGTCCACGGCTAAGGCTTTGCAGGCACGAACAAAGCGCGAATCAGGTGCTGACATGAAGAATTAATGTAGCAGAGCAGTGGTCAGTGAGGAGTGTTTAGTGACAAGCTATCAGGGGTCAGTGAAATCGAAACCTGAATAGTTCCAAGCAGCACGAAAGTGATTTTGCAGGCCAGCACTTTTTGCTGACCACTAGCTACCAATCACTGCCACCGTTTTACGACAGCGGCTCAACTTTATCCACGTGAATCAGGTTGATTGAGGTATCTAGCGTTCCCGTTACCTGCACCCGTCGGCCTTCGAACGACTGGACCTGTTCCTGGTTATCCAACTTGTAGGAGGTCGAGTCGGAAACTTTTAGTACGTAGCTGTCGGTTTCCTTACTGATGATTCCAGTGAAAGTCTGCGCCGTTGGGGTTTTATCCTGCGACTCCGGCGTCGACGGGGACTCCTGATGCGCTCCCGGCTGCGCCGGGGTCGGGTTCGGGGCTGGCTGTGTCTCCGGAGCCGGATCAGGCGTAGGCTGCTGGTGCGGGTGGTCTTGCTCAGGCTGCTGTGGCTCCTGCATCGAGGACCACAACACTAAGTCGGAGGAGAAAACCTGTCCCGGATGCGCGGGCTCCTGTGCGAACGATATTGCGCTGCAGAAAACGAAACCAGCAATAATCACGGACCAGCTTTTCATAACGAACTCCTTGCCGGCCTTTAGATGGCGAAAGTGACGATGTGGGAACCCGGTCCCGGGTCTATCTGAGCAGAAGGCTCAGAGCCAAGGTTTCACTGATCTTGTACACCCGCAGTGAAAAAATCGCCCTACCGATGATCCTGTAGTCCGTCTAAGGCCAGCCTGCCCGCGGAGATGTACTTGTGAGTCTCTCATCGAACAAAAAGGCACCTAATGAGTACACCTATGGCCCCCGATTCCAACCTATGATGTTCGGTAACGAATTCCCGGAGGTTGATCCTGCCATGGCAGCAAGTCAGGTTGTGCTCTACTTCGACAGACAGGAAGACGCAGTCCAGTTCACGCTCGCTGCCAGCTCCATCATTGCCGACGGGGCGCCACTCCGCGAAACTGCGCTCAAAGTCGCCAAAGAGGTCTGCAAGGCCTCCCGTATTACTACCGAAGGCAGCGTGAGCGGTGACGGCCCAAAAGCGAAAGGGCGCAAGGCACAATAGCCTCTTATCGGAGCGCCCGAATTTTCGAAATCGGTTGTGGAGATGCGGGCGTCCGCGCACATTTGACCTGGCTAGTCCGACCATGGCGCAGGCTTCCGGTTCCAGCGATGCTTTTTCAGTTTTTTGAGAAGCTCTGGACTGAGCGGGCCTTTATCGCTTAGCGCAATGTTTTCTCGCACATGCGACAGCTTCCTCATGCCCACAATCGTGGTACTCACAACCGGATGTGATAGCACAAACCGCAGCGCCATTTCCGGCAGTGACATTCCTGAGGGGAGAATTTCTTTTAGCTTGTCCACACGCTTCATTGTGTTCGCAAGGTTCTTCGGATTGAAATATCCCGACCGCCAGTCGTCCTTGGGAAATGTAGTGTCCTTCGTCATTTTCCCGCCAAGACTGCCTTCGTCCAGTGCAACGCGGACGATCACCCCGATGTTCATCTCCTTGCAGAGCGGAAAAAGTTTGTCCTCCGGCGACTGGTCGAAGATGCTGTAAATCACCTGCACCGCATCGACGAGACCGATGCGTATGGCCTTGATTCCGTTCTCCGGCTCCCAACGATTGAGGCTCAGGCCGAAGTAACGGATGGTGCCGTCTTTCTTGAGTTTTTCGACCGTTTTGCGGAAATCAGGCTCGTCCGCCCACTTATCTGTCCACACATGGAACTGCAGCAGGTCGATGGAATCGGTCCCGAGCTGTTTGCGAATTAGGTCGGCGTATTTGAAAACATGATCGGGCGGGAAAACATCGTGATATTTGTATTTTGGCAGCGCCGGCCAGCGTTGGTTCTTGGGCGGAATTTTCGACGCCGCAAAAAGTCGTTTGCTTTTGTTCTTGGCAATCGTCTGCCCGAGCAGGCCGTCGCTTTTACCTTCGCCATAGGCCCATGCGGAATCGAAGAAGTTGCATCCGAGATCGATCGCGAGTTGCAGTGCCTGCAGTGACTCCCGGTCCGCCGAGCCACTCCAGCCGCCCATGCCCCAAAGCCCGTGAGCAATGTCGCTGACTTGAACTCCCGTACGGCCAAACTTGCGATATTGCATGAACGCTCCTCGAAAAATGCGAACTGTGATTGTAAACGGTTTCCCATTCGGAATCAGATTTTGGAATAGCGGGGCCTCCGGGAAACTCTGTAGGGCAGACGAGTATAACCAAGCGGTTCCCTAGTAGATGCAGCCTACATACCCGGCTTCGCTTGAATGCCGTGAGCTGTGCTTACTCTATTCGATGTACGTCGCGACACGTTCCTCAATCCTTAGCTGTAGCCCGGCATCTCAGCAGGAGTAACTCGCATCGAAGTAGCCGCCCAGAGTGGCACTTGGGGGGTCCGGATCATGTCTGCTACGTCTTCTGCGCGAAGGGAAATATCTTCACCATCTGACTTGGCAAAGTTCGATACTGCTCCTTCCTTGACCGAAGTTCCGAAATCGGAGCTTGGCGATACCGCTGCGAAATTTCTCCTGCTACCAAGTTCGAATCCGTACGGGCCAGTGAACGGCTTGATTGGGCGCTGCTTTTTGCGTGTATGCCTGTTGTTTGATTTACTGGCTTCCTGGACGCGACGCAGCCACATCTCGGTGAGTGCGCTTAACCTGTCCCTGTCGAGTCGGAGATCCAAGTTGCGCGTCCCGCTACCCCCAACTGATTCCGTCAACTGACGTCTCGCGCGACGCCTAATGCGCCGGAGCCGGCTGCGGTGTCGACGGAGCGAAGTTTACCTTTGGGACTTCACGTGAGCCCTCGGAAGCGGCAAAGTACGCCGTGTTCGGTTTGAAACCAAGACTCGAGGCGAACACGCTGTTAGGGAACTGCTGCACATAGATGTTGTAGTCCTTTAACGTGTCGTTATATCGCTGGCGTTCCACAGCAATGCGGTTCTCTGTTCCTGCCAATTCATCCTGTAAGCGCAGAAAGTTCTCGTTCGATTTCAACTGCGGATAGTTTTCGACGATTAGCAAAAGCCTGCCCAGTGCGCCATCCAGCTGGCCGTTAGCGGCAATCTTTTGCTCTGGCGTTCCCGCCGAAAGGAGTTGGCTGCGGGCCTTGGCGATATCTCCGAAGACAGTCTGCTCCTGCTTGGCGTAACCTCTGACCGTCTCCACCAGGTTCGGTATCAGGTCCGCGCGCCGCTGCAGCACGATGTCCACCTGCGACCATGCAGTTTTGACCGCTTCATTCTTCGCCACCAGCGTGTTCTTGACGCTGATGTATTTCCCCACTGACAACAGGATTATGGCCAAGATCGTAATCCACACGATTGCAGATTTGCTCATAACGTCTCCTTATCGAACTCCAGAGTCGAATATGCAGTCCCGCCCATTCTAAGCAGATGCTACTTATTCGCACGCGCGGGGGAACTCTGCATTGTATCTACTGCGGCCGCCACTTTTTCAATCGCTGCCAGATACCGCGTCGTCACGTCGTCGGCGCGAAACTGTTTGCGATCGGTCGCCCGCGCTCGAACGTCCATTAATTGTACGAATGCGGACGGATCGAAGTTCAGCCGTGAGGCCAATTCCTGTAGTGCCTCGCGCGAGTGTTTGCGGCCCGGCTCGCCTAACTCGATCAGCGCATGCCGGAACAAAGTCGTGAAGGACGACAGCGAATTCAGCATCACATTCCATAGAGCTTTTTCGTTAGTTCCTGCCAACAGAACGTGCTGGCGCAACAGGAATAATTTTTCCCGCAACTCGTATTCCAGTTGCGAACGGTGCAGGTGCATGGGCACGTTTAAGTCGCGAAGCACATCATCGCCGAACAGCACCCGATATCGTTGCTTCATATCTGTAAATTCGATGGAGAAAACGTCCGCCGTGTCCTTTAATTCTTTCGCAGTGATAATTAGCGGCGGATGATGGTTCTTTTTGTGCCACCACTCTGCTGCGCCAGCAATCTTGCTCAGAGAGGCGAAAGAAGTGTCCCGCACAATGCAGAGCAGATTGTAGTCGGAATATTCGGGATGAAACTCTCCTTCGGCAGCCGAGCCGTAGAGAATTACGCTGGTGAGATTTTCCCCTGCTGCCGTGCGCAACCTCTGTACGAATTCGCCGACCAGTTGTTCGTCAGCTTTAGAATCGTGAGCCATAGAATTCTCTCCTTACCAACTTCCGCTGGCTCCGCCGCCTCCGGACGAGCCGCCGCCAAAGCCACCAAAACCCCCGCCCCCGCCACCACCGAAACCCCCGCCACCCCATCCTCCGCCGCGTCCGCCTCCGCCCGAGAGCAGCATCCAGAACAATACGCTTCGCAGGGGAGTCGCAAGGACGATGATCACAACGATGATGAAGATGACTACGCCGCCGACAGAAATTCCTCCTGACGGTCGTGACGGCGGCGCCCGTTCTGCTGAGTCTGAACTGACCCCGGTTAATTGCACTCCGGCATCTTCCGCAATTACCGAGGCCACTCGTTCGGTATTTAGTTTTATGCCCTGGTCGTAGTCGCCTTGCTTTAGCAGCGGCACAGCTTCTCGCCAAAAGCCACCGACTTTGCCATCAGGGAGGATTGGTTCAAGTCCGTAGCCAACTTCGGTCCGGTAACGATGGTCCTTCACCGCAATCAGAATCAGTACGCCGCGATTCGTGCTCTTATTTCCGAGTCCCCACTGTTTGAACAAGTCCACCGCGTAGCTCTCAATGTCCCGGCCATCCAGCGAGTTGATGGTCACCACTGCGATCTGCGCCTTCGCCTTCTGATCAATCTGTTGGGCCAAATCGTTTAGTCCGGCCTCAGTCTCGGAGCTGAGGACGTGCGCGAAATCATTGACGTAATTTGTGGGATGGAGTTGCGAAATCGGCTCGGCACACGCCCAGGCAGGGAGCAGCAGCGCCGCGACTACCAATCCAATTGTGGCGACGATGCCGCGAGCGCGATTCATTGCCGCTGATTCTACAGGAATAGGAGTTCCCGCCCTCGGCTTTCCTCTGTGTTCATCTCTCTGTGGACCTCGGTGCCCTCCGTGGTGAGGGTTTGTCTTTTTAATCACCGAGGGGCCACGGAGCGCAACAAGCCGCATCATTAAACCGAAGCCAAGAAATCCACAATAGCTCGCTCGGCAAAATGGCCGTCGTATCCATTGCGTTCGCCGAGGAAGGAGCAATGGCCGCCATCCTCGGTCTCAACGAATGTAATGTTGGGGTTGCGCTCAACTTTCCGCCTGGTTTCCGGAGTCACTCGAATAAACGGATCATTGCGCGCGTAAAGAATGTAAGTTGGAACCGCGATCTTATCCACAACGTTTGCGGCGGCAGCGCGCGCATAGTAATCTACAGCGCCGCTGAAGCCACAATAGAAAGCTGTGACTTTGTCGTCGAAATCGCGCAAACTTTTCAGGCCCAGCAAACGAGACAGATCGTATTGTCCGGGGAAACATTGGGACTTGTTCCGCATGCGGGCCTTCAGCTTCCACAGGAAATACTGCTCGTAAAGACGATTCACGGGACGATGGAGCGCGTCGGCGGAAGCTGCCAAATCCATCGCCGGACAAACCGCCGCGACCCCGCGGAATTCATGCGGCCCATTTGTTCCCCACTCGCCGGCTGTTTTCAAAACGATATTGCCGCCCATGGAAAATCCGCACAGGGCAAAGCGTGAAATGCCATCGTTCTCGATCAGCGCCTTCGCCACCGCCATCACGTCGCCCGAGCGCCCTGAGTGATAGAGAGTCGGCGCCAGATGATCTGTGCCGCCGCAGGTTCGCTGGTTCATACGGACTACATTCATGCCTCCGGCAAAACCCTTCTCGGCCACGCCCAGCATGTATTTCGATTCGGTCGATCCTTCGAGGCCGTGCACCACGATCACGGTGAGCGCTGAATGGCGGTCTGCCTGCCAGTGACAGTGGCAGAGCACATGAATTCCCGGTTCAACTTCGATTAACTGCTCCTCGGATTTGGGTACCCTGATTCGTCGCGGCAGAAGAAAGCTCGCAATGGTCTGCACGTGGCCGCCACCCAAAAAACGCCGCGCGCGAAATTCTGATAGATGTGTCCCCGCTCTGGAAGTCATTGTCTCCACAAGCCGATTCTAATCCTCATTAAACCTACAGCTTCGTTGGCCGATCTTTAGGAGCAACCCGGATGCTCTGGCGTCAATCTGAATCGGGGACGTTCATCGACAGGAGGAAATAAGGAATGCAACTGAAACTGGGAAATGCACTGATCGCCCTAGCGCTTGGCGGAGCGCTTGTTCTCGCAACCGCACCTAAAGCCCACGCTGACGACGATGGCCGCACGCGATGCCAAAACCGAGTGGAGAGAGCAAACAATCACTATCGCCAGGAAGTTCGCAACCATGGAAGGCACAGCGAGCAGGCCGAAAAGGCCAAGTCGCAGTTGACCTCCGTGTGGGACCGCTGCTACAGCCAAGCCCATGGCTGGTACGATCCTAACCGCCACGAGTGGCGCACTGATCGTGATTGGGACCGCAACTACAACTGGGACAACGACGATCACGATCGTGACCGCGACCGCGATCACGACAACCACTAAACGACCCTGATTTGCGCACCTCAATGAGGGCAGGTCAATTCTGCCCTCGTACATTTTCTTCAGGTATTCATCTCGTAGACATGTCACATCAAGCACGAATTCTCTTGCGCAGGTAGAATTCTACCGGCGGTCAGTTCACCATACGAAAGCGAGATGCGATGAAACGGCTTGTTCTAATTAATTTGCTTGCGATTGTCCTGCATTGCCCTCAAGTGTTCGCGACTGATCCAGGGTTGCATGTGACCAAAACTTTCAAGCTGGGCGGCGAAGGCGGATGGGACTATTTGGAAGTGGATCCAGACTCGCACCATCTGTTCATCTCGCGCGCCACACATGTCATCGTCATCGATGCCGAGTCGGGCCAGCCGGTCGGCGATATCCCCGATACGCCCGGGGTTCACGGCATCGCGCTTGCGCCCGATTTGGGGCGCGGCTTCACCAGTAACGGCCGCGAAGGCTCAGTCAGCATTTTTGATCTCAAAACCTTGAAACCCATCGGCAAAGTGCAGGCCGTAGGCGAAAATCCTGACGCGATTCTTTTCGATCCTGCGACCAAGCGGGTATTTACTTTTAACGGAAGAAGTAACAATTCGACGGCCATCGATGCCGCCAGCGGCAACATTGTCGGCAAAATTGATCTCGGTGGCAAACCGGAATTTGCCGTCAGCACCGGCGAAGGCGAACTTTTCGTAAATCTCGAAGACAAGAGCGAACTTCTGGCGCTTGATCCAAAAGATCTGAAGGTGAAGTCGCGCTGGCCGCTCGCACCGTGCGAATCCCCGAGCGGGTTAGCGATGGACAAGAAAAACCGCCGTCTGTTCGTCGGGTGTGACAATAAAATGATGGCTATTACCAACGCGGACAATGGAAAAGTGATTACCACACTTCCCATCGGCGACGGCGTCGATGCCGGCCGGTTCGACCCTGAAACCAAGTTTGCGTTTGCCTCCTGTGGCGAAGGCGTACTCACGGTCGTAAACGAGGATTCACCGGAAAAATTCAGCGTGGCGCAAAACGTCAAAACCGAGCGCGGCGCCCGCACCATGGCGCTGGATTCCAAAACCCACCTGATTTATCTTGTGACCGCAAAGTTTGGGCCTCGGCCCGCTGCTACCGCAGAGCAGCCGCGTCCGCGTCCGCCGATTCTGCCGGACACTTTTGAAGTGCTGGTCGTAGGCAAATAGCTTGCCTACTCCGCATCTAAGCTGCCGATGAGAATTCTCCGGCTGATCGCACTACTCGCATGCGTCACTGGGTGCGCTCTACCCAGCCGATCGTACTCGGTGCTGACCCACGAACAGATCGTTGATCTGGCGTGGCAAGATCAGATCCGCCCCTTGCTGCTGAAGCGTTTCCCGCAGGCCACGCCCGATGACATCAAGCAGGCGCACGCTTATGCCTACGCCGGCAGCATGGTACAGGACATGGGTTACTATCCATTCGGCAAGAAATATTTCAGCGACCTGCTGCATTACGTCCGTACCGGCGATTTCATTAACGCGCTGATCGAGGAATCCTCGGACCTGAATGAGTATGCGTTTGCCCTGGGTGCACTCGCCCACTACTCCTCAGACAATGTAGGCCATCCGGCTATCAATAAGGTCGTCGCCATTGAATTTCCCAAACTCCGAAAAAAATACGGCAACGAAGTCACTTACGCCGACGATCACAAAGCCCATATCCGGACCGAGTTTGGTTTCGACATGGTGCAGGTGGCGAAGAACCGCTACACTTCAGACCGGTTCCACGACTTCATCGGATTTGAAGTCTCGAAACCGGTGCTTGAGCGTGCCTTCCTGAAAACCTACGGGCTCCAGCTCAGTGACGTACTAGGAGATGAAGATTTGGCAATCGGCTCCTTTCGTCGAGCCGTGAGCACGATTATTCCTGCGATGACGCGAGTGGCGCTGCTGAACCGGCGTGCTGACCTGGTGCGGGACACCCCAAATTTTGATGAGAAGAAATTCCTCTACCGTCTGTCGCGCGGCAATTATGAGAAACAATGGGGCAAGGGATATCGTCGCCCCGGCTTCGGCTCGCGTGTGCTGGCGTTTATCTTGAGAAAAATCCCAAAAATCGGCCCCGCGAGCGCCCTCGATTTCAAAGTTCCCACCGCCAAGACTGAGGACATATATATCAAGAGCGTGAACCAGACCACTGACAACTATTACTCTTTGCTACACGAGGTGCGGGATGACAGTCCGAAGTTTCCCGATACTGACTTCGATACCGGACGGAAAACTGCCCCCGCGGAATACCCGCTGGCTGACGTGACTTATGCGCGCTTGCTGCAAGATCTAAGCAAGAACAATTTTGCGCAGATGACGCCTGAGTTGCGCAGCAACATTCTTGATTTTTATTCCAATTTGAACGCGCCATATCACAACCGGAACAACCACAAGTCCTGGAAAAACACCATGGAAGCGCTCGAGAAACTGAAGAACTGGCAGGGAAACCCAGTTCAGAACCGGCCTGTGCCGGCCAGCACGAAGTGATCGCGCCAATAAACCTGCCTGCAAATTCCTGTAAACTGAGTTGTTTTATTCCGCGAGGCCTAAATGGATGCTCTTGATGACAAGTTTTATCGCGCAAAGATTGTGAAGCGGGCCGACTTTGCGTCGGATTTATGGATGATTCGGGTTGACCCCGGTGGCCCGTTTACCTTCAAGCCGGGACAATACGCCACCCTCGGCGTGCAGACGCCAGAGAAGCGCAGTGAACGTGCCTACTCCATTGCTTCGTCGCCCCTCGAAAGCGAAGTGGAATTTTTCTTCGAGCTGGTGCCGGAAGGTGAACTTACTCCCAAGCTTTACCAACTGCAGACCGGCGACGAAGTCCTTATGCGCAAATCAGCCAAAGGTCTGTTCACTCTCGACCAGAAAAGTGGCCGCACCAATCATTTCATGGTCAGCACCGTCACCGGCGTCGCTCCTTTCGTGAGTTACGTACGTACACTCTATCGCGCGTGGAAGGAGGGCACTTTCAAAGGCGAGCACAAACTCTTTTTACTGAACGGCGCCAGCCGGTCATGGGAGTTCGGCTACACCGATGAGCTATGCAAATTCGCCGCCGAAGTTCCCTGGTTCGAATACGTGCCGACAGTTAGCCGCCCTTGGGATGACGAGAAATGGACTGGAGAAATGGGACGCGTCGATGATGTAATGCGCAAATATTCAGACCTATGGGAACTCGACGGTACTAACTCCGTGGCTTATCTTTGCGGCCATCCCGACATGATCGAAAACGGCAAGAGCATTCTGAAGCGCATCGGCTTTACCAAGCAACACTTGAAGGAAGAGGTGTATTGGATCCCCGCGAAAGAAGCGGCGACCACGTAAACATCGTGCTCCCGGCCTGCGCGGTGGATGTACGAGCCTCGGCAATCAGGCCGTCAACCGCTGCATCCGGCGTGAGATTAAAGCGCGAGGAGAAAAACATGGTCGGAAAAATGGTGTGGCTGGGATTTCTGGCATTGTGCGCGCTGTTGTCTTCCGCGGCCGACGCCGCAACCACCCCGCAACTGGCGGCTGTCCGAATTTCTGGTGAACGGCGCGTCAGCTTCAACGCAAACTGGCGATTTTATAAAGGTGAGGCTCAGGGCGCAGAAAAGCCTGATTTCGACGACTCCCACTGGACCCTGCTCCGACTGCCGCACGACTGGGCGATTGAAGGTCCGTTCGACGAGAAGCTGAACCCTTCGACAGGTGGACTCCCGATTTCCGGCACCGGATGGTATCGCAAGTCCTTTCTCCTGCCGGAGACCGCTCAAGGGCGCACTTTCACCATCGTCTTCGACGGCGCGATGTCGAACTCCACCGTCTGGCTGAATGGCGAAGAATTGGGCGGTCGCCCTTACGGATATTCGAGTTTCTTTTTTAATCTCACTCCGCACCTGCATTTCGGCTCACAGACCAACGTTCTGGCCGTCCGTCTTGCGCCGGAACCGGACTCTTCCCGCTGGTATCCCGGCGCGGGAATTTATCGCAACGTCTGGCTGGACATTACTGCAGCGGTGCGCGTGGCGGAGTGGGGCACTTATGTCACCACGCCGGAAGTTTCCGATGAAAAGGCCACCGTATCGGTGAAGACGGAAGTCCAAAACCAGTCAGAGCAGGAGGCTCAACTCGAAGTCCGCCAAACCGTCCTCGATTCGTCAGGAAAGCCTGTGAACAAAGCCAGCACCGCCACATTCGCGGTTTCGGTCGATGCTACTCGCACCATTCCTGCCAGCCTCGCGGTTCCAAATCCGCAACGCTGGGATATGGACCATCCTTATCTATATACATTGCTCACCGAAGTCCTTCAGGGCGGCCGTGTGATCGACAAATATTCCACCACGTTCGGAATCCGCACTATCGCATTTGACCGCGACAAAGGCTTCCTGCTCAATGGCAAGCCCCGGAAGCTGCACGGCGTCTGCTTGCACCACGACTTGGGGGCGCTGGGCACCGCCGTGAATCGCCGGGCCACAGAGCGCGAACTGCAGATTTTGAAAGCGGCCGGCGTAAACGCAATCCGCACCAGCCACAATCCGCCTTCGCCGGAATTGCTCGAACTGTGCGACCGCATGGGCCTCGTCGTCATGGACGAAGCCTTCGACATGTGGCGCATTCCCAAAGTGCCCAACGGATACAGCAAGCACTACGACGAATGGTCGGAGCGCGACTTGCGCGACTTTGCACGGCGCGATCGCAATCATCCCAGCATTATTCTGTGGAGCATCGGCAACGAAATTCCGGAACAGAACTCGCCCGATGGCTGGAAAGAAGCGAAGCGCCTCACCGACTTCTTTCACGAAGAAGACCCCACCCGTCCTACAACTTCAGCGATGAATGACTGGGCCGCTGCCATCCGAAACCACTTCGCGGATAACGTGGACATCAAGGGTTTCAATTACCAGCCCATGCATTACGAGCAGATCATGCACGACCATCCCGATTGGGTAATCTTCGGTTCGGAAACCGCGTCCTGTGTGAGTTCCCGCGGCGTGTACCATATGCCGCTAGTCGCCTACGAGAAGCCGCCTTCGCACCAGATCAGCAGCTATGACGTCGTGGCTCCATCCTGGGCTTATTGCCCCGACGTAGAGTTCACCTATCAAGAGAAGTTTCCCAACGTGTTCGGAGAATTCGTGTGGACCGGATTCGACTACATCGGAGAACCCACGCCTTATTTCGACAGACCGGCTAAAGACGATCATGACTGGCCCTCGCGCAGTTCGTATTTTGGCTTTGTAGATCTCGCTGGTTTTCCGAAAGACCGGTATTACCTCTATCAGAGCGAGTGGACGACCGCGCCGACGGTCCATCTTCTGCCGCACTGGAATTGGGAGGGCCGCGAAGGGCAGAACATTCCCGTGATGGCATACAGCAACGCGGACGAAGTGGAATTGTTTTTGAACGGAAAATCGTTGGGCCGGAAAAAACGCTTTAGCGATCCGTGGGAGATGCCGGTCGGCCACAACATTAGCGACAGCCAGAAGTTCGTCACCAAGTACCGCCTGCTTTGGCAGGTGCCTTATCAACCGGGCACTTTGAAGGCGGTCGCGTACACCGGTGGAAAACAAGTGGCTGCGCAGGAGATCCGCACCGCCGGCGCTCCCGCCCGCATCAAGCTGGCCGCCGACCGCGGCGTGATCCGAGCCGACGGCGACGATCTTTCTTATGTGACCGTCCGGGTTGAAGACAAAGATGGCAATCTGTGCCCGCTGGCGGACAATCTTGTTCACTTCGACGTGACCGGCGCAGGAGAAATTGCCGGAGTCGATAACGGAAATGCCGCCACTACTGAGCCGTTCCACGCCGACCATCGCCAGGTATTCAGTGGCATGGCGCTGCTAATTCTGCGATCACATTCTGACCCCGGCAAGATTCATGTAGTCGCAACTGGCGACGATTTGGCACAGGCGCAGCTCGATGTTCGGACCGAATCGTCTGCGAAGGAATGATTCCGCAAATCACACGGCGGCATATACGTGGCGAACGGCCGCGAATTGCCGTTTCCCGCCTGCGATTGATATAGTTTTACTTACATGTATCGCGATTTTCAGGCCTTCGATCGCTGGACCAAGAAGCAGGTTCACTGCATTTATCAGGCCCTAATTGTCGCTGTGGCTACCCGCCACGCTGATGCCGTGGACATAAAGTTCCTGGTTGACGGCCGTCCCGTCTGGGTCGCTCTTCCGCTAATGGCTTGGAACGAATATCAAAAGCGCAATGCGAAAACCATCACCGACCCGCTTGCCATTGCCATCGCCGGTCATTTTCTCAAGTACGCGCTCGAGTCCGGAGAAGGCGTCGGCCGCGAGATGTACTCACTCACCGTGCAACAAACCCTGCAGCATCTCGACGCCGCCGTAAAAGAACCCAAACCCGCCACTACCTAACCCGCTTCCCGACAACCTGGCCTGCAGAGAAAGAATGGTGGTGTGGGTACAGCCGCCCCAGCTGTACAAGAAAACGGCCCCTCTTGCGGTTCGTTACCTTCGTGACACACTCGCGAAAAGTCAGAGAGAGATTGTAAGCTGAAGCATCAACTTGTGATTCAGTGACTCGGAGGAAAAAGATTGAAAATTCGAAGACTTAACTGTTCGTTTCTCATAGTTGGTTTTTGCGCGTTGACATTTCTTTCCTTCATCCCCGCCGCCTCCGCGCAATTGTTCAGCTTTCCGAAACAGGAGCTGATTGACTACACCGCTCAGAATTCGTTTGGCCGTTTTCCCGATGGCAGACCGAAGGTGCCCGATGATTTGATCGAGCGAGCTCGCGGACTGTCCTCCGAGGAAGTATGGGAGGTACTGCACCAGAAGCACTTCAACAACCAGTATGCGGATGGATTTCAGGTCTTGCATCCCGGCAAGACCATGGTGGGTCGCGCATTCACGGTTCAGTTCATGCCTATGCGCCATGACGTCGACGGCGTCGCAGAAGCCAAAGCCAAAGAGCATGGAATTGGCCGGTTGGAAAATCAGACTGCAATCGACATGCTGCAGCCCGGAGATGTGTTGGTTGTGGACCTGTTCGGCAAAAAAGTTGATGGCACCATCGTGGGCGACAATCTTTTTTATTACGTGATGCAAGCCACCCACGGCGGTGGCTTGGTGGTCGATGGCAGCGTTCGCGATCTGGATGGCATTTCGGAAATCGATATGCCAGCGTACTTTCGGTCGGTGGATCCAACTCCGATCGACAACGTGATGATGATCGGAATTAACGTTCCCATTCGCATCGGAAATGCGACGGTGATGCCCGGTGACCTGGTGGTTGGCGACCGCGAGGGTGTGTATTTTGTGCCTCCGCAGTTCGTGCAGGAAGTGCTGGACCGTGCCGACGAAACTCACATCCATGATGAGTGGACTAAGAAGAAGTTCGCCGAAGGCAACTACAAATCCAGCGAAATTTATAGCACGCCTACGGATCCGAAGTTGCGGCAGGAGTACCAGGAATATCTGAAGAAGCGGCTTGAGGAGCTGCACAAAGAACGCGCGGCGAAGAAGACGAACTGAATTCGAATGCAAATGCAAGTTGAAGACAATCTGGTTTGCGCTGGTCGTGCCATATCTATCGGCATATGGTTCGCCTTTGGGTGTGAGCAGCGGCTGAAACCACATCGGTCCCGAAGCAATATCCTTAGCGGCACGTCCGAGCTTACGCTTAGACAAGCGCATGCTCCGAACGCCAGCGGCACTACAATGTCTTTGTGTTGGCCCGCACACTAGCATTCTCGCCGGATTGCGACGACAACTTTTTTACGGAGATTCCGGCCGCCCCGGCAGTTTTTCTTCTGCGCGGCGACGGCGAGCCTTACGTCAGCAAGACGGCCAGTCTTCGGCGGCGGTTGCAGCGTTTGCTGGGCCAGCCGGCGGAGCACAGTAAGAGGCTCAATCTTCGCGAGCGGATTCGCGAAATTGAGTTCACGCTGACTGGCTCGGATTTTGCGTCGCAATTTCTGCTCTATCAATTGCTGCGCGAAGCGTTTCCGAAAACATATGCTGCGCGGCTGCGGCTTCGTCCTGCGCCATTGGTTAAGCTCCACTTGGAAAATGAGTATCCGCGGGCGTCGGTGACAACGCGGCAGGGAAGAATAATTCAGAAAGATTTTGGAGAGCCTGGTGCCTCGCCCGTCCATGTGGACGCAACTAGCACGGGCGAGGACGCCCGCGCCTTCACACATCGTAAGGGAAACCTTTATTACGGCCCTTTCTCTTCGCGCGCGGCCGCCGAGAAATTTGCCAGCGATGCGCTGGACTTCTTCAAAATGCGACGCTGCGTGGACGACCTACATCCTGATCCTTCATTTCCAGGCTGCGTGTATTCCGAGATGAAGATGTGTCTAGCACCCTGCTACAAAGGCTGCACCGACGAGGAATATAAAGATGAAGTGTTCCGGGTGCAGGCGTTTTTCGATACCAGCGGACAATCGCTTAGCCGCGAACTTGCTGAGCAGCGTGAGCGGTCGTCGGCGCAACTTGCGTTCGAAGAAGCGGCTGGCATCCACACCAAATTGGAAAACCTCAAACATCTGCTTTCGCAGTTGCCTGAAATTGTGCAGCCGATCGACCGACTGCAGGCGATCATCGTGCAACCGAGTGCAGAAGGCGTTGGGGTCGAGCTATTTCAGTTTGCGAATTCTGCTTTGCGTGGGCCGATTTTGTTCGCCATTGAGCAAAGTGGAGAGCCGCAATCCATGGAATCACGCCTGCAGTCGGCCATTTCAATGTTTCCCGCGTCTGCGGTTTACTCAACTTCCGAGCGTACGGAACACCTTGCGATTCTTAAGCGCTGGTATTATCGGTCGCAACGAAATGGCGAAATCTTTTTTGCCGATGAAAAAGGCGCGTGGCCGCTGCGACGAATTGTGCGCGCTATAGGACGGGTTTACAAAGGGGATAAGTCGGAAGAACCGGTGACTTTGTCCACGACTCCCGGTCCCGAACCGCCATCCTAGATTGGAAATTTTCTGGCCCGCATTCCCTCAGCGTACTCTGCGTTTAAAATCTCAAGCGGAGCAACCGCCGGCCTCCGAGAGCTCTCAGAGCAAGAGGACTGTCATGAAAACCGACCAATCTCTTCGCAAGCATCTGCTGGAACTTCTTGACGGCGGACATGCACACGCGGCCTTCGATGATGTAGTTGCGGATTTCCCGGCAAAGTTTTACGGCGAAGTCCCAAAGGGCTTGCCGCATTCCGCGTGGATGCTGGTTGAACACATGCGCATTACGCAACACGACATTCTCGATTTCAGCCGCAATCCAAAATACAAGGCGTTGAAGTGGCCGGACGCGTGCTGGCCGAAAAAACCTGCCCCGCCGAGCGCGACCGCTTGGGGCAATACCTTGAAATCATTTCGCGAAGATTTGGAAGCTATGAAGAAATTGGTGATCGATCCCAAGACTGATCTATTCGCGAAAATCGAATGGGGCGAGGGTCAGACTATATTGCGAGAGGCAATGCTGATGGCCGACCACAATTCTCACCATCTTGGGCAGCTAATCGACGTGAGAAGACTGCTGGGAATTTGGAAATGAGCGATCGGTGTAACGTCTAGAAATGTTCTCGTGTGATCCGCGCGAGATCCCTCCCTCGGCGCAAGAACGCCGAGTTTTCGGGATGACGCATTTCCAAAGATGGAAGCAGCGGAACCCAATGCATCTCCCTTCACGGCGTCATCGCGAAGTCCCCGCGCTTTCACCAGCGGGGCGAGGGATCTGGCGCGCAGCGGCGCCCTAGCCGTCGGAATGTTCAGCCGTCACAGAAAGGGTGTTCTAGAAATGTTCTCGTGTGATCCGCGCGAGATCCCTCCCTCGGCTGAAGAACGCCGAGTTTTCGGGATGACGCATTTTCAAAGATGGAAGCAGCGGAGCCCTATGCATCTGACGGCGTCATCGCGAAGTCCCCGCGTTTTCACCAGCGGGGCGAGGATCTGGCGTGCAGCGGGACCCAAGTCGTCGGAATGTTCAGCCGTCACAGAAAAGGTGTTCTAGAAATGTTCTCGTGTGATCCGCGCGAGATCCCTCCCTCGGCTGAAGTGCGCCGAGGTTCGGGATGACGCAGTACAGTAGAGCGAGGGTCGCTCGGTGGAAGAACGCCGAGTTTTCGGCATGACGCATTTCCAAAGATGGAAGCAGCGGAACCCAATGCATCTCCCTCCACGGCGTCATCCTGAAGTCCCCGGCGCTTTCACCAGCGGGGCGAGGGATCTGGCGTGCAGCGGCACCCAAGCCGTCGGAATGTTCAGCCGTCACAGAAAAAGGGAATTCCCCAGTAGCTTGACCGCTAGACCGCCGTCCTGAGCAGCGCCTTTTCCGGTCGTTTTCTAAACACCACTCGCAAATCTTTCCTCCAGCGCTCGCCGATTCCGAGCAACACCCAGTCGATTTCAGGTGAGACGTAGCGCAAGAGCGTGTCAGTCGCGGGATGTACCCGCAAGGCCGGAGCGACCATTATTAGCAACGGTGGCTGCGACGAAAGTTCCTGTCCCGCAAAGTATCCGAATTTCTGGAATTCTCCGCGCCCATGATGCCATGCGACGCGCGACCAGTAATCGATTCCTTGCAGCGGCAAGTGGACGTCCTCGTCAGCTTTCAGTTCGATCACCGCCAGTCTGCTTTCGCGATTCAAGACAAGCACATCAATCATCGCGCGGTCCGATGCGGAGAACGCAGGCACCTGCGAGTAACACCATCTCGGATCGAGTTGATTATCCAGCGCGCAAACATTTTTAACCACCAGCGACTCCAGCCAGCGCTCGGGATGTAGTCGCCACCAGCGACTCTCGCCCGGTCCCTCAGCATGGCGAACTTCGCCAATGCTCCGGATCAGCCGTTCGAAATGAGCAAAATTGTTGCCATCAAGAACGCGTTCACCTGGCCCGGTTCCGAACACGATTTCGGGGGCACTACGGAAATCACCAGGCTTCGCCGAAAGGCGTGCACGCGCGAATTCCAGTCCATGACAGCGAAATGAAACTTCCGCCGGCGACGGAATTCCAACTTCCACTTCCGGCATCAACGTCTTCACCAGCGCGACTGGCGCCGAGAAGCGCGTGTGGATCTGGGTCTCATCTGGACAGTGAACCAGGCGGGTAGAAATATTTCCGCGGTCGGAAACCTCCATCCGTTTGAGTTCCTCGCTACGTTCCCCGACTTCGTAAAGCTGCCACTTGGCCGCGGCCTGGTTCAGATGGGCCATGCGTTCGCGCACGAGGGCCGAGCAGCCTTCGGGAAGGAATAATTTCAGGCCTTCGATGACCAACTTGCCTGCGTGGGCCTGGCGGCAAACATCCAGCCATAAAATCCCGAAAGTCAGCGCGGCATCGATCGATGACTGCAATTCCTGCCGGTTGACTCCCAGTAGTGCGAAGCCGGATTGGCCGCGTTTCAGCAGGCCACGCGCGTAAATAGGACCGAAGGATTTCTCCAGGTCCATTGCGGTGCTGAGCTGCGCAATTGTCAGCTCAGGGAATTCTTTTCGGAGCACTCTCTCGATCATCCGCTGGTAAGCGACCCGGGCGGCGCGTTTCGCGGAATTGGTTCGAGGATCGCGTTCCCGGCAAATCTCTAGCCGTGTAGGCCGTGTCTGCCCCATGCGCTGTACAGTTACGCGCAGAGTCTCGCCCCTGTTTTCCACATCCAAAACGCGGCGAACCACATTCCGCTCCAGCGACCACAAATGCAGCAGGCATTTATTGCTGTCACCTGAGACCGAGTACTTCGCCTGGCCAAGGTCAAATACCACCGAGCCATCTTCGATAACAACCGCACTGCTGCTGCCGGAGAGGAAGCCTTCGAGCGTGCTAACCAGCGTCTGCGAGGTCATGCCGACAGTTTTCCAGAAAAGAAAGTGGCTGTCTGTGACGAGTGAACATCGGGGAGTGGCTGCTTGTAGGAGCATCTCCGAGCCACACGCATAGATATGGGATAATTAAGTCATACGAGTCCCTTCCTAACGCGAGGTCATCCAATAACTGTGGACAATAATCATTTCTTTTTTCAGCATTATGGATTGAGCGATCGCGACCTGGAGCACTATCTCGCGGCAGCGCTTTCGGCAGGCGGCGACTATGCCGACCTTTATTTTGAGTATCTTTCCTCGACTTCGCTGAGCGTGGATGAATCCATGGTCAAGTCGGCATCGCAGGGAATTTCGGCGGGATGCGGTATTCGCGTCATCTCCGGCGAGCGCACCGGATACGCCTACACGGACGATCTTTCGTCCTCGCGTATTCTGCATGCGGCGCGAACTGCGGCGTTAATCGCCAAAGGTCCGGCAAAGACGCCTAGCACGGGATTTCAACAGAAGGCCGCACGGAGTCTGTACCCGGTGGCCCTGCCGTCGGTTGATGCCGAGATCACCGCCAAGGTGGAACTGGTAATGCGAGCGGATACCGCAGCTCGTGCTTTCGATCCGCGAATTAAAGAAGTTCGCGCCAGTTACGCAGACGAGTTGCGCACCATTCTGGTGGTTGGGTCGGACGGAACTTTTGCCGAAGACTCGCAACCCCTTGCACGCATGAACGTCTCCTGCATTGCGAAAACCGAGACTAACTCCGCTCGCGGCAGCTCCGGCGGAGGAGGCCGAGTAGCCCTGGATTTCTTCTTCGGCGAGAAAACGCCGGAATACTTTGCGAAAGAAGCCGCGCGCCAGTCGATTCTGCAACTCGATGCCCGCGAAGCTCCTGCCGGCGAGATGGAAGTCGTGCTCGGGCCGGGCTGGCCGGGGGTTTTAATTCATGAAGCTGTCGGACACGGACTAGAAGCCGATTTCAACCGCAAGCAGACCTCGGCGTTCGCCGGGCTGATCGGCAAGAAAGTCGCCAGCGAAAAATGCACTGTCGTGGATAACGGCGTGATGCCGTGGCGGCGAGGCTCTCTAAACGTTGATGACGAAGGCCACGCCACTCAGGAAACGGTCCTGATCGAAAAAGGAATCCTAAAAGGCTACTTGAGCGACAAGCTTTCTGCACGATTGATGGGAATGGCCGACACTGGAAATGGACGCCGCGAAAGCTACGAGCATATTCCAATGCCGCGCATGACCAACACTTACCTGCTTGCGGGGGAAGACGAGCCCGAGGATATTATCCGCTCGGTGAAACGCGGGATTTATGCCGTGAACTTCGGTGGCGGCCAGGTCGACATCACAAATGGCAAGTTTGTTTTCTCTGCCTCTGAGGCTTACATGATCGAGGACGGTCACGTGACCGCGCCCATCCGTGGCGCAACGCTGATCGGCAACGGGCCGGATGCTTTAACTCGCGTGTCGATGGTCGGAAACGATTTGAAGCTGGATGAAGGCATCGGCACCTGCGGAAAAGATGGTCAGGCGGTGCCAGTCGGCGTCGGCATGCCCACAACAAAACTCGATCGGCTGACCGTCGGCGGAACAGCCAAGCGCGAGGCCGGCGGATTCATGCAGTAACCGAGAATGCAGAAGTCAGAAGTGAGAATGCAGAAGTAAACCGCGATTGCAGATTTGAGATTGTAGATTTCAGATTTGTCGGAAATAAATGCAGAAGCGAGAATGCACAAGTGTCTTTTTCAATCTGCAATCTTAAATCTTCAGTCGGAGATCTGTGATTTTCAATTCTGCATTCTGACTTCTTACTTCTGAATTTCCTATGCCCGAAACCATTCTAGAAACCCAAACCGAAACTGACCTCAAAGAACTCGCGCAGGACATCGTCCAGCGCGCTATGCAAGGCGGAGCTACCGCCGCTGAGTGCGTGATTCGCGAGGGCGACGAGTTTTCAACCCTCGTCCGGCTCGGCCAGGTTGAGACCTTGAAAGAGTCTGGGTCGAAGTCGATTGGCGTTCGCGTGTTCAATGGCAATCGCACCGCGAGCACGCATTCGAGCGACTTTACTGCTGCGGGTCTTGATCGCATGTTGAAGTCCGCTATTGAGCTCTCAAAGATCACGTCTGAGGATCCGTTTGCCGGCATTCCCGAGCCGTCACAGCTAGGGTCGATCTCCGGCGATCTCGACCTATATTCAGCCGACGTATATTCCCTGCCGGGCGAAGAGCGCATCGCGTATGCACGCCGCGCCGAAAAGGCCGCGCTAGATTTCGATCCGCGTATCAAGAACTCCGAAGGTGGATCATTCGATGCTGCCACTGGTCATAAGATTCTTGCCAATTCTCACGGTTTCGTGGGCGAGTTTCGCCGTTCTTATTGTTCGGTCGCTGCCATTCCGATCGCCCAGGACGAAAAAGGCGGAATGCAGCGTGACTACTGGTTTTCGGTGGCGCGCAACTTGGCCCGGCTTGAATCTCCCGAGCATGTAGGCAAAGTCGCCGCTCAGCGCACGCTTCGACGGCTGGGTGCCCGCAAAGTGAAGACGCAACAGGTCCCGATCATTTTCGATCCACTGGTCGCTAATTCAATCCTCGGTCATATTTTTGAAGGGGTGAACGGAGACTCCGTCTATCGCGGCGCATCTTTCCTGGCCGGCAAGCTTGGCCAGGAAATTGCCGCGCCGCAAGTCACCGTGATCGATGACGGAACCATGGTCGGCGGTTTCGGGACGAGTCCCTTCGATGGCGAAGGTATTCCTACGCGCCGCACCGTGATAATTGAAAATGGCGTGCTCACGTCATACGTGCTGAACACGTATACCGCGAAGAAGCTCGGCCTGAAAACTACAGGCAATGCATCTCGCGGGCTGGCAGGCACTCCCGGGATTGGTCCGGGAAATTATTTTCTGCAGCCGGGTACGAAAACTCCACAGCAGCTCATTGGAGGAGTAAAAGAAGGGCTGTACGTAACCGAGTTCCTCGGGATGGGCGTGAACCTGGTCACCGGAGATTATTCCCGCGGAGCATCGGGTCTTTGGATTTCCGGAGGAGAGCTCACCTATCCTGTCGAAGAGATCACCGTGGCCGGCAATCTCAAAGATATGTTCCTGAACATTTCAGAAATTGCCAACGACCTTGAGTTCCGAGGCTCGGTCGCGTCACCCACGATCCGAATCGATGGATTGACCGTCGGCGGAGCGTAGCGGCGGCCAGCTTCAGTTGGCATCTTTTCAGGTATCTCTTTATACCCGTTTTCATGCATTAATGAGGAAAGCCTCCGCTTGGGGAAGGCACATATGCGTCTCGCACTTGCCGGAATAATTGCGTTAACAATTTGCCCGCTATCCCTGGCTTCCGCCGTGGCAGACGAGGGCAGAATTCTTGCTTTGGAGAACGCCTGGAATCAGGCCCAATTGCATCATGATGCGGCCGCGCTCGACAACATGCTTCCTCATTCATTCGTTTACACGGATTATGACGGCACGGTGATGAATAAGGAGCAATTCCTTGCCGACTTGAAAGATCCTTCTTATCAGGCGAGTTTGGTAGTTAATGAAAACGTGAGAGTGTTCACCTATAACGGCGCTGCTGTGGTGGTGGGCACTTATCACACCAAAGGAAAATACAAGGGTCGCCCATTTGAGCACTGGGGTCGATTCACCGACACATGGGTGTTCGAGAATGGCCTTTGGCAATGCGTTGCCAGCCATACTACGCTGGTCAAAAAATAGCCTGAGTTCCCCACAATCAATACAATCCTGACATGGGCGGTCTCGACCTCACTCAACCTTCGACGGCTACACAAGAGCCAGACCACAGCCGGCGCTTCATCGTTGTAGCAATTGTTGTCGTGGTGGGGCTGGTACTGGTGGTTGCTCTGCTTCTGCGTCAGCCTCCAAGAAGCGCGCCGAAAATTCCGCCGTACGCGACCAAGCTGAAATTCTCCGACCTGAAAATGAGTCAGTCGCAGAACTTCGTGGGCGCCAGTGTCACTTATATTGACGGCAATGTGATCAACACCGGAGACAAAATCGTCTCCCATGCGGTTGTGCGGGTCACATTCAAAGATTCCTACGGCCAGGTAGCCCAGATTGAGGACGTTCCCATCAAATTGCTCCAGACCAGCGGACCTTATCCCGACACGGTAGATCTCTCGGCGGCGCCGCTGGCTTCGGGCGACACCAAGCCCTTCCGGCTGATCTTTGAGCATGTTAGTGAGCAGTGGAACCAGGCCTATCCCGAGCTGAAGATCACAGATGTGAGTTTAAGGTAGCTGAGACAGATCATGGTATCTGCGATAAGTCATCGTCGCTTGGCGAATGAGAAATTGCTATGTCTTCCCTTAGCGAACGTTTCTGTTTGAAAGCCGCGAAGACGGCGACTAACACTCCCACTCCTAATCCCAAGAAGAAAATTCCTACCGCATGCATTCAAAATAATGGGCCAGAATTCGTTCATCACTCGAAATTCTCCGCATTTTTCTCAAAACTAGAACAGGCGTGAATCGCAACCGCTAAAGTCAGGACATCATGACGGGCCGATCGCGCCCGATCCGGCCGAGATTGCCTACGACATTTCCGTTTTCGTAACAGGAATTTCGTGTCACGACCCTCGGAAAAAGTTGGAGGCAAGAACCGTGAGTCGATCTCCTCTACAATGTCCCCATGTCACAAACCAAGACCGTTCGCCTTACGGAGACGGTAAAAGCTGCCGGTTGAGCTTCCAAGCTGAGTCCGGCGGCGCTGGACACAGTGCTTGGGAAATTAGCCCGGCAACATGACCCGAAGGTCCTTGTCGGCTTCGACCACGCCGACGACGCCGGAGTGTATCAAATCGCGCCTGACGCAGCGCTGGTTCAGACCGTAGATTTTTTTACGCCAATCGTCGACGATCCCTTCACCTTCGGCCAGATCGCCGCGGCCAATTCTCTCAGCGATATTTATGCCATGGGCGCTCGCCCGCTGACCGCGCTTGCATTGGTCTGCTTTCCTGAAAAAGGCGATCTCGAAATTCTGGAGCGAATTCTGGCCGGGGGATTATCGAAAATGATGGAGGCTGGGTGCACCATTATCGGCGGCCACAGCATTCGCGATGATGAGACGAAGTTCGGATATTCCGTCACGGGTACGGTGAATCCGGCGCGAGTGATGAAGAATGGCGGCGCCCGCCCGGGAGACCGCCTGCTGCTTACCAAAGCCGTTGGAACCGGAGTGATTTCCACAGCAATCAAAAAAGGCGTGGCGAAGCAATCGTGGATCGATGGTGCAGTGGCATCAATGACGACGCTGAACAAAACTGCCGCCGAAGTCGTGACAACTTTCGAACATGGTTTCCACCCTTCGAAAACCGCGAAGGGTGGGGCACCCGTAGTTAAAGCCGACGACCAACGACGAACGACGAACGACCCATTTCCCATTCACGCTCTCACTGACATCACCGGCTTTGGCTTGATTGGGCACGCGCGCGAAATGGCCCTTGCCTCGGACGTTTCTTTGCGACTATATGCCGGCCGCATCCCTCTGCTCGAAGGCGCACTCGAATGCGTGCGCGCCGGCCACATTCCCGGCGGGCTGAATGCTAACCGCGAGTTCGCGGAGTGCGTGGTGAGTTATGAAGAAGAAGTTTCCGATGAGGTGAAGACTCTGCTCTTCGACCCGCAAACTTCCGGAGGTCTGCTGATCGCGGTTGCTCAGGATCGCTCGATCGAACTGGAAAAAGCACTCAACTCATCTGGCGTGAATGCAGTTGAGATCGGCGAAGTCTTGCCTGAAACCAAACCTCTGATTCGAGTCAGGGCCTGATTCGCGAACCGCGTAAACGCATCATTTGGGGCTATCCCGATGTGCGACTTTGACCCGGTACCCAGCCTGTTTCAGCCGCTTGGCAACGTCTTCGGCGATCATCACCGAGCGGTGCTGCCCGCCGGTACAGCCGAACGCAATCGTAAGATAACTTTTGCCCTCGCGAATGTAGTGCGGCAAAAGATAAATCAGCAGCTCCGAAATTCGCTGGATGAATTCGGTGGTCTGAGGAAATGACCGAATGTACTTCGCTACCTTGGGATGCAGCCCGGTCAACTGCCGAAATTCAGGAACGAAATGCGGGTTGGGCAGAAAGCGAACGTCGAAAACCAGGTCCGCATCTTCCGGCACTCCGTGCTTGAATCCGAAGCTCACGGCGGAAACCAGAATCTTCCTACCCTTTTCCTTTTGCTGAAACAGCTCAATGATGTGTGCGCGCAGTTCGTGAACGTTGAACTTGGAAGTATCGATGACCAGGTCGGCAATAGCGCGAATATGCTGCAAGTGTCGGCGTTCCGCGCCCAGAGAAGTTTTGACTGGCGTGTCGGTGCCGAGAGGATGAGGCCGGCGGGTTTCGCTGTAACGTCGCAACAGAACGGCGTCTGAGGCTTCAAGAAAGATCATCTTGGTCGCGATCATCCGCTTGACCGATTTCACAATAGAAGGCAGTTCTTCCAGTTGGCGGCCTTCGCGGACGTCCACAACCAGAGCAGTACGCGGGTTTTCAGAAGATTGCACCAGTTCGGCAAAGCGGGGAATCAGCCTCACCGGCAGGTTGTCCACGCAGTAGTAGCCGAGGTCTTCAAACGCTTTCAGGACAGAAGCTTTTCCGGAGCCACTCATCCCGGTAATGATCACGAGTTCGCCCGGCGGACGGCGGTCCCCGGATCGCTTAGGCGCCAGCTTGCGCGTAGTTTTGCCGACTTTCTTGGCGATTCGGCGAAGGGGCATGCTGAACGGATGTTAGCAGCCGTACACAGGTTGGTGCCAGTTCCTGGCAATGTGCATCGGCGCGAAAGCTCGATTGGGTGTGCGGTAGCGCACTGTACAACTGACAGTTGACAACGTGTGCACGAGTAACCAAAGTAACTCTTTAGTTTCACGCGAATTGCGCTAGACTGACGCAGCCAAGGCCGCGATTCCCCCCAGCAAATGAGCCGCCTGCGAGGAAAGACTCTGAGCGTTCAGCCAAAACTTGCGCCGGTATTAACCGACGCCGAACAAAACCTGCGCAGGATTGTGGCGAAGGCGCCGGTCGTCTTCTTTGCGCTTGATGTCGACGGAAGGTTCACGGTCTCCGAAGGTAGAGCGCTGCAGAAACTTGGTCTGCAACCCGGGCAGGTGATCGGGCAATCCATATTTCACCTGTACAGCAATTATCCGAACATAATCCGGGACGCGCAGCGGGCGCTGACAGGCGAGGAGTTCACCTCCTTTGCGGAACTCGATGATGTTGGTTTGTCATTTGAAACCCACTGGTCCCCGGTTCGCGGAACAGATGGGCAGCCGGCGGGAACTATGGGCGTTGCCGTCGATATCAGTGAGCGTTCGACGAATGAACGGGCCCGAAATGAAGCGGAAACGCTATACCAAAACCTGGTCGAGCAACTGTCGGCGGTGACCTATATTGCGGAGCTTGGCCTGGAGTCGGAATGGCGATTCGTCAGCCCGCAGATTGAAAAACTTCTCGGGTATTCTCCCCTGGAATGGCTGGCCGACGCCACGAATTGGGTCCGGCACGTGCATCCCGAGGACATCGAGATCGTAAAGACCGCGGAAGAGGCAACACTCTCAGGGAATTCATTTCGTGCGGAATACCGCATCTTCAGACGCGACGGCGGTATGCTCTGGGTCGACGACAGCGGCTCGCTGGTACCGGGCGCCGATGGGCGGCAGTTACTTCACGGCGTGCTCGTGGACATTACCGAGCAGAAACAGTTACAGAGCCGGCTGGCGCAAACGGAGCGCATGGAGGCGGTGGGCCAACTGGCGTCTGGCGTGGCCCACGATTTCAATAATCTGCTGACCATTATTAAGGGTTACAGCAGCCTGTTGATGGAACGCAATCCCGATGGGCGCGATGGGCATGCTGCCAAAGAGATAAGGCAGGCAGCGGACCGGGCTGCGTCCCTTACTCACCAGCTGCTGGCGTTCAGCCGCAAGCAGACTCTGCAGCCGCGAGTCCTTGATCTCAACTCCGTAGTGCGGGGGCTCGAAGCAATGCTCCGCCGTCTGCTCACGGAGAACGTAGACCTGGTGATCCGCACCAGCCCCGATATAGGCTTCGTGAAAGCGGACCCTGTGCAGATGGAACAGGTGTTGATAAACCTGGTAGTCAATGCCCGTGACGCTATGCCGAGAGGTGGGCGGCTGATCATTGCCACCGAGGGTTGCGCAGGGCGAAAAGATTCTCGGGAGAAAGAAAAGATTTTTGCTTCCCCTTATGCCACCTTGTTCGTCTCTGATACAGGCATTGGTATGGACGCAGTAACCCGAGTGCGCATCTTCGAACCATTCTTTACAACAAAAGAAGTCGGTAAGGGAACCGGACTGGGCCTCGCAACCGTATATGGCATCATCAAACAGAGTAATGGGCATATCGAAGTTGAGAGCGAACCCGGCAAGGGCAGTACGTTTCGGATATCGTTACCTGCCGTCGAACACGTGCCCGCGCCACCGAAGAAGCCGATGAAGTCGGATAAGCCTAAACGCGGGACTGGCACAATTCTTCTAGCGGAAGATGAGCCACTCTTGCGCGAACTGGGACAAACGATTCTTACGCAGGCCGGCTACACTGTACTGACCGCAGGCAGCAGTGAGAGTTTGCGGGCGTTGATCGCGGAGCATCCAGGCAAAGTGGACTTGTTGCTTACGGACGTGATCATGCCCAACATCAGCGGCCCCGAGTTAGTACGCATCGGGCGCGAGCGCTGGCCCCACGTACGTGTTCTTTTCATGTCTGGCTATGCCGATGATGAACTGCAAGATCTTGACCGCGATGCCGGCTTTATTCAAAAGCCCTTCACGCCTGCCGAACTCACCGCGAAGATCGCGGAAGTGCTGGCTGGAGGAGAGTAAATTATTGCCCATTGAGCCGTCCGATCATTGAGTTCGGCGTTTGGAAATGATTCAATAGCCCAATGGTTCGAGCTTTACTGAAGGCTGACGGCTGATGGCTGACGGCCTTTCTCTGGCTTCCTATGCCGTTCAGGTGGAGCACTCTCTGGGACGGCGTTATCCGGAACCACCGCATCCCTACCGCAATGATTTTCAACGCGACCGCGATCGCGTAATCCACTCGCGCGCTTTTCGCCGCCTTGAGGCCAAGACCCAGGTTTTTACCGGGCGCTACTCCGATCATTTCCGCAACCGGCTGACGCATACCCTCGAAGTTGCGCAGATTTCGCGCACCATCGCGGCACAGCTTGAGCTGAATGTCGATCTGGTTGAAACCCTTGCGCTCGTGCACGACATCGGGCACCCGCCGTTCGGTCATGCCGGGGAGAAAGCGTTGGATGCGGCAATGCGGCGACACGGACTTTTTTTTGATCACAACCTGCACGCGCTACGTATCGTGGAGGATTTCGAGCAGCGGTATGCCGCATTTCGCGGACTGAATCTTACGTTCGAGGTGCGGGAGGGAATCATCAAGCACTCGCGCGATTATGGTCCCGCAGAATTTCCGCAACTGGCGGAATACTGGCTCGACAAGCGGCCGCCGCTCGAAGCACAACTCATCGACGCAACCGACGAACTGGCCTATAACACCGCCGACTTGGATGATGGCTATGAAGCTCATCTCCTCACGTTTGAGCAGATCAGAGAAAATGTGCCGGTGTTTGCGCGTTTTCTTGGAGAAGTCGAACGGCTTTATCCGTCGGCGCCGAAGAAATTGCAATTTAACGAAGTACTGCGTCGGATATTAGACCGCTGGGTTGGCGACTTGATCAGCAACACACAGAGGCAGATCGCGGTGGTGGGCGGCTACTCCGGCCGCTCCACGATTACGCTGGATGAAATTCGCGCATGCCCTAAGCGCTTGGTTGGACTGAGTCCGCAGGTCGAAGCTGAGCGCGCAGAGACCAAGGAATTTTTATATCGAAAGTTGTATTACAGCCCCGCCCTGCAACCTGAGAAGGAAGACGCCGAGCGCGTGATCACCGAGCTGTTCGATCTCTGGATGAAGCGGCCGGAACAGCTCCCGCCCGGTTATCAGGAAAAGGCGAAAGCGGAATCCGAGTCTCGGGCGCGCGTTGTCTGCGATTACATCGCCGGCATGACCGACACTTATATCTATGAGCAGTACGAGAAGTATTGCGGGCCTTAATCTTTTGCTTGAGTTTTTCCGAGGGCCATCTGAATCACTTCAGCGAGATGCAGCGAATGTCTACCGGTGGATTGCTGAATCTGTTCTCGACAACTAAAGCCGTCAGCGATTATGAGCCAGTCTTCGGGCGCATTGCGCACCGCGGGTAGAAGTTCAAGTTCGCCGATGGCGATCGAGGTTTGATATTTGTCCTTCTCGAAGCCAAAAGCGCCAGCCATTCCGCAGCATCCTGGAGCGGGCATCTGGTAATCGACGCCCATCCGCCGCAGGACAGATTCCTCGGCTCTCATCTTCATAATCGATTTGTGATGACAATGACCGTGCACAAGCGCCTTGCGTACGAGCGGGGGCAACGCAAAGCTCTTGCCATCTTTTTCCAGGAATTCGCTGAGCAGCATGACCTTTCCGGCGAGCTTCTGCGCACGGGCATCGTCGGGTAATAGATTGAGCATTTCGTCGCGAAAAACCGAAGCGCAGCTGGGCTCGAGTACGACGACAGGAGAACCGTCTACAATCTCGCGATCAAGCGTGGCCAGCGTGCGCAAAAGTAATTTCTTTGCCCGATCTAACATGCCAAAATCGTAGAGCGGGCGGCCGCAGCACACATTTTGCCTCGGAAGCTGGATGGCGAATCCTGCTGCTTCGAGCACGTTAACCGCAGCCATTGCGGTTTCCGGATGAAAATAATTATTGAAAGTGTCAGGCCATAAAAGAACTGGGCGGGCAGAGGAACTCGCTTTTTTGCGGTTTGTCTTTCCAAACGAGCTGCGAAATGTCTGATTGGCAAAACGAGGAACGCTGCGTTGACTGGCTACCCCCGCAGCGTACTTGGCGGCATGGCGCAACCCCGGTGTTTGAGTGAACAAATTCGCCAGCCCGGGCGCGATGGAAGCCATTCGCGCCCAGCGGTCAACATGCGCGAATGCATAATGGCCAAGCGGACGTGGTCGCTCTTCGTAGTAATGCGAAAGAAATTCAGCTTTGTAGGTTGCGACATCGACCGCGACCGGACAATCGCTCTTGCATCCTTTACAGGAGAGGCAAAGATCGAGCGACGACCGTACATGCGCATCGCGCCAACCTTCGCTGACAATATCGCCCTTAGTCATCTCCCATAAAAGATGGGCCCGGCCACGAGTTGAGTGCTCCTCTTCGCGAGTCACGCGAAAGCTCGGGCACATAACTCCGCCTTCGTCTTCGCGGCACTTCCCCACTCCTACGCAGCGCAGGGTTGCGCGCGCGAGACTGCCATTGTCTTGGGGAAATTTGAAATGTGTCTGCGGTTCCCATGGATGATAATCGGCGCCCAAACGCAGATCGTCATCGAACTTGTTGGGCCGAACCAGTTTGCCGGGATTCATCTTCCATTCGGGGTCCCACAGAGACTTGAATCGCGAAAAGGCTTCGACGATCTCGGGACCAAACATTTTCGGAAGCAACTCAGCGCGTGCCTGACCATCACCGTGTTCGCCGGAGAGGGTTCCTCCGAAAGAAACAACCAAGTCTGCTGCTTCCTCCATGAAGCTGCGGAACTTCTTTATTCCTTCGGTCGATTGCAAATCGAAATCCATGCGGTTGTGCACGCACCCGTCGCCGAAATGGCCGTACATGATGCAGCGATACTGGTAATCGTCGGTAAGCTTCCGCAACGCGCGCAGATAATCGCCGAGCCGCTCGGGAGCGACTGCTGAATCTTCCCACCCTTCCCAAGTCTGCGCTTCGCCGGGGACGTTGGAAACCGCGCCCAGAGAGGATTCGCGGACCTCCCAGACTTTTCTTGCCTGCCACTTGTCGGTGAACAGGCGAAACGTTCTGGAACTCGGGCCGCGACCCAGTGCATTCATCAGCCCCTGCGCTTGCGATTCTGCCTCTGACAAAGTTGCCGCCCCAAATTCGGCGAGCAGCCATCCTCGTCCCTCAGGCAGAAGCTCTAAACCCTCAAGGTTTATTTGCTTCCTGCGCGTGTAGTCGACCAGCACGTTGTCTATACCCTCAAGCCCGATGGGGCGATGAGACAAGACTTCAGGCACGAGATCGGCGCACTCAAAAATATCTCGGCATCCGATCACCAACAACACGCGCTCAGGCGGGCTCTCGACCAATCGGCAAGTCGCTTCAAGGACCGTGACACACGTTCCTTCGGAACCGACCAGCGCACGTGCAACGTGAAAGTCGTTTTCAGGAAGCAGAAAGTTCAAGTTGTATCCCGAGACGCGGCGCGGAATATTCGGGAATTTCCCTCGTACCAGATCGCCATCTTGATCGCGAAGCGATTTCAAGCCGGAGTAGATCTCGCCGCGGCGCCCGCCCTGGCGAATGATGTTTTCCAGATCATCATCGGACGTGCGGCCAACACGCATACGAATACCGTCGTATGTGAGTATTTCCAGTTCTTCGATGTTGGCGTCGGTCTTGCCAGCCATCACCGAATGCACCCCGCAGGAATTATTTCCGATCATGCCGCCGAGGGTGCAGCGGCTGTGCGAAGCCGGATCAGGCCCAAAGGTCAAGTGGAACCTTTCAGCAGCGTTGCGCAAATGGTCGAGCACAACCCCCGGCCGTACACGCGCGATGCGCCGATCGGGATCGAGCTCGACAATCTTTGACATGTACTTGGAAAAATCGAGCACCACTGCCACATTGCAGCATTGCCCGGCGAGAGATGTGCCTCCGCCGCGGCAAAGAACGGGAGCGCCGTATTCGCGGCAAATCGCAATGGCTGCGATCACGTCGTTGGCATCCCGCGGAATTACGACGCCGATCGGGACTTGTCGATAGTTAGAGGCGTCGGTGGCATACAGGGCGCGGCTTCCATTGTCGAACCGAACGTCGCCGCGTAGATTGCGGCGCAGAGCGGATTCGAGGCCCGCTGAAGCCCCATAGGTCTGAGATTTTTCTGGCATGAACGATTTCGACAGAACTCAAAGATAGCATCCGACGCCTCCCCCAATCGAAGGAGGCTTATACGCGTTGCTTTCTGTTGTCCCCAAAAGCATTACCACAGAGGAGCACGGAGGAAACGCAGAGTGCCCAGAGGAATGCACCAGATAACAATGTGCACACTGAATGCCGTTCTTAGCCCGCGTAACGCGTTGAATAGTCCGCGAGGCTCAGTACCAGCAGCAAGAGCAGCCAGAATACTGCGGCGATTAAAACCGCTTTGGTCATTTTCTCGCTGGTGTACTTCACGTGCATAAAGAAGAGGACGACAATCGTCGCCTTACATGTGGCGATGATCAACGCGACGACCGTATTAAAACGCCCGAGGTCGATGGTGGCGATCCATGCGGTAAGAAACGTCGCCCCGATGAGAATGGCCCAGATCAGCCAGTAAAAACCGCTGGACATAATATGCTCAGACTGCTCGGTATGCTCAGCCATGATGTTTTCTCAAGGTCCTCGGCGGTCAATCAGATATAAAAGCGGAAAGAGATAGATCCAGACAATATCAACGAAATGCCAATACAGCCCGGCAATTTCCACCGGCGTGTGATATTCAGGGTTAAACTTTCCGCGCCATGCCATGAACGTGATCACGCTGAAGATGCCGATACCGACGATCATGTGAAGCGCGTGCACACCGGTCAGCGCAAAATATAGAGAGAAGAAAATTTTCGCGTGCTGCGGGTCGATGTGCAGGTTGGGGTGTTTGTTCACCATATCCTGCGCGCTGAAGTAGAAGGTCGGAATGTGATGTTCCGTATATTCTTTTCTCCACTCAAAGCCCTTGACGACGAGAAAGCAAACTCCAAAAAAAATCGTGGCCAGCAGCAGGTTGACCAACTGCTTGCGCTTGCCTAGCTGCGACGCGCGTACCGCCAACGCCACCGTCAAACTGCTGCAGATCAGGACGGCCGTATTCAAGGTGCCGGCAAGCAAGTTCAAACTTATGCTGCCCGCGGCGAACTCTGGAAAATAAGCGCGCCGGTAAATCAGGTATCCGCAGAACATCCCACCGAAAAACATGATTTCCGTTCCCAGAAACCACCACATTCCGAGTGAAGCAGCATTGCGCTGCTGCACAACGTCAGCAAAGTGGTGACGCAGTTCCGCCCGGTCCGCGTGCTCGACCGCAAGCGGGGTTGTGCCGGTGCCAGCTCTATCGCTCAAGTGTCACCTCGTCCGGCATTGGCATATCTCCGTACTCATAAGCTTCCCAGGTCACTACCGGGGTCTCGTCGAAATTAAAGGTTGGCGGTGGCGACGGCGTCCTCCACTCCAGGCCCGTCGCTTGCCACGGATTATCCGGAGCAACCTTGCCATATCGCAGGGACCACAGCAGGTAAACCATGGGCAAAAGGTATCCCACGGCCAAAATGCTCGCGCCCGCAGTGGAGAGCACGTTGTAAACCTGATATTCCGGGGGATATTGCCAATAGCGCCGCGGCATTCCGAGGTATCCCACAATAAATTGCGGGAAAAATGTGAGATTGAAACCGAGGAAAACAATCAGCGCGGCGAGTCGTCCCCAAGCCTCGGGATACAGTCGTCCCGAAATTTTGGGCCACCAAAAATGTATTCCGCCCAAATATCCCATGACCGCGCCGCCTACCATCACGTAGTGGAAGTGCGCGATTACGAAATAGGTGTCATGAACGTGGACGTCCACGCCGAGGGTTGCAAGAAAAAGTCCTGTCAGGCCGCCAATCGTAAATAGTCCGATGAAGCCGAAGGCGTAGAGCATCGGGGTCGAAAAAGAGACCGAGCCCTTGTACATGGTGGCAGTCCAATTGAACACTTTAATTGCCGAGGGCACAGCCACCACAAAGCTCAAGAACGAGAACACCAACGCCGAGTAGAGAGAAATTCCCGCGACAAACATGTGGTGCGCCCACACCAGAAATCCGATGGCGGCGATGGCAATACTCGACGCCGCGATGAAGTTGTAGCCAAACACTCGCTTGCGTGAGAAGCAGGGAACGATTTCGCTGATCACCGCCATCGACGGCAGAATCATGATGTAAACGGCGGGGTGCGAGTAAAACCAGAACAAGTGTTGGAACAGCACAGGATCGCCGCCACGCGAGGGGTCGAATATCCCGAGGTTGAGAGTGCGCTCCAGAACCACCAGCAACAGTGTGATGGCAATGATCGGAGTGCCAAGCAGCATGATGATGCTGGTGGCGTAATGTGACCAGACAAACAGCGGCAGGCGTGACCAGGTCATGCCCGGCGCGCGCATGCGATGCACCGTCACCACGAAATTGAGGCCAGTCAAAATTGACGAGAACCCGACCACGAAGATCGACATGCCCGCTTCGACTACGTGAGTATTGCTGAACAAGCTTGAATAAGGTGTATAAAAGGTCCATCCCGTATCAACGCCGCCGCTTACCAGGCAGTGAAGATACAAAATCCCTGCAACGATGTAGATGTACCAGCTCAGCAGGTTTATACGCGGAAAGGCCAGGTCCTTGGCCCCGATCATCATCGGGATAAGAAAGTTTCCCAGCACCGCGGGAATCGACGGGATCAGGAAGAAAAAGACCATGATCTGGCCGTGCATGGTGAAAGCTTTGTTGTACATGTCGGCGGTCATCAGGTCGCCCGCCGGAGTCAGCAGTTCAAGCCGGATGAGTAAAGCGAAGAACCCGCCAATGAAAAAGAAAAAGGTAATGGAGATGAGATAAAGCAGAGCAATGCGCTTATGGTCGGTGGTTAGCAACCATGAGCGAATTCCGTACTCCGCGTTAAGGTAATTCTTCCGTTCGGTGCTAACTGCTGCGGTAGCCATTTTGTTCCTTTACTGCGATTCTTGTTGCTGTGTTCCTCCCGGCGGCCCTGAGGTAGGTGCCTCTCCTGCTGGAGCCGGGCTTAAAGATTTCATATACGCGATCAGTTCGTTTAATTGCTCTTCGTTCACCTGCCCTTGCCACGAAGGCATGATGGGTTTGAATCCGGAGACGACCTTAGCCGCCGGCTGCAGAATCGATTCGCGTATGTAATTCTCATCGGCTGTCACCACACGCCCGTCGTCGAGTTGCACCGGGTGTCCGAAAACTCCCCTCAAGTTAGGGCCGCGGCCCTGCGCCTCCAAGTTGTGGCAGGTATTGCACCCGAGCTGCTGAAATAAAGCGCCTCCGGACTGCGCCAACGAGCCGCTCGGCGCGCCGCTGGTCATCCAAGCCCGGTAGTCCTGCGGTTCCATCACGAACACTTCGCCGATCATCCCAGAGTGCATCGTCCCGCAATATTGGGCGCAGAAAAGATGATACGTCCCCGGCCGCGTTGCGCGGAACCACAGGGTGGTGTAACGACCGGGCAGAACGTCCTGCTTTACGCGAAATGCCGGAACGTAGAAGCTGTGGATCACGTCCTGCGAAGTCATGATGAGTTCAATGTCGCGGCCTACTGGCACGTGCAACTGGTTAATCTCGCGCGGCCCTTCCATGTGCTGCAGCTTCCACATCCATTGTTTCGCCACAACGTAAACCTGATCGGCATCCGCAGGAGGAGTCCTCATGTCGAAATAGAGAACGGCTCCGACGGCAAACATCACTACCATCACCCCGAATGGCACAATCGACCACCCGATTTCGAGCAGCAACGAGCCTTCGATCTGCGTGGCTTCGCGCCCGTGACGGCGTCGGTACTTCATGGCAAAGACCGCTACCGCTGCGAAAATCAGGAGCGTCATCACCGCCGAAACCACCGTCAGGAAGATGAACACCCAATCTTCGTAACGCGCGTGCACAGACGCGCTAGTCGGCCAAAGTGGAAGATTATCGAACATATTGATGAGAGCTGCCTTGCCTCCTGAATTCGTGGTCGGGACCGCGCCGGAACAGCAACAGAAGCATGCCTCCGAGCAAAAGAATCGTCAGTCCTGCGCCCACTTGAATCACCCTGCCAATAATGACGCTATATTTTCCGGTCGCCGGATCGTAATGAAAGCAGTACAAAAGAACGGCGTCGGCGAGAGTTCCGATTTTATTGTCCGAGGCCTGTATCAGTGAGAGACGCAGGTCTTTCGGAGGAAAATCCACGCCGTAGTAGTACTGCGAAACTTTGCCATCCGAAGTCAGGACCATGATCGCCGTGGCGTGCGCGAATTGCCCGGTCTTCTCGTCGAAGTGATATTGGAATCCGGCGGAATCGGCGAGCGCGGTAATCGATTGCGGCGGGCCCGTCAGGAAATGCCATCCGCTCTCCGCGCCAGGACGGTTATAGCGCTTGAGAATCTCCGCCTTTTTGGCGGCTGCAACCGCCGGCGTATCGTTAGGATCGAAGCTCACAGTTACTACGTCGAATTCTTTGCCGACGTTGAACTTCAAAACCTTCAGCGAGCTCTCTAATCCGATCAGCAACTCGGGGCACAGCATGGGGCAGCGGTAGTAAACAAAATTAAGAATGACCGGCTTTTTGCCGATGTAGTCGCCGAGGCGCACCGCCTTCCCAGTTTCATCCCGGAAGGAAAGATCCAACGGAATCTGCTGCTCCAGGCGTTGCTGGATTCCGACATTCTGCAGGCCAACAGGCTTAACGCTAGCCGGGGGAGCCATGATACCGCCTGAGTTCATGTTCTGAGCGAATGCGGTGTATGCGAGTGCGAGGATTACGACAGCTCGCGCGAGGACGCCCGTGCCTTCACGAAACAGTCTATGGAGATACGGGCGTCCTCGCCCGTGTTGGCTGACAAAGGGCCCTGCAAACGAATTTTGCAATCTACTGCTCACTGCTTCTTTCCTTTTTGCTGCGTCGATTCAGCCGGCATATTACTGGTGTCAGCAGTAGCGGCAGCTGCTCTCGCCAAATTTACCGGCGAAAACGGCGCCGTCCCGGTTTGTGGAGTTGTCGACAACCCGCGCTGCACGACCAATTGCATCGCCTGTTCTATGGGAATGTGCGCAACCCCGGCATTCTTATCCACCCAGCCGTAGCTGTTCAGTTCTTCCTCTTCACCGTAGCGGAAACCGTCCAGCTCGGTACGCTCGTTGTCTTCCAGACGCGGATCCGGGAAACGCTGGATTGCCTTCGTCTGGACGTCACGAGGGTTTGCCTTTTCAGTCTGTATCAACGGACTTCGGCTTTGCTGGTGCTTCGCGTCGTAGGCGTCGAGAAAGTGAAAAATTCCCCAAATGATGTAGTAAATCAACACTCCCGAAATCACCAGCGTGACGATGAATCCGATTACTGGTTTTGAACCCAGGTCCTCGCGCTCAAAGCCAAGATCGTCGTGATGATTTTTATGCCGATCAGTCATGGGAAGCCGCCACATACTCGAGGAATTCCTGCGCGTGCAAGTCGTAAACCGGCAACAGAGGCCGCGACCTCAAGTTTCGGAAGAAGAACGCCAGCCAGAACCCGCCGATGGCAATGGGGACGACGAGGTCAAGTAGATATCCCCAGTAAAACGTAAGCGTCTTGTGAAAACTAGGCTCGATGTACCAGAACAAATCGATGAAGCGCATAAAAATCATCCACGCGGCCAGTATTACCAAAGTCCTCGGATTACGCTTCCATGACCGCGACAACAGAAACAAGAATGGAATCGCGAAATGGAATATCACCAGGCCCAGCGCAATCACTTGCCATCCGGAATAGAGGCGGCGGGTAAAGAAACGAATCTCCATCGGCAGATTACCCGCCCATGTGATGAGCAGTTGCGAGAAGCCGAAATACGCCCAGAGCATGACAAAGGCCAGCATCAGCTTGCCGTGATCATGGACCTCTTTCGGCTTCAGCAAAGAAGCCATTGGTTGATAAGGGAGCAAAATGCGCTCGGTGATCACCATCATGGATAACGCGCTGATGCATTCCCCGACGATGAAAATGAAGCCGAAGATGGTGGAATACCAGTGCGGGTCGATCGACATGACCCAGTCAATCACCGCGAACGAAATCGTGAACGCGTAAAGAATGATGCCGGGCGCGGCGATGGTACGGAAACGTGGACTGAGGTTTTGCACCGGCGGACGGTCCTGCTCCGCCGACCATCGGCTCAGAACAAAAGCTAAACCGAGCCAAATCGCGAAATAAATCAGACCACGCCCGCCGTAGCCAGCTGGCGTCAAATACGAGCGGCTCATTTCGACCAGGTGTTTGTCGGCAGCATCGGGATGCAGCCAGCCACTCCATCCGCCGACCGCCTCATGATTGCCGCTGTAGAGATAGGGTAGACCGGCAACCGCGATCGGAACGAAGAGCGCGGCCATGAGCGGCAGGGTCTTCATGGCAGCCTCGAGCGGACGGCGAATTAGCATGCCCCACTTGCCGCCGGTAAGGTGCTGAATCATGAGAAACGCCATCGACCCCAACGACACGCCAAGCCACAACATGAATCCCAGAAGATAGGAATGGAAAAACTGCTCGCGGGTCGCGGGCACCAGGGCGAGGATCAGCGAGGCCACGCCGAAGAGCAGCCCGACGCCAAGCGAGCGCTGATAGATCGCGTTCACCGCCTCAGGTGCGGCGAACTCAGCCGGATTGGTGCGCACCGCGGTCATTTCTGATCTTCTCCTGTTCCTGTATCTTCCATCGCGCTGGACTTCGGGATCGGAACCGGCAACGTGGCTCCGGAGCCCGGTTCTTCAAACCGCGGCGGAGGCGATGGAATCTGCTGGGCGCCGGTTTCGGCCTGCGTCGCGTTCTGGCTTAATTGCAACGCGCGGATATAAGCGACGATGCACCAGCGGTCGCGAGGCGGAATTTGTTGCGCGTAATCCGGCATAGCGCCAAAACCTTCGGTCATAACTTCAAAGAAATATCCCAACGGAGCTTTGCGCAACCGGTCCGTGTGATACGAAGGCGGATGCTGAAATCCGCGCTGAACGATCATCCCATTGCCGTCGCCGAGGCGCGAATGGCAGGGCGCGCAATAAATGTCGAAGCGCTCGCGGCCGCGCTGCAGAAGTTCCTGCGTCACCGGAAACGGCATGTAGTCACCGGGATTGTCCCCAACTTTTCCGGAGTAGAAATAAGTGTCCTCGTTGAGCTGTCCCCGGGCGACAGTCCCTTCCACCGGCGGACGCGAGGAACGAAGGTCGGCATAAAAATCACTCTTGGCGAGCGGCTTGAAGCGCGGCTGATCGTGCATGTCTTGCCGGCATCCTGCCAGACCAAGAAGTGCCAGAACCAGATAGGGCATCTTTCCCACCCTACGAAAGCCGCGTAAGGTAAGGCACCCGACAAATGACCTGCGGAGACGTGCCATTTAGCTGGGCACCTCCGCGATCGAGATTGGATTTAAGGCTTCTAAAAACTGGCGGGTACGAACCGCATCGTAATTTTTGTCCGACGAAAAAACCATCAGGAAAAACCTGTCCTTGGACGCAAGCTCAAACCGCGGCACATTGAAAACCGGATGGTAAGGCATTGGCAGGCCGTTCAACGCCAACATGCCGAAGACTGCCGACAATCCGGAGAAAAGTATGGTCATCTCGAAGGTCACGATAATGAAAGATGGCCAGGAATGCAGCGGCCGGCCGCCGATATTGACCGGGTAGGCGATAGTATTAATCCACCATTGCAGCGTGTACGCCGCAGTGCCGCCTAGCAGGCCGCCAATCAGGCAAACCAGCGCGACGCCGTTCTTGTGGAACCCGATGGCCTCCGAAAGCTCTTCAACCGGGAATGGCGAATACGCGTCCAGTTTGCGGTAACCGGCGGCATAGGTGCGGCGCGCGGCAATGACCGCATCGTTCACGTTATCGAATTCCGCCATCAGGCCAAATACCGGCGGGTCGATCATGAGTGCACCTCCTCCTCATGTGGGACCGTAACTTCGGCCTGCGGAATCAGCGTCTTCAATTCAGAAATTGAAACTGCGGGCAGCACGCGCAGGAACAGGAACATGCAAGCGGCGAAGAAGCCCAGCGTGCCCAGCAGAATCGACCAGTCATTCCAAGTGGGGTAGTAGCGGCCGAACGACGAAGGCACAAAGTCACGGGTCAGACTTACGACCACGATGACGAAACGCTCCAGCCACATTCCGACCAGCACGTCGAGCGAAATCAAGAACAGCCAGAGATGATTGGTGCGAATGCTTCGAACCCACAACAATTGCGGCACCACAAGATTGGTGAACAACAACGCGTAGTACCAGAACGAATAGGGCCCATGCAGCCGGTTCCAGCGCAGGAAAGTCTCGTAAGGGTCGCCCCCGTACCAGTTCACGAACGCTTCAATCGCGTATCCATAAGCAACGATCCAGCCGGTGGCCAGCATGACCATGGCGGAGTTTTCTAGATGGCGGTCGGTGATGAAAGCCGTAATGTCATAAAACTTGCGGATCGGGATGGCGAGCACCAACACCATGGCGAAGCCGGAGTAGATCGCGCCGGCGACGAAATACGGCGGGAAAATAGTCGTGTGCCAACCGGGAACGATACCCACCGAGAAGTCGAAGCTTACAACGGTGTGGACAGAGAGCACGAGCGGCGTTGCCAATCCGGCCAGCAGCAGGTACGCCGTCTCATAGCGGTTCCAGTGGCGCACGGAATTGCGCCAACCCATGGCCAGCGAACCAAAAATAAACTTCAATGCCTTGTTGTTGGTCTGATCGCGCATGCTGGCCAGATCTGGAATCAATCCGACAAACCAGAACACCAGAGAAATAGTCAGGTAGGTCGAGACCGCGAACACGTCCCACACCAGCGGACTACGGAATTGCGGCCAGTACGACATGGTGTTGGGGTAAGGAAACAGCCAATAAAACAGCCATGGCCGGCCAAGGTGGAGAAGAGGGAACATACCGGCGCAGGCCACCGCAAACAGCGTCATGGCTTCGGCAAAGCGATTGATCGAATTGCGCCAGGACTGACGCAACAGAAGCAGAATCGCCGAAATCAGAGTGCCAGCGTGTCCAATACCGATCCACCACACGAAGTTGACGATGGCGAATCCCCAGCCGATGGGGATGTTCACGCCCCATACGCCCACTCCTTTATAGAAGAGCCAGCAAACCGCCAACAGGAACCATTGCAGAATCAGGAAACAAATGACCAAGCCGAAGAGCCAGCCATTGGTGATGGGCCGGCGCAGCACGATCGACGCGATCTTGTCCGTGATACTCGCAAAGGTCTGCCCCGGTTGAATTACCGGAGCTTTATCTTCGCCGACTTCGACTTCAGTTGGTCTGGCCATGAAATTCAGCTTTGAGCTTCCAGCTCCGAGCGGCGAGCAAGCTCATGTTGCTCGATGCTCACAGCTCGCTGCTCACGAACTCTTTTCTAACTCCGGATTCGGATTCGTCACCGCAGCCATATAAGTGGTACGCGGACGCGTATTCAGATCATCCAGCAATCCATAATTCCGCGACTTCGCCTTCCACTTCGAAACCAGACTGTTGGGATCGTTAATGTTGCCAAAAATAATCGCGTTCGCCGGACACGACTGCTGGCACGCGGTTTGCAACTGGCCAACGATCGTCTTCTTGTCTTCTGCTTCTGTCGCTTCTTCGGCCTTGATTCGCGCGTGCGTGATGCGTTGAATGCAATAAGTGCACTTTTCCATGACGCCGCGGCTGCGCACCGTGACATCCGGATTGCGCTGCATCTTGAACTGCGGTGTGTCCCAATCCTGGAACAAAAAGAAGTTGAACCGCCTCACCTTGTAAGGACAGTTGTTCGAGCAATACCGCGTGCCCACGCAGCGGTTGTAAATCATGTCGTTCAAGCCTTCGGTGCTGTGCGTGGTCGCGCCCACCGGGCAGACCAGTTCGCAAGGCGCGTTTTCGCACTGCATGCATGGGACCGGCTGGAAGTAGGCCTTAGGATTATCGCGATCGCCCTGATAATAAGCGTCCACGCGCAGCCAGTGCATGTGACGGCCGCGATTCACCTGATCTTTGCCTACGACCGGAATGTTGTTTTCCGACTGGCACGCGATGATGCAATTGTTGCAGCCGACGCACGCGTTCAGATCGATCGCCATGCCCCAGGCGTAAGGCTCCGACTTGTAATCGTAAGGCGGATACAACGTCTCATTCGGCTTCGGATTTTCTTCATCGAACTCAGGTTCTTTCTTGTAATCCTCTAAATCTTTTACTCGGACCACCGGACGCTCAGTGCCGCCCGTATCCATCGTCTGATAGCCCTGTGTGCTGGCGAGGGTGTAGCGCTGTTTCAGATTGGTGATCTGCTTTACCGAACTCGCGAACCACGGAGCATCACTGGAACGCAGGCTATATGTATCGAAGCCCTGTTCGTTGCCGACGCGCCCCGCTTTCTCGCGCCTGTATCCCAAATAAACCGTGACCGAATTATCGGGATGTCCGGCTTGTATCCACACCGGCAGGTCGAGGCGCTTACCGTCTTGCAGCTCGACCCGCACCGTGTCCATGTTCTTAATGCCCATACGTTCGGCCATCGCGGGGCCCATCAGCAGAGGATTGTCCCAAGTCACCTTGGTCATCGGCTTGGGAAGCTCCTGCAGCCATCCGTTGTTGGCGAATCGGCCGTCATAAACCGAAGGATCGCGGCGGAAGTTGATCTCGATTGCGTTCTTGTCGCCTGCGGGAATGGAAGTAGCAAAGTTTGTAGTCTTCGCGGATATCTGCTTAGTCGGCGACGCAGTATCGTCGATCCAGCCCTGCTCCAGCCACTTGCGCCACGTCATGTCGAAATCGGCGCCGGTATGTTTCGATTTCCAGTAGTTCCGGACCAGTTCGTGTCCGGTGGGTTCGCCTTCGCCTGCCAGCATTGCGATCAATTCAATCGCGCTCCTGCCGTTGTAGAGCGGGGCAATCAGCGGCTGCACGATGCTGACCGTCCCATCGTAGGCGCGCGTGTCACCCCAAGCTTCAAGATAATCCGCCTCGTTCAAGTGCCAGTGGCAAAGCTCAGCAGTTTCGTCGTTGTGCAAGCCGAGATGAATGCGCAGCGGGACGTTGCTGTTCTTCAGGACATCTTTGAATCCGAAGTCGGCAGGCGCATCATACGCGGGATTACCGCCGAGAATCACCAGCATCTCTACTCTGCCGGCCTGCATGTCGCTGATCAGTTCTTTCAGCGAGTCGTTGTGGCTTCCCGTGTAAGTGAGGACCGGATCGGAGTAGAAAACCGTTTTGCCAACGTTGCCAAGTTGCGCATTGATCGCATGGCAGAGGGCGTGAACGATTGGCGGCTGATGATCGCCAGGGATGACAACCGTCGTTCCCTGTTTAGCATGAACGAGATCCTGCCTGAGCCACGTCAGGAATAGCGATTCCCGGTCGCTAAGAGGGCCAGTGCCTTCCGCATGAGCCGGCGGGTTGGTTCGCAAAGCGCGCATTTCTTCGTCCGTCACTCGAGTGCCGGTTTCGGGTTTGGTCCAAGTAAAGAAGAAATCGGCAAATGTCGAAATCCTTGCCGCAGTCATCGACAACCGGTGGTCCGCCTTCGCACCTGTTGACGTTGGCGTGCTTTCGATCGCGTAGAAGCGGCTCATGTTGCCGGAGTCGGGATCGCGGCGCTTCGCGAAATCACGCGCGTAGCGAGTCATTCCCGGAAACCCCGCGTAGAGAAAATCGGCATCAAGCGAGACGATTACGTCGGCAGCGTCGAGCTTGTAAGTGGTCTCAACTGGCTGACCGAAGGCCATTCGCGCGCCCTCGTAAACGTTGTCACGATTAACCGGCTCGTAGAAGTGCCACTTGGCCTGCGGAAATTTCTTGAGCAGTTGCTGCTTCTGGTCCGCCAGCGTGGGCGATGAAAACGACTGCGACAAAATACGGATGCCCGCGCCTTTCTTCGCCTGCTGTGTATTCAGCGGTGCTTGTAGGGCCCGAACTAACTCGCTCCAGTTCGAAATGTCGCCGAGATATGACACGTTCTGCGAACGGTCAGGATCGTACAAGTTGAGAATCGACGCCTGCGCATAGACGTCTGTTCCGCCCTGGCTCGCCTGATGACGATCGTTGCCTTCGATTTTGATGGGACGAAATTCACGGCTGGTCACCAGCAAAGGCGCCGCGTATCCGCCAAGAGTAAACGCGGTCGCATAGAACAGCGGCTGCCCAAGCACCAGATTCTCCGGCTGCTTGACGTAAGGGACGATGGCTTCAAAGGGCTGCCGGGTGCAGGCTGTCATGCCTGCCAGAGCCAGCGATGACCCCATCAGCTTGAAGAATCCGCGGCGCGAAACCGAGTCCACCAACTCCGACGCACCTTTGGGGAACTCGCGGTGCATCATCTCGCGGAACTCGGCGGTGCCCGCCAGTTCTTCCAGGCTGCGCCAGAATTCCGGCCCATTCTTCTTCTCGATATCGGAGCGCACCTGCACCAGATCGAGTTTGTCCTTTTTGCCGGGACAAACTGCTTCGGTATGTGGCTTAGTTTTGCTTTCGTCGTTCATTAATTCTGTGTGCCGTCCCTTCGACTGCACTCAGCGCAGGCTCTTCGGGACTTGCATCAATCTTCTTGTTATCCCGGCACTACCGTGCCGGGCTTTCACATTCCGCCCCTGCAGGGCTGAATTACTTTCGCCCATCAATCCACCGACTTTAGGTGGAGCAGGCCTTCAGGCCTGCATAAACACAGCTTTGCAATTCCCAGGCTTCAGCCCCTGAGTTCCTCAGCGGCTAAAGCCGAATAAATTGAACCTTCCAAACGCAGCGCTAAAGCGCTGCTCCACCCAAAATCTTCACTAACCGATCAAATCCTTGTCGTCTCAAGCTAGAAGCTAAGAGCTAAAAGCTGCCTTACCTATGACACGTCGAGCAACTGGTAATGTCCATCGCGCTGCGCAGGTTGTACTTGTGGACCAGATACTTGCCCAGCGAAAGCTGGTCAGTGTAGTTAGTTCCGTCCACGACAACCGGCAAAGCTGTTGTTGGCTGCTGGTAGCGCATATTGAAAACCTGATCGCGCGGGCGCAAATTTTTCTCCGGCCCGCGATGACACTCGATGCACCACTCCATCTGCAGCGAGGCGTAATTAAACATGAGCGGCATACGGTCCACCGGCCCGTGGCAGGTATTGCAGCCTACGCCTTTATTGATATGAATGCTGTGATCGAAATAAACAAAATCGGGAAGATCGTTCACCCGGTTCCACACCAGCGACTTGCCAGTACGGAAACTCTCGCGCACCGGCTCAAGCAGCGGCGCCGCCGTCCAAATCTCCGAATGGCAATTCATGCAGGTTTTAGTCGGCGGAATGCCGGCAAAACTCGAAGTCTCAACCGAAGTGTGGCAATAACGGCAATCGATTCCGAGGCCGGCAACATGGTGCTGATGGCTGAAAGGCACAGGTTGCGGCCGGGCGACGCCTGCATAAGTCACATATGGGGAGCGCTGAAAATTGACGCAGGCCCACAGGGCGAATGCGAGCGTGAAAATGCCCGCATAGATCGAGGCCCTGGAGGCGACGTTAGCGCTGCGATGGAAAATCTGCATCGATCAGGATTTTTTTCTGTACAGCGGTATTTGTAATGCGACCCGAGTCTTTACAGGAAACGTGCAGCTTGGCTTTTCAAAACTGGCAATTATAGCAGTTTGCCAGACTTGCAAATCACGTTTAGTAGTCAGATAAAAAAAATCCTAAGAAAAAAAGCAAAGTCCGTTCCATTTCACCTTAGATTCATGACCAACAGTTTAGGTTCGGTCATTTCTTCGATGGCATAGCGCAGGCCTTCGCGCCCCAAACCAGAGTCTTTCACCCCGCCATAAGGCATGTGATCGATGCGGAAGCTGGGCACGTCGCCCGCGATCACTCCGCCAACTTCCAATTCGTCATAAGCCTGAAAAATGCGATTGGCGTCGCGGGTAAAGACGCCAGCTTGCAAACCATAGGGTGATTCATTGATGCGACGCAGCGCCAAAGAGAAATCGTCGTAGGATTCTATAGTCACAACCGGTGCAAAAATCTCCTGACAATTCACTTTCATATCCGGACGCGTGCCGGTCAGTACCGTCGGTTCCAGAATCGAGCCGTGCCGCTTCCCTCCGGTTAGCAGAGTTGCTCCGTCCTGGACAGCTTCTTGCACCCACTCGCTGGCGCGCATGGCGTCGCTTTCGCGAATGAGAGGTCCGAGGTCGGTAGATTCGTCCATGGGATCGCCAACTTGCAGCCGGCTCACACCGTCAAGAAGCAGGTCGGTGAACTTCTTGAACGCAGAGCGCTCCACCAGAATTCGCTGCACTGAGATGCAGGTCTGGCCAGCGTAACTGAACCCTCCGGTGACGCATCGCTCCGCAGCCCAGGCCAGGTCCGCGTCGCTGTGTATAACTACGCCGGCATTACCGCCGAGTTCGAGCACAACTTTTTTCTTGCCGGCGCGGCGTTTGATCTCCCATCCCACCGGCGCGCTCCCGGTGAAACTGATCATCTTGATGCGGTCGTCGGTGATTAACAGTCCGGCTTCTTCGTTCGAGAGCGGCAGCACGTTGAAAGCGCCGTCGGGAAGGCCGGCCTGCTCAACCGCTTCGGCCAGAAGAAATGACGTAAGTGGGGTTTGCGGCGCCGGCTTCAAAATAATCGGGCAGCCGCTGGCGATGGCGGGAGCGACTTTATGTGCCACCAAATTCAGCGGGAAATTAAACGGAGTAATCCCGGCAATCGGACCGAGCGGGAACCGGCGCACGATGCCCCAGCGTCCGGAGGTGAATTGCTGCCAGTCGAGTGACAGGTACTCCCCTGGAATGCGGGTGGTTTCTTCGGCGGCAACGGTGAAGGTGAAGACCGCGCGTTCTACTTCGGTCCGCGCTGCCTTCAGCGGTTTCCCGGCCTCCTGCGCCATGGTGCGGGCGAACTCCTCTTTGCGCGAGGTTATGTACTGCGCAATCGAGCGCAGCACCCGCTGCCGCTCGAATGCCGGAAGCCGTCGCGTGCTTCCGAATGCCCGCACCGCGGACTGGATAGCGCGCTCCACATGTTCGGCGGTTCCCTGAAAAACCGTAGCCAAAGGAGTGCCGTCGTACGGCGCGCGGATCTCAACTGGCGTTCCTTCTTCCAGCCATTTGCCGGCCAGATAGAACCCTCGCGTGCGAACTGGAACTGTCGTCATCTGGGCCATGTGGACCTCCGAACAAATCGATTATAGGCAAGCGGGAAAAAGAATGCGCGAAGCACGATAAGATGACGCGGCATGACATTACGTTCTATTGCCGAAGCCTCAGAACAAATTCGCCGCCAGGAAATTTCGCCGGTGGATCTGCTCAAGGAGTGCCTGAAGAGAATTGAGCGGCTGAATCCCACGCTGAACGCTTTCATCACTGTGACCGCCGAATCGGCATTGGCCGAAGCGCGTGAAGCCGAACGGGAGATTCAGGCGGGGAAATGGCGCGGCCCATTGCACGGAATTCCAATTGGGCTCAAAGACCTGATCGACACCGCGGGCATTAGAACCACCGCGGCCAGCGGAGTATTTCGCGATCGCATTCCTACCGAGGACGCTGATGTCGTTAAAAAGCTAAAGGCCGCCGGAGCGGTACTGATGGGCAAGCAGAACCTGCATGAGTTCGCTTACGGCGGCAGCTCTTTGATCAGTCATTTCGGGCCGGTACGAAATCCAGTCAATCCGGAGTTCATCGCGGGTGGTTCCTCTGGAGGCTCCGCGGCCGCAGTGGCGTCTGGGATGTGCTACGCCGCTATCGGCACCGACACTGCGGGCTCCATTCGCGAACCGGCGGCAATATGCGGGGTGGTCGGACTGAAGCCGTCGTATGGGTCAGTGAGCACGCGCGGAATTATTCCGCTTTCGCAATCGCTTGACCATGCCGGACCCCTTACTCGGACCGTCGAGGATACCGCGGTCGTTCTGGATGCAATCTCGGACTCTCCGGGAAATTATCGGCATGACCTAAAGAGCGGCATTCACGATCTCGTCCTCGGAGTTCCGCGAAAATATTTCTATGAGGACCTCGACAGCGAGATTGCGGCCGCGATTGGAATGGCAATTGAGCGACTTACGAGCGAAGCGAAATCCGTTCGTGAAGTGGAGTGCCCTGTCGACCAGGACCGCACGGTATTTCTTGCGGAATCGCAAGCCCTCCATCGCGACAAAATTGCTTCGTCTGCGGATTTGTACGATCCGGAAACTCTGCGCCGGCTGGGGGCAGGAGACGCTGTCAGCGAGGCCGAGTACCTTGAAGCGATTGACCAATTGAAGCGCGCGCGCCAGAAGATCGGGGAGGCATTTCGCGGTGTGGATCTTCTGATAACTCCCACAGTCCCGGTCCCTGCGCCGCGAATTTCTGATTTGCTAAAAGACATGTCACAGCTCCGCCCGGCTGAGATGCTCTTGCTCCGCAATACGCGACCGGTGAACGTGTGGGGATTGCCGGCGATCTCGGTCCCTTGTGGATTCAATTCACAGGGTCTGCCTATTGGATTGCAAATCATCGGCCCGCCGCACGGAGATGGGCAGGTTTTGCGCGCCGCATACGCGTACGAACAGAACATATGACAGCTGCTGCCATCTCACAGCCTTGGGAAGGCGCGGCTTTATTTGGCGGGCGAAGAGCTATTCCTCTTCGCTGGCGGGAACATTGGACGTGAGCCAATTACAAACTTCCCGATACGAATCACAATACAGCTCGACTTGCCCGCAGGTTTCGCAGATATCGGCTATAAGTTGCACCGAGTAAAGCGAAGCCTTGTGTGCAGTGCGGGACAGGTCGCTCTGTAACACACCGCTCACCCGATTGAGGTGCAAACATCGCGCTTCGGGCATAAATCACCTGTAGAGCACTCTCAACGAGGATTGATGTGGCCCTCAATGAACTTACTTTAGACGCGTTCGGATTGTCTGTGATCGAAGTCACACGGTTGTGTGACGTGAATCACACGAGCTGGTTCGCTTCTAAAAGTTACCCAACGAAAAACGCCCATCGCGCCAGGGGCTAAGAAGCCCCTTCGTGTACCTTAGTGTCCTTTGTGGTTTGGATTTTTTGCCTTGCGAACCTGCTTTAATCCACCGAATGCACGTCTTCGGGGAGCATCATTACAAAATCACATTCCTTCGTATTTTGTGAACAGGAGAGCATGCCACGTCGCAGGATTTTTGTGGGCACATCATCCGGGAAGGCAAAATCGATTTTAGCGTTGCGTAGATTTTCGGCCAGGGGCTTCAGCTTCTCTTCACCACTGATAAATTTTGCGGCTACGACTTTGGCGTCGCCCGTCGGTGACGTGACTATCACGAAAAACTCTGCCGTTCCTCCAGCAGGGGCAATTTTGCCTAGATGTATGGTTCGTAGAGTCTGCAAGTCAGCGCGATGTTGTTCGACCGCCTTGGTGGCGTTCGCGTCACTTCCAACCAGCGCAGCCAGGCGTCCTTTTGTCTCCAACGCCGGGCGAAGACCTGACATCGACATCGCATAAGTACGGATGGCGTCGTCCTTGCGTCCGCGTTTTTCGTAAATTTCAGCCAGGTGGTCGCCGACTTCGCCGTGTTCGCCCAGAGTCCACGCGGCACTCACATATTTTTCAGCCTTTTCCAGATCGCCTCGAGCGAAATATACCCAGCCAAGGGTGTCCCAATCGGCGTCCAGCGCAGAAACCATGCCGAGATCGCGATCAGACAACTGATCGAGAGAAAGATTACGCAAAGAATTGGCGATGGCGGTGACTGCCGACTCCGCATACTGCTGCGCGCGATCCAGGTGCGCCTTCTTGAGCGAGAGCTGGTAGGCAATATCGTTCCAGACTTCTGGCGTAGCGGAAATTTCAGTCGCCCGATCAAATGCCGCAAGCGCCTTGTCGTCCTGGCCCAAATTGAGATATGCATCGCCCAGGCCGATCTGCAGTGCCGCGTCATCTGGTTTGAGCGAAACTGCTTTCTCCAGTTCAGGCGCGGCCTTGTCGTACTGATGCGCCTCGGCATACATGCTGCCAAGGGCAGAATGGGCGTACTCGCTCAACGGATTGATCTCAAGCGTTTTGTTGAAGGCCGCGGCAGCGTCATCGTACTTGCGCGCGGTAGTGTAAGCCCAGCCCAGCGCCCCGTACGCGTACTCGTCATACGGATTCAAGTCGGCCTGTTTCTGAAATGCCGCAATGGCGTCGTCGGTCTGTCGCAACAGCATGTAAGAGCGGCCGAGGTCCATCCACGCCGTCTTGTGCTTGGGATCGGCAGCGACTACGCGTTTTAAGAGCTCGATTGCGGCCTGATAGTTTCCTCGGTCGAAAGAGGCTTTGGCCGCGTCATAAAGATCGTCACCCTTCAGGTCAGCGGAAAGGGTCGGCGATCCCGCGGCGCTGCTGTCGATTGAGAGATGCTGCGTGGCATCGGACAGCACTGCGCGACGGAATGCCAGATAGTCGCTCGACCGTGCCGAAGATAGCTCATCGACACTGGTAGCCAGTGTGCGCGATGCGGTAAACACATTGCTTTCGACCTTGTAAGAGGCATCGTAGTGCGCATAATCGCGCTTCATGGAAAACGGCAGCGGCGACTTTTCGGTATATTTCGCGGGAAACTCCAGGCGTAGGTGATACGAATATTCGATTGGCGAACCGATCTTGATCGGATCGGCATCATCTTCGTCGGCGTCCGCGAGATTGATTTGCGAAAGCGGAAGCACCAGGTCGGATTTCTTCTTCGACCAGTCGAGAAAATTTGCAGCTTCAATTTTGTAGTCGATCTTGAACGGCTCATGAGTCTCGGCCGGGTCGCTCACATTAAGGGCGGAAACTTCCCCGGTGAGGCCGCTGAAGGTATTCATCTGCTTGACCCAGTCGTTCCACTTGTTGCGCGGGACGCGGCGGAAGAGCATGCGCAAGTAGAGTTCGGTGTCCCCCCGAAGCTCATAATTCACCTGCGCAGTCAGCTTGCCGAACTCGTTTACTTTGCCGTCAATCGATGAAACTTGCCGGTTCACCATCGGCGGATCGGCGGGTGTCTCCTCAAGATGCGGAACGCCATCCTGGGGAATGATGAGAGCTTCCTTTTTTCGCAAAACCGAGGCCAGCAGCCGGAAGGGCGCGACTTCGGTGGTCGTGTCCATCCAGATTTCTTCTTTGCCGAGCGGCAACATGGTGAACACGTGGTCAAATTGCGACGGCGAAGGAATGTCTGGGTCAATCTTCCGGCTGGAATTAATCAGCACAGAAGACGCGTGATAGCCGGAAGCTTCGAGCAGCGACGCCAGCAGCGTGTGCTTATCCTTGCAATCACCGTATTCATTGTGCAGCACGTCTGCAGCCGAGTGCGGCTGAAATCGCCCTACTCCGAAAGAAAGGCTGATATATCGGAAGTTGGGTCCGACGTAATCGTAAAGCGCCTCAATCTTGTCAAGGTCGGCAGTCTTTCCCTTGGTAAGCTCCGTGGCCTTAGCACGAATTTCCGGAGTGGGCTGGCGCCGGTCTTTTTCGAGCGAAGCATACCAGCGGCCCATTTGCTCCCAGTTGGCAAAAGTCGTCATCTGTACGGCGGGAATGTCCGGCTCTTTGGCTGCGTGCTTCTCTTTTTCTTTGTCCTTCTTCTTTTCGTCTTCGTCTTTATCGACGTGCGAGCTCGCCCAGGTGTAAATGCGGCGGCCATTCTCGTCCGCGATCTTCGGATCGTTACCAGGTTTGGTTTTCAGCTTGATGGTGCGGTCTTTGGGAACATCAAGAACCAGTTGCTCATCAAGGACAGTGCCCGACTTTGCGAAGTCATACTCCATCCAGAACTGGCCGGAGGCGAGCGGTGTCTGCGTAATAGTGACGAAGCTGTATTCGAGTTCTTCCCCCGGCCGCAACCCCGGCACGGTAATGTGCTTTTGGCGATAGTCGGTATAGACCGGAGCGTCTCTTTCGAGCGGAATGCTCAGGTCCTGCACCGAGTCTGCTGGAGCGGTCACGGTTGAGCCATCCAGCTTCAGCACGCGGACGTATGGAATTTCAACGCGCTCGTTAGCAGAGTTATACCCAACCACCAGCTGTCCCCACTGCTCGACGCCGGATTCACTCTGCACCTTAATCTTGGCGTAGACTTCGCGGCGTCCGGTTCCGTCATTTTCAAACCGAAAAGCCGTGCGCAACTTCTCAACCACATAGGCTTCCTGCGAATGGTCGATGACAGTTGGTGCGGCCGGGTTAATTGGAGGGCCGGGAAGCGGGTTGGGCGTTGGCACCTGTGCCAGCACGGTTGAAACAAGCAGCAGTGGAAGGAGAGAAAAGCAGCGCGAGAACATATGCCCTGCGCCCGTTGTATCGCATTGTGAGCAGGGAAGCAAGTTACGCGAGAGGGGACTGCGGCGTGGGCCGAGGCGATCCCCATCTGCACAACATTCATCCAGAAGCGTTTTGTGGAGGCACAGGCACCCGCGCCCGTGTTTTTATTACTGACTCGACATGGACTTCTCGACAAATGCGGCTTCGTCGGACTTCATCTTCTTAAGGCTATCCATTGGCAAATAGACCATGTGTCCGGCGTCATAGGTGGCATATGAAATCTGGTTTCTATATTTCGCTGGCAAGTCCATGTGATCAAACGTGTAGTTGGCCGCATAATAAGGAGTAGCCAAATCGTAATAGCCTTCCATGACCAGCACTTTCAAAAATGGATTCCGCACCATGGCCTTGCGCAGTGCGCTAGCCGTATCCGGAAAACCTTCAATCCCTGAACCCCAATCCCATTTCTCTCCGAAGCCTGCCTCGCGGGCAAACAGGTAATACGGCATGTCCACCTTGTAGCCGAGTTCATTACGCAGATAGTTGTTGAAGGCCGCGTTGAAGGGCGAAAGAATGTTGGACTCGGTGGGATCATAGAACGGCGTGTCCAATAGACCATCCGGATCGGGCCCGGTATAGCGCCCGTCGAGGCGCCCAACCCGCAGTTTCTGATCGATCAGTAGATAGTGAGTGAACTTGGGCACATCGATGCGCAGGTTCGCCTCGTCGATGACCTCTTTACTGACTCCCGTAAAGCGGGACATCTGCTCGATCGTCTTCTGGCGTTCGTCAGCTGAGAGCGAATCGCCTTTGGCCAGCGCCTGCGCGTACTCGACCGAAGCCCATTGCTCCGCCTGCTGCCGCGCTTTGTTTACATCCTGCTCCAGATCTTGCGGCAGTTTGTGGTGGTAGCCGGCGATCATGGTGAAAGACGGAATCAGGAAAATGTATGGCTCATCGTTGGTCTTTTGATCGATGAGCGTTTGAAAATTCAACACAGTAGAGAGCAGCGTGATGCCGTTAAAGCTAATTCCTTGCTGACTCAGATTGCCGGCGATTCCAGCGGAGCGCGTGGTCCCATAACTCTCTCCCAGCAAAAAGAGCGGCGAACTCCAGCGTTCATAGCGAGTGATGTAAAGACGGATAAATTCGCTGAAGGCTTCGATGTCGCCCTTCACGCCCCAGAATTTTTTCCCCAGTTCGGAAGTTTCTGCGCGACTGAAACCGGTGCCGATCGCATCCACCAGCACCAGGTCGCTTTTGTCGAGCAGGGTGTAGGGATTGTCTTCGGTCCGGTAAGGCGCGGGCGGCAGGAAACCGTCCGGATTCAACATCACTCGCTGAGGTCCGAGCGCGCCCATATGCAACCATATCGAGGCCGATCCGGGGCCGCCGTTGAAAGCGAATGTCAACGGCCGCTTCGTGGCTTCCTGACCATCGAGAGTGTAGGCCACAAAAAACATTTCGGCTTCTATCTTGCCGTCGCCACGTTTGATTGGAAGCCGTCCGGCAGCAGCGGTGTATTTCAGCGTCTTGCCGTTGAGCGAGACCTGGTGATGCGTCACGACCGGCGCGACTTCGGTCATGTCATAGTGCTCTTCTTTTTTATCGTCGCCGGGCTTCCCTTCCTGCTGTGACGGAGCGGGCTCAGTGGACTTCGCTGGTTCGGCGGGTTTTTCCGCCTTTTGCGTCTGTGCCTGTTTCTCTTTTTTCTTTTCCTGATTCGTGGGCTGAGCTTGCGACTGCGAGGGCTGCTGTGTTTCGTTCTGCTGAGCAACCGCAACGCAAGCAAGCACTATGGCAAATATTAGCGAAAGCAATGAGCGCATCATCTTCTCCGGTGAACCGAGATTATACGACTTCGGCGGAGGCTCTTTGTTTGCACGTCAGAATCGCGATCGGCGTGGCTCTTGTAGGCCGGTTGTTAAGATATACATGTGGCGACCACGACCAAAAAACAAAAAAGAGAAAAGGAAAAAACCAGCCGCACTCCAGTCATCGACGTTTTGCGCGCACAGTCTTTGACGAAAATGCAATGGCTGGTACACGGTTTCAGTACTCGAGGCGGCGGAGTTTCGAAATGTTATGGCGGTCGCGCCCTGAACCTGGGATTCAGCTCTCACGATTCGAAGGCGGCCGTCACGCGTAACCGGCAGGCCTTCATTTCTGCCCTGACTGATGGCTGGCAACCGCGCACATCTCGCCCGTCAGCTCAGCAAGAATGGCCGCTGGTCACGCTTCGCCAAATACATTCCGACCTGATTCACCGAATTTCGAACATTCCCAAAGACAATGCCCCGCTTGCTGGCGACGGAATAGTGACCGATGTTCCCGGAATTCTGTTGGGGATATTGACCGCGGATTGTCTTCCCGTGATTCTGGTCGATCCCAAGCGACTGGCTATTGGAGTTTTTCACGCCGGCTGGCGGGGAACGGCGAAACGAATCGTAGAAAAAGGCGTAGGCGAGATGCACCGCTGGTTCGGTAGCGATGCGGGAGATATAAAAGCCGTGATCGGTCCGGGAATTCGGGGCTGCTGCTACGAGGTTGGGCAGGAGGTCCGTTCCGCTTTCGAGGCTAAATTCCCTTACGGCAGCGACTTATTCCGCGAAACCAAAGAGCGAAACGAAATTCACCAGAAGTATCCGCTATTGTTTCTGACCGCCCGCCCCCCTGGTCATAGCGAGCTGCCCAAGAAAGTCTTCCTGGATCTCGCAGAGGCCAATCGCCGCCAGCTCATCGATGCCGGTGTTTCACCGAAAAACATTTCGGATTTAGACCTATGCTCCCTGTGCAGACCGGATTTGTTCTTCTCCCATCGCGCTGAAAAAGGAGTAACCGGAAGAATGATGGCCGTGGTTGGAACCACGACTGCTCGCGCCGTACCCTGAGGATTTGTCGTCGCATTAATATAAGGACTAGAGGTTTCCTCATCTTTACTTCTCGCCCAATTGGATTCGTGAGCAGTCCATACAAGACCCCGAGCGAAGTTCCCAAAGGACTGGGCGCGAAACACGACGCCGATGGTGTGCTCAGAATACTGCCCGAGTTTGAAGCGGGGCTCACCGACATCGAGGGCTTTTCGCACCTCATCGTGATCTGGGAGTTCGATCGCAGTCAGGGATTTGAGTTAACTGCGTCGCCACCTTCTGACAATCGCTCGCACGGTGTGTTTGCCACCCGATCGCCGCTGCGTCCCAATCCAATTGCCTTGACCAACGTCGAGCTACTTCACCGCAAAGGTGCCGACCTGCATGTCCGCGGCGTCGACATGCTCGACGGCACGCCCATTCTGGATATCAAGCCTTACCTCTCCAGCATCCCGTCAGAAAAATTACGCCGTGGCTGGCTCGCCGAAGCCGAAGCGCGAAATAGGTGACGTTGTCTTTTACGAATATGCCTTTCGATGTTTCCACTCACGGCGAGACCTTCAACTGCCAAAGAAGAAAACTTAAAGAGTCGACGGAATCGCCAATGTCCTGTGTGACCGAGCGCCCTCCTGCGTGACCCGCAGCCAACTCGTACCGCAGCAGGATCGGGCGATCAGAACCCGTTGTAGATTGTAAAAGCGCGGTCATTTTTCGCGCATGCAAGGGAGCGACACGCGTATCGCCATCGCCCGTCATGAATAAGACTGCGGGATATTTGATTCCTGGCTTGGCGTGCTGGTAAGGCGAATATTTGTATAGCCATTTGAATTGCTCAGGGTCACTCGCCGCCCCGTATTCTGAAACCCAAAATTTTCCCATCATGAACTGGTCGTAGCGCAGCATGTCGAGCAATGGATGCCAGCACACGACCGCCTGATACAGATCGGGCCGCTGCGTGAGCGCGGCTCCGACCAGCAAACCCCCGTTGCTGCCGCCCAAAATAGCAAGCTTAGACGGATTGGTGTATTTGTTTTGTACCAGCCATTCTGAAGCGGCAATGAAGTCATCAAAAACATTTTGCTTGTTCCCCAGCATACCGGCTTTGTGCCAAGCCTCACCGAACTCGCCGCCACCGCGCAGGTTTACCTGAGCAGCCACGCCGCCGTGCTCTGCCCAAACGATCGCATCGGGCCAGAAGTCAGGCGTGATGTTCAATGCAAATCCACCGTAGCCGGTAAGTAGCGCGGGACGTGCACCGTCTGTTTTCAATCCCCGGCCATGGATCAAGAACATCGGTACACGAGTTCCATCCTTCGACGTGACCCACACCTGCTTGATTTCAAATTTGCTGCTGTCGAGCGGAACGCTAGGCTCGTACCATGTGGATCGCTGCCGCGTGCCCATAGCAAATTTGTAGATGGTGCGCGGGATGGTGAATGACGTGAAACCGATAAAAGCATCGGGGGTTTCCCACCTGGTCTGAATATCCGTGACCGAGCCGAGAGCGGGAAATTCCAGGTTGCCCGCAAGCCTACCGCTCGGCTCAAAGACCTTCACTTCAGAAGTCGCATTCTTGACGTAAGCCACAATAATTTTGCCGCCCGATAAAGCGACGCTGTCTATAGCGGTATCGCTCTCTGGAACGACCTCACGCCAGTGCTCGCGCTCAGGGTGGGCAAAATCCACAGCTAACACTCGCCCGCGCGGCGCCTGCCAATTCGTCTGTAGGAATAAATGATCGCCGCCGGCAAACGGGAAGAACCGTGCGTCGATGTCTTTTACCAATGGCTCAATCGGGCCCTTTGCAGGCAGGTCTTGCAGCCAGATCTCGGCTTTGTCACATGCCGAGCCATTGCACACCAGGATTATCAAATGGCGGCCATCTTCGCTCGGATCGCCGGTAATGATCGATTCCTTCGTATAACCCTTGCCAAAAACATCTGCATCGCTAGCCACCGGCGTGCCCAGTTTGTGAAATCTAACGCGGGGCCCCTCGTCGAGAATCATCGAGTAATAAAAGCCGCTGCGGTCGGGCAGGAAGCTAACATCAAAATAGAGTGCCAAGGGCAGCACATCCGGCAGTTCCTGGCGGGTATCCAGATCCAGAACGTGAACTTCAGTCTCATCTTTGCCGCCTGCCCGAAGCATATAAGCGAGGAGCTTGCCGTCTTTCGAGACATCGAAAATGTCCACGTTCGTAGTGTGCTCGGCGCTCATGGGATTGGGGTCGATCAGCACCTGCTCCTTGCCTGTGTCCCCCTCTCGCATGCAGATGACGTACTGCTCCTGATCGACCTTGCGGCGCCGGTAAACGAAGCGGCCGTTCCGTTCAAACGGAGAATGAATTCCTTCGATCTTCTTTAACTCAGCCAGACGGTTTTCCAACGCGCTCCGTCCCGGCAGGGAATCCAACAGTGAGTGAGTGTAGTTGTTCTGTTCGGTGATCCATGCCCGCGTTTCTGGGCTGTTCTGGTCCTCCAGCCAACGATAAGGATCGCTGATGGTAGTGCCATGCAGCACCTCTTGCACGTCATCACGCCGTGTTGCTGGCGACTGCTTCTGCTGCGGAAGTTGACTTTGCGACTGCGCCAAAGACGCAGCTAAGGAAATGACAATCAGGCTGGCAAGCTTCATAAGTATGCTCGGAACCGGAAGTTTGATTGTGAAGTGGTGAGTTTGTCAAGCCAAGGGTAGGGCCTGCTTTGACGTTGAGGATTGTCGCGTTCTTCGAAAACCACGAAGCGTGCTGCACGACGTTAAGAGTTGATTCGAGGGGTGGGCCGGCGCGCAGGCGTGACCCACCCCTGACATCCTTCATCTTGAGCGTGACGTTGGCTTACTCCTGAAACGTACCCGTAACAATCGTATTTGCATCCGTTTCAATCGCCATCATCTGCTTACCTCCGTTCACGACCGCGAGAGTCAAATGCATCGGGGACAGGCCCGCGGGATTAAGGATTGCGGTGCCTGTGCAGTTCGAGTTGATCTTGTAAGTACCGGTTACTGAAGCGGTGTGAATTGAGCCATACAGGCTGACGGTCTCGGTGCCGGTAATCGAGCCGCTACCGTTCAGTGCCAGCCTACCGGCTCCGGCCACCTCGCCTGTCCCAATAACCGTTCCCGTCAGTTCAAGTGAGTACGAGTTTTTCACTCCGAGATTTGTGCAAGTCGCCGTTCCCTGAGCGACTGCGATGCTCGATTGCACGTGTTGCGAGTCAGTTTGAATCAGAAAAGCGCCGGTATAAATACCGGTGGTGTTTACAGTGTTAAGGAAAATCTTGTCGTGCTCAGTTTGACTGCTTTGGTTGGTGAAAGTCGCTGTACCCGTGCAGTTGGTCGCTATAGCGTAGGTTCCCGTGAATGTGAATTCCACGATCGACCCGTCAATGCTTTTTGTAGAAGTTCCGGACAAATGTCCAGCCCCATCTACGATGATCTGGTCAAGGCTCGAAGCCAGTCGAAAGGATCCCGTAAGTGCCTTTAATGCTGGCGTTGCTGCACGCGGCATGCGCCACTTGACTAGGCAGCGATGATTAGAAAAAACGATAATCCACTGTAAAATTTTGTGAAATTCATAGATTCCCCTGGGTGATTTTTACTTGCCGATTTTGTAATGGAATTTCTTGCTAAGTTTTCGGATTTTAACATTTCCATCAACAGTCACAATTCCGCGATTTTGATTTGGGATCAGCGGTTCTCGAAGTTGGGTTGAGGGAGTGGCTTAGGGCTGCGTTTTTGCCGGTTTGTAGCAGCGCCCGCCTTCAGGCCTGCCAACAGAATACAGCTGTAGCTGGGCACGTCTTCAGACGTGCCAGCAGACAATTAGAGGAATGGCGGCTTTAGCGGCTGCGGTTAATTATTTGGACTGGTCTTATCCTCGACCTTTTGTGCGCCTTGACTGGTCTTGTGAGCTACTTTGTGCGTGGCGCTCTTGCTGGTTTTCTTGACCGCATGCCCGGTTTTTTGGCTGCCGGTCTTCACCGCTCGTCCCGTATGTTTGGCGGCCTGTTTAGTGCCGTGTCCGGCGTCTTTGGCTGCCTGTTTAGTATCGTGCCCGGCATCTTTCATGTCTTGTTTTGCGCTTTCTTGCGGGAGTGCGAAAGCTGTAGATGCGAGGGCGGCCAATACAACCAAACTCGAGAAGTGTTTGCCGAAAGACATGTGACAGCGTCCTCCTGTAGGGGAATTAAATGCTCGGATACGGTATCACTAGATCGAGCCGAAATCCACTTTGCGATCACCAAATCAGTAACCGGATCATCTAACCAAGACCAATCGTGTTGCGGCCCGCGCGCCAGGAATTGTAAGAGAAGGAGTGCACATGCCAACATCCAACAACGCTCTAAAAGATCGCCTCTCCAAATCTAACGAAATTACGATTACTGTGACCGGCAGAAAATCAGGACGCACCATCTCAATCCCGGTCTGGTTCGTACTCGACAGCGACAAGCTGTACCTCCTGCCGGTGAAAGGGCCGGATTCACAGTGGTACAAAAATGTGCTCAAAAAACCGGCGATTCGGGTCGAAACCGGCGGCGCGAAGGCCGAGTTCAAGGCGGTCCCTATCGCCGACCCGAAACAGGTATCGTCCGTGGTCGAGAAATTCCGCGAGAAGTACGGGGCGAGTGACGTTAAGAAGTACTATGCAAAGTTCGACGTCGCCGTTGTCGTCCAGATGCGCTGATGCGGTTTGGAATAGCACTGATCCACAAGGCCACTCAAGGAAATCAGAAAGATGGAATCGAGAGTCTGATTAGTTCACCGGCACGGTGCGGGTTGATCCTTATATTTAGCGCGTTGGCTTCGGAAGGACTTGATTCGTATCAGGGCACGTCTTTAGACGTGCCGAAAGATTCCGTAAAAGAGGAGAGCGGCTTTAGCTGCTGCAGGGCGTCCTATTCTGGGCATGACGATCTTCGCCTGAGACACTCGTCACATCTTTCATCTTCTCCGGCCTCGACAAGCTCGCGCATGGCAATCCCCAGCACGGCTTCAGCCGTGCCGGCACGCGATCCCAATGACCCTGTCAGTCCAAACGAGCCGAGTCTGAACAGACAAAATTAGCTTTCGCAGCATTGCACTGCCGCAGTCGTTGTACCCTTTTGAGGCATAGAACTTTTAGCTTCACTCGACCATGGCTGACCCCCTCCAAGCGGTGGAACGGATATGTGAGAGCGACCGTTTTCGCCGTTCGCCTCGACTGCGCAGGTTCCTGAGGTTTATCACGCAACAGGCCCTTGAACATCCAAACGAATCCGTTAAGGAATATGCGATTGCTACAAGCGTCTATGACAAAGACCCATCCTTCGATCCACGGCTTGATCCCATTGTGCGGGTCGAGGCCAGCAGGCTCAGGCTTCGGCTGATGGAATACTATGCGGGGCCTGGTCGCGACGACGAAACTGTCGTCATATTGAGAAAAGGAACATACCTGCCGACGTTTAGCAGCAAGAATTCTGACCCTGCTAGTTTCCAGGACGCATTGGATTCGCCCGGGCGGCCATCTGATTCGGTGATCGTCCTCCCGTTCCTAAACGATACCGGCGATAGCGAACTCGATTACCTTTCGGACGGTCTTGGTTATTCGCTAACGGCGGCACTCTCTGAATCGACAAACCTGCGCGTGATTCCCTTCAACGTGTCGCGTAATTTCAGCCGCGGATTCAACCCCCGATCGGTTGCCGACGAAGTTGGTGTGCGCACCCTCTTGACCGGTACCATTCAACGTCGCAAAACCGAGCTCGCCGTGCAGCTCGAACTGATCGATGGCGCGCAGAATCGTCTTGTCTGGAGCAAGAGGTACAGTTGGCCGGACAGGCAGCGCGAACTCATTGACGACGATCTTCCACGCCGGATTGCGGATGACCTGCATGGGGTGTACGGCCTCGCGACCCGTGAGAAGCCCCGCCGGGCTTCGATAGCAGAATGTTCAAGACAATACGCAATCGGCCGGTTCTTTTGGAACAAGCGATCTGCGCATGGCCTGAAGAACGCCATAATATCGTTCAGGAAAGCACTCGAAGCGGATCCAACCTTCGCTCCTGCTTATGCGGGTCTGGCAGACAGCTACATTGCTCTGGGGACGTTTGGCATTCTGCCTCCGAATCTCGCGCTGCCGCGTGGCAGCGCCGCGGCGTTGCGGGCCTTGGAACTCGAGCCCGAGATGGCGGAAGCCTACGTTAGTCTCGCGACCGCTAAGGCGTTCTATGAACGCAATTGGGAGGGGGCTGGCCGAGATTACCGTCAAGCCTTGAAAATCGATCCCGACTACGCGACTGGCCATCACTGGTACGGCTGTTTTCTGTTTGCTCAAGGCGCTTTTCAGGAAGCAATCCGGGAGCTAAAGACGGCGCAGGAACTCGACCCTCTTTCGCTAATGATCTCGGCCCAATTAGCTTCCGGCTATTTTTTCGCGGGGGAATACGGCGCGGCGCGAAATATATGCGACAGCACTCTCGAAATGGATCCGGAGTTCTGGGTCGCAAGATGGTTCCTTGGTATGACACTCGAACAAGCGGGACAGCTCGATTCAGCTATCGAGCAGCTTAATCGCGCGACGCAAAGTTCCAATCGTAGCGTTCTTGCTCTTTCAGCTTTGGGACACGCGTATGCGATCGCAGGCTCCGAACAGAACGCTAAAGAGCTTCTGGACGAACTTGGAAGTCGCGGAGAGAACCATTATGTTCCCGCTTACGTTAAGGCCGTCATTGAAGCTGGATTAGGAAATGGACCTGCTGCGATAAGCCAGCTAAAGGCTGGGTGCGATGAGGCATCTCCGCTACTGCCCCTTTTTGTGGGTACAGATCCAAGATTGAACCCTCTTCGCGGCGAAAAGGAATTTTCTTCGATCATGCAGTGGCTTCGAATTCCCCCGTCTTCAACCGGCTAAAAACTTAGGTTAGCTTTGTAGCGGCAAGGTCGAAACGAAGTTCTCGATCAGAGCTGCCAACTCTTTGGGAGTTTCAATCGGAAGTTCGTGCCCGCAGTCCAGCGCTTCCATATGGCAAGCGGAGAACGTCATACCCACCGCGTTTTGAATTGTTTCCGGAGTAAACATAGGATCGTGGGCTCCGGCACAGATCAGAGTTTTCACGGGCTGCTCGCATTTAAGGCTGCTGAGATCCTCCCTGGAACACACGCCCAGAGTTTCGGATAATGTAATTTCGGGCGTTGTGGAAGCATCGTGGAAATATTCGTCCATCGTTTCGGATGGAAGCTTTTGCTTCGTGAAGCCGTGGATGAATTCCCCGAACAGCGTACGGTCTCTCGTGATTCGGATCCAGTCTCGCGCCATCTCCTCTGGCATGGCAAACGCCGCCAGCGAGACAGGCGCCACCAGGATTTGTCCCCACAGCCGTCCAGGGTATTTCACAGCGAGAGCCTGCGCCCATTTGCCGCTCATGCTGAACGCCACATTCACGAACCGCGTCGCCCCTGCGTCGTCGGCCACCGCTATTACATCCTCGACCAATCGATCTGTCGTGAACGGGGCTGATCCTGCGGAAGACCCACCATGCCCGCGCTGGTCGACAATGATCACGCGAACTCGGTCGAGTCGCAAATGCGGAAGCACCTGCCTCCACGAGTGACCGGACCCGGCCCCGGCCCATCCGTGCAAAAAAAGCAGCGGGAGTGGGCCGTTTCCGAGAGTCCAGTAATAAATCTTCGCATTATCGTCGGTTTGAATCACAGGCATAATGTGTGCCTCGACCTTCAATATTAATGATCGGCTGTATTGTCGTCGCCGGAGAGCAGTAACCCAACATTGGTCTCGCTGAAGAGTCCGGTTGCCAGGTTTCCCGAACCGAAGAAACAGACAGCGCCATTTGCCTCTGCAAATCGGCCCGTACCTGAAGTTACCGGCCCACAGACCTCCCAGGAAATTACACCTGGCGTGCTGGTTGCGCTTCCGTTCCCTGCATAGGAGCCAGACAGGGTGCTGCCATCAGCCGCAGTCATCGTATAACCCCCGTCGGTGATTAGAAGGTCCGACAACCTAATGTGTTCGCTGGCAGCAAGTTTGTACTTTCCAATGTGAGTTCCTTCCCCCGTGGCGGCGTCCCGGCTTACCACCACGCCGTCCGCATTGGGTGCGCCCACCGCAAAACTGCCGGCATCCTTTGAATGGAACGGCTTGTAGGTTTGCGCGAATAGCCCGGTTGAAAATCCGAATACCGCTGCCAGCACTGCTATGGTTTTTGTGAGCTTGGTGTGTTTCATATTCCTCCTGAATTGAACCTCAGGAGGCAGAATCTTCTAATTGCGCTGCGCAGAACAGTAACTTACGGTAAGGTGAGTTCTCGGAATCCCCCCAATTCGCCGAGCTTCGCAACTCCTACGTTGTCATCCTGAGCGAAGTTGTCGTTCGCGAAGCGGATGACAACGCAGTCGAAGGACCTCGCGTTTCTCCCGGCGAGCAGCGGCGCTTCAGGGCATTTTTCACGGCAACATCCGACATTACCAGCGTAATTTTGTGCTTTGCGGGGCGTTGGGGTACCGTTGGAGCCAAATCGCGAGCTTGTGTTTGAGGGGAATGTGAGCGCTGTGCGGCTAGTTCCGGGCGTTGGGTTGGTGCTGCTGCTCGTGTGCGCCCTGTGCTCCGGTCAGTCCCTGGGTGACGCTGCACGTCAGAGTCGTCAACAAAAGAAAACGCGCGGGACGACCGCCAAGAAAACCTATACCACGGACGACTTGACCGCTCCCACTAAAGACCTGTCGGGCACCTGGAGCTTCACCCACTTTGATGACCGCTTCCAAGGGTCGATCGACCTACGCCAGTCAGGATCGGCGCTAAAAGGTACGTGGCATACCAGCAGCGGGAAATCCGAACCCGACACGCTGGTCACCGGTAGCGTCGATGGAACGGCAGTTAAGCTCACGCGATTCCTCGGCTCGAATCAGCAGAACTACACTCTGACTCTCTCGGCCGATGGCAAGCGACTGGATGGTTTTGGCGAAGGTTTCTTTTTGCACCACACAAATCTCAACATGACGCGAAGTGAAGACGCTAAGCCCGCGACGGCTCCGCCCAGTACAACCTCCACAGCGCCGCCCGCAAAACAATAGATAACTAAGTCGGCTCCAGCCCGTCGAGTGCGCCTCTGGTACGACGGTCCTCGCGCCCCGGTCGCATCGTAGATCCCTCTCGCACGGGCAAGTGCGTTCGTTCGGGATGAAATCACAGAAGTTGCGCATTTGAGCGCTCCCTCCGACCTGTCATTCCGACCGAGGCAGGATGATTCGCTTTGCGAATCATCCTGCGGGAATGGGACCTGCTTTTCTGTGGGGGGAGGATTATTTGAACCGCCTCCACGTTCTGTCATCCTGAGCGAAGTTGTCGTTCGCGAAGCGGACGACAGCGCAGTCGAAGGACCCATGTAACTTGATCTGAACAATGAGCCTTCCGAGAATTCGACAGGCTAGGAAATTCGGGAGAAGTAGGCCACCCGCCAAACAGATTTGTAATTTCTTCGTAAATTCGTCCGCCCATCAGCCAAGCCGAGGGATGTCTAGTTCGCCTATTTAGCAGCCGAAGGGAACAAATTCGCGATCTCCTGATTTCCGGATTGCTGCGCGAGTAGCTTGAACGGCGTTCCCTGGGTGTCATTCGCTGCGCGAAGGGCCGGAAACCGGAGAAGGAATCGTGTAACCCATTCAACCTCGCCGCGTTCTATTGCATGTGCAAGGTCATCCAGCTCAATCGCCAAAAATCCACCCATCTCGCGCAGATATTCAATCGCCCAACCTGTGGGAGTGGCGCCGAATTGACCATCGGTGGCGTTGATGTCAGCGCCTTGTTTCACCAGCTCTTGAACGACGGAGCGATGTCCGCCAAAAGCCGCGTAGTGAAGAGCCGCAGCGCCTGATTTATCCCGATGGTTGATAAGCTCGGGATGGCTACCAATAATGGCTATGACTTCTGCGAGTTCGCCTCGCTTGGCGGCGTCGATTAGCGTCTCGAAGTCAGTCATCAGAATACCTCCAAGCTGGGGGACAAAGAACTGCCCCTCGGCGAGAAGCATAGAATAGCCGCGCTCCCAAGACCTGTCATTCCGACCGAGGCAGGATGATTCGCAAAGCGAATCGTCCGGAGTGAGGAACCTGCTGCTCTGCGGAGGCGAGAGGCGAATACTACCGCACACTCATAACTCGAAAATGTCGGCTACGATCGCCGGCTCACAAGGGGCCCTATTGACCTATTCCACCCAAAGTAATCGTGTGGGGGCTGCCGAGACCGTCGTCCTGAACAGAGACGGTGCCATCCAAGATTCCCTGCAGAGTCGGTGCAAACTTAATTGAGATCGTACAACTTGCTCCTGCTGCAAGCGATGCGCCACAATTGTTGGTTTGCGCAAATTGTTGTGAAGCGCTGATTCCAGCCAGTTTCAGAACGCCAGTGCCTGTGTTCGTAACGCTTACCTGTTGCGGTTGGCTCTGAGTGCCAACAGTCTGAGTGCCGAAATCGAATCCCGTGTTGGACAGCGTCCCCCGTCCATTAGAGACTCCAGTCCCTTGAAGGGTAATAACATGCGCGAAAGCACTGTCGTTTGCAACGACTGTAACGGTGCCAGTGCGCACGCCAATTTGAGAAGGCTTAAAATCTACCTCCCACGCGCCGCAGCCAAGATAAGGGGGATAGGACAAAGGACAAGGGTTTGTCGGTAATGTGAAATCGGCGCCTTGTACAGTAACGCTACTCACCGTTACGGTTGAGTAGCCCTTACCGTTGCCCATACCGAAATATCCAACAACCTTAACGTTAAGATTCTGCTGGCCAAAATCTACGACCGTCGGACTAATGCTCAACTGTGTTTCTGCTGTGCCGACGAGAGGAAGGGTCTGAGGAGAATTCGGCCCAGAATTACTGATGGAGACATTTCCATTAAAAACTCCGCTCCGGGTTGCGTGGAATGCAACTGTGACTTTGCATGAAGCTCCAGCTACGAGACCGCCATGGCAGTTGTTGCTTTGAGAAAATGGCCCTGACATTTTAAATCCGGAAAGAACTACGGCTGATTGGCTCGTATTCGTCAGAGTGATGACACCCGATGGTGCCGGCTCATTCACCGTCGCATATAGGTTCAGTGGCATTGGGGAGAAGGCCAGGTCCGACACGATCAGACCAGTACCGAAGAGGCTAGCGCTTGCTGGCCCACCCGGTCCCAGGCCTCCGACGGTTAGAGAGCCTGTTGCATTTTCGTTGGCTGACGGTTTGTATGTCACCGACGCCCTACAACTTGCCTGGGGTGCCAAGGGCGCGCTGCAGGTATTACTCTGGGCGAATCCCGTCGAGACAGAGATACTTGGAATGCTTGTAAAGTAAGGAGTTGCATTTGCGATGTTGACGATGCGTCCCAGGGGTGCGGCTCCCACGAATTGACTTCCGAATCCCACTGAGCTCGTCGATAGAGCAATTGCCGAAGTACTCCCGATACCACTTAGGTAGGCTGTGTACCTGGTCTGGCTTGGATCAGCCACAATTGCGAGTTGCGCGGTATCACCTTGTGTCGCGGCCGTATATGTCACCGACACCGTGCAAGAACTCCCCGCGTTGAGAGTGGTTGGGCAATTGTCACTCTCAGCAAAGGCTGAAGGCTGGATCATTTGTATGCTATTGATGGCTGCCGGAAGCAAACCTGAATTCGCAATCACGATTTCTTGCCTGCCGCTTGTGGTGCCGATTAATTGAGCGGAGAATCGCAAATAGAGCGGAAATATTGATAGGATCGAGCCCACGCCGTCACCATAGCGGGACTTTGCAATAACAAATTGCTGCGGTGCGGAATATGCATTGCTGGTAATGGTCACGGTCCCGGAGGTCTTGTTATCTGCCGCTCCTTGCAAGATGAGGGTACAGCCAGTACCCGGAGGCAGGCTTGAATTACAGTTGCCTCCCTTTGTGAAATTGGAGGAGGGCGTAATGGCACTGATTGTTAGTGGAACGCTGCTGGTATTGCGCAGCGCAAGTACCGGGCTGATACGAGGCGAAAGGCTGAATTGGGACTTATTGGCTGGTGAAATTTTGGCGAGGAACAGCGTGTAATTGGTATTCTGAATGGTCTGGCTGTGGATAGGGTGAAGCAGGGGGAAATCGCCCTGCGCAGCCCCTGCGACATAGATGCCTCCTACCTTGTCAACCGCAATGCCAATTGGCTGGGAACCCCCACCCGTTGCCCCCAGGTAGGTAGAAAACAGCAACTTACCCGTAAGGTCAAGCTCACTTACAAAACCGATTGATGATGCCTGTTGGGAGGTACTCTCAATGGAATTGAGAGTAGGCAGATTACTTGAAGTGTTAGTTCCCGTCACATAAGTATTGCCCAGTTTGTCCACTGCAATGCCTGCGGCGTTACCGCTTCGCAGAAAAGTCGAAAAGAGAACGCTGCTGCCTGACGCGTTGAGTGTTACCACAAAGACCTTTTGGTCGTACTGCATCGTGACACAGTCCGTGCTCAGTGCATTCAGACCGAGAGGAAATTGGCACGAACTGCTGGTCCCGGTCACGTGAACGTTGCCGAACGCGTCCACGGCAACTCCGGTCGCATAGTCGTTTCCTCCACCAAAGTACGTGGAATATACCAACGAGGACCCGTCGGGAGAGAACTTAGTAATAAAGGCATTGCCGACGTTGCTGGCTTCAATTGGATTTTTTACCGGAATTCCGGCGGTGTTACCGACGAGATATGCGCTACCGCCACTGTCAACAGCAATGCCGGTCCCGATTGTCGATGGCACGCCACCATACCCAGCGAGCCCAAAATAAGTGGAATATAAAAGGGCGGTCCCCGATGCGTTGAGCTTTTCGACATAGCCGTTATAGCAACTTGTGCACAGCAGGCCCGCATAAGTGGGATCGAACGACCCCGGCGTGGTGGGGAGATCGTTAGAAGCAGTATTTCCCGCTATGTATGCTTCGCCAGAGGTGTCGACGGCAATTGCGTGCGCGGGCGAGTTGCTTCCTCCCATGTACGTCGAGAAGGCGAGAGTGCCATCGCTCAGAAACTTACTCACAAATGGCGTATTGCATATGCCCGGGCAGGTCGTCATGAAAGCGCCTGGTGTAGTTGGAAAATCGCTGGAACCTACGGTACCTGTGACATACGCATTGCCTCCGAGGTCGACGGCAATTCCCGAGGAATTGTCGAATCCACTGCCACCCAAATACGTAGAATAAAGAATCGCGCTACCTGTGGAATTTAGCTTTGTGACGAAAATATCTGAGTAGCCCTTATTCGTAGGCTGGAACGCATTGACAGTGGGATAGTTGGTGGCGTACGTCGTACCAGTTACAAAGAAATTGCCCAACGAATCGATTGCGACACCTTGTACCTGGGTGCTGTTGTTTGCCCCAATCAGCGTCGAGTAACACAGCACCGGATCAATGATTAATGGCTTACTAGTGTCGTACTTTGCGACCGCGATCCCGATCGTATCAGCGCCGCGAAAAACAAAACCTCCATTGATGTTGTGCCGAACACCGGCTATTTCCTGATAGACGATGGGTTTATCTAGTTCGACCGTTACGTTTGCAACTTTGAGGCTCAGATCACCTCGGTCATTTAGACGAACGCTTTCCGCCCCCGTAACACGAAAACCAAGCGCGGTCGGGTCGGAGCCCGCTGCCACAATAAAGTCATATTCCAAGCGTCCCGCATTCCCGTAATAGACGACGTCGATTCCCGGGTAAATGGACCTGAAGGCTGCTTTCTCGTACTGGGGAATTCCTGAGATCCAGGTCGCAGGCCGATTCCCGATGAAGTAATTGCTCTTTCCCGGCAGTAAATCCAACGCCTCGGGTTTTGCTCCTCGATTCGAGTGCAAAAGCTCTAGACTCACGACCGAAGGCTGACTTCGCTCTCCATCCTTCTGGGCATTGATTCCCGGTGGAAGCATGAATACTGTTTTATCCGTTTCCAATAAGACAGTGTAGTCCGCCCCACGCGACAAAAAGTGCACGTCTCGATCAGCTTGGCCACGATTTGGCTCGAAAACTAGAGGAAGGTCGCCGATGTGGGATTCGGCCGACCCGTGGTCAGTCACAATCTGCCCAAAAAGGAGCGGGTTGTATACAGTTACTAAGACGGCGAAGTAAGATGCAACAAATCTAGCCCTCATGGAACAAGCCTCGAGTGTGCGTTGTCACGACTAAACGAAGAACTCTGGCTTATTATTTCGATGATGTCAAGAATAATTCCCGACCTTGAACTGGCGTCTCGGCCCGCTTTGGATTCGGGACTATATGGTTTAAAAGTCATTTGTGAAGGTGCATATTCCATCCCGTCATGTTCTCACCCCACGCGCGTTTGACCCTCCTTTCCCCACTCCCATAAACTGAGCGTTCCATGGCCGAAAATATTCACATCAACTCCCCGATGGGAGCGAGAAGGAAGTGCCTGAAGGCGCGACCGCGCTCGATGTCCGAAGGTAAGACTTAGCCGAATCAATCAAATTGGGAAATGACAGGCCGGTTGGGCACTTCCGCGGGATGACCTGACTGCAGTAGCAAGTGCAAGTCGTTGTTTTCCACCTTGCATCCGCTCCCAAACGGTCGTACACTCCGCAATCAGCAAAATCCGAAGCGCCGTTCGCCCCTCATGTCCGACGACAGATGTAAGAGAGGAGTGGCCATGAAGATATTCTCTTGTGCAGTGTTGGCGCTTGCGTTCGTCCTCGGAAGCATCTGGCCGCTCCCGGCTCAAGTCCAGGGTCAATGGGTTAATACCGGCACGATGCAGTCCGCCCGCGAGTTAAACGCGCAGGTACGGGTGGCTGGCGGAAGGGTACTCTCGGTTGGCGGAGCCGATAGCAATGGCAATGTCCTATTTTCGGCGGAACTCTATAACCAGGCTCTGGGCACCTGGAAACTGACCGGCAACATGGCTGATGCCCGGGAGCTGTTTCCGGCCGTCGTGCTGACGAACGGAAAGGTGCTGGTTTCCGGCGGTGTCGGCGCCAGCAGCTCGGTGTTGGCTGGTGCTGAGTTGTACGATCCCACCACGGGAACGTGGTCTTCGGCAGGTACGCTCTCCATGGCACGATTCGGTCACACAGCCACACTGCTCAAGACTGGAAAGGTATTGGTGACCGGCGGCTGCACGGCGGGCAACTGCACCAGTACAGCAGTCAGCGAACTATACGATCCTGTGTTGAATAGTTGGTCGACGACAGGCAATCTCAACACCGCTCGCCATTACCACACCGCCGTGCTCCTGAAAACGGGGAAGGTGCTGGTCGTCGGAGGTTCGACCGGCAACGCCACCACTTCCTGCGAGCTCTACAATCCTTCGACTGGGACGTGGAGTAACGCAGCCAACACCAATGTGGCTCGCATTTTTCATACCACCACGCTACTTCCGGATGGCAAGGTACTGGTGACTGGCGGCACGCAATCCAGGTTTCCCTTAAGTTCAGCTGAACTTTATGACCCGTTGGCTAACACTTGGACCCTCACTGGAAACATGACAACGGGGCGTTACGCTCACACCGCCACGCTTCTTACCGACGGGACTGTTCTAGTTGCTGGAGGAGAGGGACAGTCAATTAGCTGCGGCAAAGATTGCACTGGCTACATCCCGACGTCCAAGGCGGAAATCTATAGCGAAACCACAGGTAAATTCACCGCTAGTTCAAGTCTGACTCGCCCGCAGGCGTATCACTCCACGACTCTACTGACGACGGGACGCGCATTGGCCGCTGGCGGCATCGGTACTACCAGCATTTGTTGTGTGGTATTGAGCACCGCTGAGGTTTACACCCCGCTAACGCTGACGTTTTCGGCTTCGAGCCTGAATTTCGGTGTCGTCGAGATCGGACTTACTAGCGCGTCTCAGAGCGTAACCGTGACCAATGTCAGCAGTCACTCGGCGACCTTCACCAGCATCATGACCAGCAGCGACTTTTCCGCTAGTAGTTGCCCCACCACGCTTAACGCGGGCCAGAACTGCACGATCAACATCACCTTCACTCCGACCGCGGCAGGGACCCGCAGCGGAGCATTGACCTTCAAGGACAACTCTCCGGGCAGCCCCACGCAAACCGTCACGCTGACTGGCATAGGTGCAACTAACGCCATGACGCTGTTACCGAATCCCCTCAGTTTTTCCGGTCAGATCCCCGGCACCAGCAGCCAGCCTAAGAACGTCACCCTTTATAACGACGGCACCACGGCGATCAACATCACGAAGATTGCGATTGCTCCCGCCGACAACACTTTTACCCAAACTAATAATTGTCCAACCACTCTGAATCCGAACACCAGGTGCACTATTACAGTGATTTTCACTCCACCGGATTCCGGCAACTTCAGTGAAACTTTGTCTGTGACCGACAGCGACAAAAGCAGCCCCCAGACCGCTTCGCTTTCTGGTGTGGGCTTGGACTAAGAGAGGGACCGCTCGCGAGCTCGATTCTCTTCGATTAGAAATTCCTCGGGGGCGTGTTCCATCCCGTCATGTTCTCACCCCCTCCGCTGTTTGACCCTCCTTTCCCCGCTCCCATAAACTGAAACTCATTCCATGGCAGAAAACATTCACATCAAACTCCCCGATGGGAGCGAGAAGGAAGTGCCCAAGGGCGCGACGGCGCTCGACGTCGCCAAGTCGATCAGTCCGCGGCTGGCGGATGCCGCGTTGGCCGCCAAGACTAACGGCGACCTCATCGATCTGACCCGGCCATTGGATAAAGACACCGAGCTCCGCATCCTCACGGAGAAAGATCCCGAGGCGCTGGGAGTTTATCGGCATTCGTCGGCGCATTTACTCGCAGCAGCAGTCCTCGAACTTTTTCCTGAGACCAAGCTTGGCCACGGTCCGGTAACCGATTCCCACCCTTCGAAAACCGCGAAGGGTGGGGCAGCCTCGGTTTAGGAGTGGTACAAAGGGTGGGCCAGCCCGCCCGCTCTCATGATCCAAAAAGAGGGTGGGCGATTATCATCAATCGCCCGCCTACGGTATACCAATTAATTCGTAACCGTATTTTGTTGAAGAGTGACTTGGGTCTGCGCTAACAGTTGACCGTTCACAGATGCTCCAGTTTTCAGGTTGATGGCTGTTTGACACAAAATAACACCATTGAACTGAGCGTTTGCCTGAATGGTTACATCTCCGAAGGTCTGCCAGAATACATTCTTAGCTTGTGCGCCGCCGCTTAAGACTACCTTCGTTGCGCTAGCCTGATCTAAGGTTTGACCTATCTGAAATATCCAGACATCATTCGGACCGCCAGAAAGTGTGACGTCCGTTGATATGCTTACACCAGTGCCCCATTTGTAAAGACCCGGAGCGATAGTCAGCCCTCCGATCGCACCGGCTCCCAGGTTGGTGGCAGTTGGACGTGTACGTCCCGCCGCGTCGGTGTATGCAGTCATCATGTCTTTGACGGCGGCCGTCAGTAAGGTAGCGTTAGTTATCCGGCACGGTAGTGGGCCGGCTGCATCCACAGAGTAACTCTTACCGGTTACTTCCACGCAGGTCAGCTTATCAGATGCTCCCGTGATCGGGCTTGCCCCTACATCTCCAGTGATAACGGACGCTGGCACATCCGTTACTCCAGACTTGGTTAGGATAGCAAACGAAGACGCTGATTTAAGGTCTACCGGCGCAGGACCTTTTCCGTTCGGGTTTGCGCGATTGGTTGAGCTTGAGTTTCCGCAGGCGCACATAGTTACAAGTAGCATCACAACCATTACTCTGTTCATTTATCAATCTCCTGGTGTCGTATTTGGTCTAGTACTCTTACTCCGCCTCACTCTCGTTATCCGGCCTGCAACCCTTAGGTTCTTTCGTGACTGAGACCAGAGTAGGTGCGACAGTGTGGCGCGGCACTTCCAAAGTTCATGGCGAGTTTCTCCCTGCTTACAGGCGTTTCCCACCACTCAATGGTTTTGTGACAAGACCGGGAGTAGTGTCAGTATCAAACTTCCAGGTTCGAAAAGCTGCTCACAATTGACCATCTCGAGAGTTGAGAGTTGCAGCGTCGCGGAGCGAAAGTGAGGGATTCTGCACAGCACCGCCGAAGCAAGAGCACGAACGCCATTCGAGATCGTGGCAATTCCTCGCAGCCTCGAGATTACCGTAGTGCTCCGCATGGTAATCGAGGAAGGTCGCATCTCACTCGACGGCGGTGCATATTCCATCCCGTCCTGTTCTCGCCCCGCGCTGGGTTTGACCCCCATTTCCCGCTCCCATAAACTGAATTCACTCCATGTCAGAAAACATTCACATTAAGCTCCCCGATGGGAGCGAGAAGGAAGTGCCTAAAGGCGCGACGGCGCTCGATGTCGCTAAGTCGATCAGTCCGCGTCTGGCGGATGCGGCAATAGCGGCTAAGACTAACGGCGACCTCATCGATCTGACTCGGCCGTTAGATAAAGACACCGAGCTGCGCATCCTGACGGAGAAAGATCCCGAGGCGCTGGGAGTTTATCGGCATTCGTCCGCACACTTACTCGCAGCGGCAGTCCTCGAACTTTTTCCTGAGACCAAGCTCGGCCACGGCCCGGCAACCGAGAGCGGATTCTTTTACGACTTCTATCGTCCGACTCCGTTCACGCCCGAGGACCTGGAAAAAATCGAAAAGAAAATGCAGGAGCTGGTGCAGCAGAACCTGCCCTACGCGCGCGAGTTTTTGCCGCGGGATGAAGGTTTGCAGCGCTTCAAGAGTGAAGGCGACTTCATGAAGTGCCACTTCATCGAGCAGTTCACTCGTCCCGATGAGAAGATTTCGATTTACAAGACTGGCAAGTTTCTCGACTTCTGCCGCGGGCCGCATATTCCTTCAACCGGCAAGATCAAAGCATTCAAGCTGCTGAATATTGCCGGAGCGTACTGGCTGGGCGACGAGAAGAACCCGCAACTGCAGCGCATTTACGGGACGTCGTTCTTCTCGAAAAAAGACCTCGACAATTATCTGCACCAGATCGAAGAGGCCAAGAAGCGCGACCATCGCGTGCTCGGCAAGCAGCTCGATCTGTTTTCCATTCAGGAGCTGGCCGGGCCGGGGCTGATTTTCTGGCATCCCAAGGGCGGCATCATCCGCAAAGAGATGGAAGACTGGATGCGCGACCAGTACCTCAAGCGCGGCTATTCGCTGGTGTACACGCCGCACGTGATGCGCAAGCAGCTTTGGCAGACCTCGGGGCACGAGGGCTATTACTCGCAGAACATGTTTGACGTGATGGAGCTCGACGACGCCGAGTACCGCCTGAAGCCGATGAATTGCCCCGGACACATTCTTATATATAAGGACTCGCTGAAGTCGTATCGCGATTTGCCGGTACGGCTGGGCGAGCTGGGCACGGTGTATCGGTATGAGCGCTCGGGCGTGATGCACGGGCTGTTACGGGTGCGCGGATTTACGCAAGACGACGCGCACATTTTTTGCACGCCCGAGCAGATCGAAAAAGAAATTGCCGATTGTGTTGAGTTCGCGCGGGACACGCTGCACGATTTTGGATTCGATCAGTTCGTGACCGAGCTTTCAACTTGGGACCCGGAGCAGGGTGCCAGCTTTGTGGGATCGGCAGAGCAGTGGAAGCTGGCAACCACGTCTCTGGAGAACGTGCTGAAACGGCTCGGGATTGAGTACACGACGATTCCCGGAGAAGGGGCGTTCTACGGCCCGAAGATTGATATCAAGCTGGTAGATGCAATTGGCCGCTTGTGGCAGCTTTCGACTGTTCAGTTCGACTTCAACTTGCCGGCTCGCTTCGGATTGGAATACGTCGCAGAAGACGGTACCCGCAAGCAGCCGGTCATGGTGCACCGAGCTCTGTATGGATCAATTGAGCGATTTTTTGGCGTACTGATCGAGCACTACGCCGGGGCGTTCCCGGTATGGCTTTCGCCGGTGCAAGTTGTGCTGATTCCGATAGCCGAGCGTCACGTTGAGTATGCGAACAAAGTTGCGGCGATGCTGCGCGGTGAGGAGCCTGCCCTGAGCGACCGACCAGCGGGAGGGAGTCGAAGGGTCCGCGTCGAAGTCGATGCCCGCAACGAAAAGATGAATGCCAAAATCCGCGAGCACGCGATGCAAAAAGTCCCCTTCATGCTGGTCGTCGGAGACAAAGAAGCCGAAGCCGGCAAGGTGAACGTCCGCACTCGAGGAAAAGAGAAGACGGAGGATATGAGTGCGGAGGAGTTTGGGGAGAGAGTCAAGGCATTGATTGCGAGCCGTGCGTCAAGTTTATGAGTGGTGCCATGGCCAGTGGAAGAACATCCTCACTCGTCCACGTACCCACTTTTCGGATTGTGCGGTCTTGTCAACGTCATCTTCCAAAGCCACTAGTTCGGCAGGACACATGCAGCCCTCCCTGAGTTCCTTGTGCCGTCCGTTAACGTTGAAGGACAAGACTCTAACCGGTAGGTCCACAACGATGCCCCCGTCGGACATATCAAAGAATTTGGCGTCGAGAAATTTTTGGACTAGCATCTGGACATCGGATTGGCTGACCCTGTCTTTGTGAACTCCCCTGGCGTTGACGTACGCGTTCCCTTGATAAACAACTGATCCGTCCCCCGAGATCGACAGTTTGTACACAGGGCACGTACCGAAGCAACCCCACCGCTCCAGCGTGATCGTCGTGTCGTTCGCCGGTGTTCGGGCCTGTCCGCTAAAGGTCAGGCTCAGTAGAAGGATTACGCCTGCGATTCGTAGCATGGTGTTTGTCGCCATACTAGCCCACGCCCATTTCTTTCCGCAACACAGCAGGTTCCTCGACTCTGCAGGACAATTCGCTTAGCGAATCATCCTGCCCCGCTCGGAATCACATTGGTTCATTACGATAACTAGCCGCGCAGCGGCGGAATATAAATAGCCCGGCACGTGAATACCGGGAAGGAATAGAGAAAAGCCCCGAGTCCCTTCAGGGACGGCATAGCTTCTGAGAATCATTGAAGGGGCACGGCTTTCAGCCGTGCTGTAATTTCCCAAAGCCGACACACGGCTCGGCTGAAGGCCGAGCCCCTTCAAAGCAACTTCGATTAGAGATTCGAACTGCTATCGCGCCTACGCACCGAGTGCCAAGCATGGCATCGGCAGCTCAACTCGGCTTCATTTGTTTTTGCCGAATCCCTTGAAGTGGCGCGGATTTGTGCTTAGGTCTGTCGGAGCATCTTTCGCGACTCCGATGATTGCCCGCGGAACCTTTCGCTTCTTGATTTCGAGCGCGATTTCTTGTGGAGCGTCTCGGCGGGCGCAATTTCTCGAGTGGTCCAAATGCCACTCAATCCGCTGATCAAGCGTGGGGTTCTTCGGCATTCGGTTCTTTGCGTGCCACTGTTTGTTCATCTTTCCCATGTCAGTTCGCCCGATATTCAGTTAGTAAGGTTAACTCAACTTTAAAGCTCTTCGTCTTTTGGCGACGTCGACGATCACCTCCTCGCGCGACTTCCGTAATCTGATACTCTTTTCTGCCGTCAACCCGCCGTAGGTGTTTTGCCCATGAAGCGCTCGCAACTCACGTTCCTCACCGTAATTGGGGTCGTTTGTTTCTCCGCCTCCCTCGCCCGCGCCGCCGACCAATATCCCGTCACCTACGAGCGCAACGTGGCCGTTAAAATGCGCGATGGGGTCACGCTGCGTGCCGACATTTATCGTCCCACGGCCGACGGTAAATTCCCCGTGCTCCTGCAGCGTACGCCCTACAACAAAGACAACGGCGTGGGCTTTGGATTGAAGGCTGCGGCGCATGGCTTTGTCGTCATCTTTGAGGACGTGCGCGGCCGCTACGCCTCCGAAGGCCAGTGGTACACGTTCAAGAACGAACCCAACGACGGATACGACTCGGTCGAGTGGGCCGCCGCGCTTCCTTATTCAGATGGCAAGGTCGGAATGTTCGGCGGGTCTTACGTCGGGGCAACCCAAATGCTCGCGGCGATCGCGCATCCTCCGCATCTCGCCGGAATTTGTCCTGTCGTCACCGCCAGCAACTACCACTCGAGTTGGGTTTACCAGGGCGGCGCGTTCGAGCAATGGTTTGACCAGAGCTGGACTTCCGGCCTGGCGCAAAACACTTTCGATCGTGAGGTCGCAAACAACACCAACGCGCTGCGGGGAATCTCGATGTTTCCTCTGTCCAGCTATCCGCTATTCAATCTCGATAAAAATTCTGATGCAGCTGCGACCGCCGTGCTCGCGCCTTATTATCTCGACTGGCTGGCGCATCCCAGCTACGACGATTACTGGAAGGCAATCTCAATCGAAGAGCATTTCGGCGACATCAATGTTCCTGCTTTGCACGTCGCGGCCTGGTATGACCTTTTTCTTGGCGGTTCCTTGCGCAACTACGAAGGAATTAAGGCGCATGGGGCGACAGAACAAGCGCGCCGTGGGCAACGACTCTTGGTCATCGTTGGCGGCCACGCCGGCAACGGACCCAAGATCGGAGACGTGGACTTCAGCGATGCCTCCAAGTTCGACGAAGACGAAATCATCCTGCACTGGTACGAATACCTGTTCAAAGGCGCGCAGAATGAATTCGCGTCCGGCAAGATGGTGAAAATTTTCGTAATGGGCGCCAACCAGTGGCGCGACGAGAATGACTGGCCGCTCGCCAGGGCGCACGCGACGAAATATTTCCTGCACTCCGGGGGCAAAGCAAATTCGCTCGACGGAAACGGCAGTCTTTCAATCAACGCGCCTGGCAGCAGGGAACCATCCGATCAATATGTTTACGATCCGGCGAATCCCACCCCAACCGTCGGCGGGCCTCTATGTTGCGATTGGGAACACTTGGGGCCCGGACCGCGCGACCAACGCGCAGTCGAGGCTCGCGATGACGTTCTGGTCTATTCGACCCCGCCGATGCCGGAAGATACGGAAGTCGCCGGCCCTGTGACGCTTGAGCTCTACGCCAAGTCTTCAGCCGTGGATACGGATTTCACCGCCAAGTTGGTTGACGTCTGGCCCAACGGCTTCGCGCAAAATCTGACCGAGGGGATTGTGCGCGGCCGCTATCGCGATTCGCAGGAGACGCCGTCCCTGATCACGCCCGGCCAGATATACAAATTCGACGTTGACATCTGGGCGACCAGCAATGTTTTTAAGAAAGGACACACGTTGCGTCTGGAAATTTCCAGCAGCAACTTTCCGCGCTTCGACCGCAACCTGAACACCGGGCGCGATCGCTATCTGCAGGCCAGCGAAGACATAAACTCTGAGCCACCACTCAGGTCTGCCACGAATGTCATCTATCACGATGCGGAACATCCTTCGGCGCTGATCCTGCCGGTTGTTTCCTCGCGCTAGGGCCGGGATGGTCCTTGCAGCTCCACCATGACCTTCGTAACCCGAGTGCCCGCCCATACTCTGAGACAATTTAAGCCGGTTCGGTTCGAGGCCCCATGTCATCGTCATCATCTTCTTCTTCCAGCAACACTTTTCCCGGCAATAATCCAGGCCCAACGAGTACTGCCACAGCCGCCGCACCAGCTCGTGCTGCAACCAGTGTTTCACCGCCTGGGCAGCCATCAGCGTCCGCTCAGCCGTCTGCGGCCACTGCTCAAGGCGCGGGTCCAGCAGCGGCGCCAGCCCCGGCTCCGTTTTCGGTTCCTGGGCTGTTGGGAGGGATGCTGAAAAGTGCGCCAAAAATCAGCGATCTCTTTTTCTCGCCCGGAAAACCACCGATGGTTGAGGTTAACGGAAAACTTAAACCAATCGGGGGTCGATCTCTCACTCCGGACGACACCCGTCACATTGCTGGCGAACTGATTGGCAATAACGAGTACGCGCTCGGCAATCTTCGTGACCAGGGTTCGTGCGACGTCTCCTACAGTTTGGCCGGGACCTCCCGATTTCGCGTGAATGCTTTCATGCAGCGTGGCACTTGCGCAATTGTGATGCGAGTAATTCCCAGCGCTGTGCCCACATTTGCTGACCTCAATCTGCCGGCAGAGCTGCAAAACGTCGTCGGGCTGCGCAATGGCATTGTTCTCGTGACCGGGCCTACCGGATCCGGAAAGTCCTCGACGCTTGCGGCCATCATAGATCTCATCAACAAGCAGCAGTCGTTTCATATTCTGACCATTGAAGATCCGATCGAGTTTCTCCATCCCCACCAGAACTGCATCGTTCACCAGCGCGAACTGCACAGCGATACCAAAAGTTTCGCGCAAGCTCTGCGGGCGGCGTTGCGGCAGGCGCCGAAAGTGATTCTCGTCGGAGAGATGCGCGACCGCGAAACCATTGAGATCGCTATGGAGGCAGCCGAGACTGGACACCTTGTGATGTCAACGCTGCACACCATCGACGCCGCGAAAACGGTCGAGCGAATTGTCGGAGTATTTCCGCTGGCCGAGCAGCACACGATTCGAAATCGCCTGGCGAAAAGTTTTCGTTACATCGTTTCGCAGCGGCTGATTCCGCGCAAGGGCGGCAGCGGACGTGTTGCTGCAATCGAGATTTTGAAATCCACGCTGCGCACTCGCGAGTACGTGGAAAAAGGTGAGGGCGACGGCAAGACCCTGCTGGATGCCATGCGGGTTGGCACGACTGAAGGCATGCAGCATTTCGACGGCGAGATCGAAAAGCTGGTCCGTGCCGAAACTATCGATTTTGAGACCGGCATGGCCTACGCAACCAATGCCGGAAACCTACGCCTGGAACTGGCCGACTTTGCGCCACCGCTAGAAACGAATTCCGAAATAACCGCGTAAGAGCCGGCCTC
>Ga0073928_10000443_pt1 | contig 98111 bp, 84 predicted proteins | sample PaiPotPPA55metaG_FD_76969 | JGI IMG/M metagenome (GOLD analysis project Ga0073928, IMG submission 76969) | Iron sulfur acid spring bacterial and archeal communities from Banff, Canada, to study Microbial Dark Matter (Phase II) - Paint Pots PPA... ...
CGGATTTGTCATCCCGAACCCGCGTCGTTTGCGGGTGAGGGATCTGCTGTTCGCAAGAAAACCAAGGAAAAAGCAGATTCCTCACCCCGTTCAAAAACCGAACGGGGTTCGGAATGACATATTGACCGCTTTCCCCATCTCCAGCTGAGGCAGGACAAGGTCAATCGATCCTGCTAACGATTCCCTGCTGATGGGCATAGCCTGACTGAGCTATCATCCGAATCCAGCGGGCGAATCTGGAGGTGCGCAAATGGCAGGACGGCCTCGACGGTCCATTCACATGTCTAGCTCGCGCCGGCGTCAAGTCACGGCAGAGAAATCGCTTGCGGGCGCAGTCGCTGTGGTTGCCGGCGCGACACGGGGCGCCGGTCGCGGCATCGCTCGGGCGCTCGGAGAAGCTGGCGCGACGGTCTATTGCACTGGACGAAGCGTGCGTGGCAACCGCTCCCCGTACAATCGTCCTGAAACGGTTGAAGAGACAGCCGAAATGATCAGCGCGGCCGGCGGCTCCGGCGTCGCACTTCGCGTCGATCACACGGTGGAGGAAGAGGTGGAGGCCCTGTTCCAACGAGTGGAACGCGAGCGTGGTCGCCTCGATGTAGTGGTGAACAGCATCGCCGGCGAAGACCCCTTGATGGCACAGTGGTGCTTTTTTTGGAAGACGGATCTCAAGAATGCGGAGGCAGCCCTCCGGCAGTCGCTCGTGTCCCACATCGTCACAGCCAAGCATGCGGCTGCTTTTATGATTCGCAACCGGCGCGGGCTCATTGTGGAGGTGACGGAAAACGACGTGCTCAGCGCGGGAGGCAATCCGGTAACGCAGACGATTAAGCTCGCGCTCAAAGGGTTGGTTCTCAACATGGCGGCAGAACTACGTCCGCATGGCGTAGCCGCGGTTGCGATTACGCCCGGTTTTCTCAGGTCGGAGACGATGCTGGAGCGATTCGGCGTCACCGAGGAGACCTGGCGCGAAGGCGGGAAGAAAGACAAGAACTTCCTGGAATCGGAGTCGCCGTTGTTTGTGGGTCGCGCGGTTGTCACATTGGCCGGAGATCCGGCGATCTTGGAGCGTTCGGGACAGCTTTTCAGTTCCTGGGAGCTCGGGCGTGAATACCGATTCACGGACGTCGACGGACGGCGGCCGGACTGGGGCGCCAGTAAACTCGACTTCTCAAAGCATCCGGAAGAGTTGCTCCAGCTACTGAGGACTGGTTCGGAGATCCAGCTTCGGTGGTTGAGCGAACTACAGCGAAAGACGAAGCACTTTCTCACCCAGCTGCCACGGCCCAAGGCCAAGGCTGTCGGCGGTGGGCGGCCGGGATAGGCCCACGAACTCAGATTACGCGGGCAAAATCCCCACGCCTGCATAAGAAGTCTCCTCGGGGCTAAAGCCCAGTGAGTGCTGCTGTTGAATGTCGGAGCTGAAGCTCCCACCCCTACTGAAGCTCCGATGCCCCTATAGGATTCAGGATGCAGGCGTCGTGGCACCGGGCTAATTGACGGTATGTCCCAGATATGAGACATTACGGAAGTGAAGGCGGCGATCTTTCACCCGGCGGCAATCGCTGCGATTCGGTCGTTCCCCGAAGGCGTGCGCAAGGAACTGGGCAAAGCGATCTTCGATTTGCAGAGAGGTGAGATTCTGTCTATGCCGCTCTCGCGGCCGATGCCGTCGGTTGGGCCGGGAGTCGAGGAGCTTCGGATTCGGGACCGCAGTGGCATCTATCGGGCGTTCTACTATGCGAAATCGGTGTGGGGTCTTTTAATCCTGCACGCGTTCGTGAAAAAGAGTTCGGCGACGGCCCGGCACGATCTGGACTTGGGAAAGAAACGATACCAGGAGTGGCTCCATGAAGAAATCTAACGTTGTTGTGACGCGTAGCGCGGCGGGACTGGCGAAGGCCCTGGGGCTTACTCCGGCGGATGGAGCGGAGATCGAGCTGCGGAGCGATCTGAACTCAAAAATTGTGGAGGTTGTCGGGCGGAAGGGCTTGACGCATGCTCAGGTGGCGCGGCTGGCGGGGACTTCGCGAACGCGGGTTACGGCGATCCTGAACCGCAATACCAAGGATATTTCCACTGACTTGCTGTTGCGGGTGCTTTACGCGCTGGGGTATACCGCGAAGATCAGGTTCCGGAGAGCGGCTTAGGTTTCGTCAGATGGCGGACCAGCCATCCTAACGCGAATAGGACTGCGCCGGAGAGGACAACTTGCAACACCGGCGGATTCGCCCAAGACGCATCGAAGTTTTTGCCTTCGAGGAGCAACCCCCATGACAGTAGCGAACCGGCGCCGAAATCCTGCACGACCTGCGCGGATTGCTCGGGTAGTTGCGGCAGCGCCTTGCGATTGGCGGGGGAAGAGAGCGCGTCGATTTCGTGCTGCGTCAGCGCCAGGCCTTCTGAGGACTTGCGCATCAGAAAAATTGCCTTCAAGAAAAGGGTCAGGCTGCCCAACGCGAAGACTAGCGGGGTGGTTGTGAATTTGTTGTCCGGCGGAGTGAAATACCAGAACGAGAACGCCGCGGCTGAAAGCACGAAATAGACTGCCGCGCGTCGCGGGTGATACTCCAGATCGCCTGCGAATTCTTCCATGATGGATTCGCGATACGACATAGTTTTTTGCTCGGCGGGAGTCTAGCGGAAAGTCGAGGACCGTGCACGCGGAGATCGCGCGTGTGCTACACGGTGACTCGAAGACCCATGTTCAAATGGCGAACGCGAACTGGGGCACCCGCCATCGGCGTGGGTCTGCGCGGGCCGCGGGCTCTGTGCAAGACGCGTCGGCCGGGCGGGGCAAGCCCCGCCCCTAAAGTGCTTGGCGAATGGATTCAGCACAGGAATCGGCGAGTCGTTCAGAACGGATTATTACCGTGGTTATGCGGCTCCGGCTGCTGCGGACTGGCTCTTTAGTCTGGCGCCTGCTGTGTCACCCGAGTGCAACAACGGCAAGCTCTTGCTCACGAATTCCATAACGTTGCGACAGATCGCGTCGCGCACTCTCCGCAACGCGTCGCGCTTTTGTTCCAGCGTGCCCGCGATCTGTTCCGGGTCCGTCAGGCTCCAGTGGCGCACATTGCAGCAGAACGGCCACACCGGCAATCGTTCCCTGGACGGGTCGCCAAGCGTGACCACGAAGTTGAAGGATTCCTTGAAAAATTGCCCAATGTCTTTAGGGTGCTGTCCGGAGATATCGACCCCCACTTCCTTCATCACGTCAAGAACCAGCGGGTCTCGCTCAATCGACTGGACGGCGGTGCTGGCCGCCACGACTTCATCGTCCGCGAATGCGCGAAGAAATCCTTCCGCCATCTGGCTGCGGGTGGAATCTCCGGTAGAGAAAAACAAAACTTTCGGCTTACGTTTCACTGCTGGCCCTCCTAAGATTCTAGGTTCAAATTCGAGCTAATCCTACTCGAACGGTGAGATGCCAGGTATACGGCGAACGTGGTACGCTGCCGTACAAAAAATTGTTTGGATTTTAATGTGATGTTGCGGAGAAGACGCGAAGGAATCAGCAACAAAAAGACGGCATCAAATCAACGCCATGCCCGCCGCCATGCTCACGTGCATCATGCTCAGGTGCATAGTGCCAGCACTGACGGGCGGCGAGACGACCGTAAGCAGTTACCAGCGCTCGGGGCTTTCCTCGGTATGGCGAATCACGTACGCCAGCGCCTCGGAGGCCGACGCGCGAAGCACCTGCACCACAAGGAAGACCAGCGAAACGCACAAAGGAAGTTGGTAGATAGCTCTCAACGCCAGGTGTCCTCCACCAGCCAAAAGATTAGAATCCACGCGCGCTCAGGGGAATGGAACGCGAGGCACAATCGCGAGTTCCCTTCTTGGACCTAACGATTGGTACGAATTCGGCTTGAGGACTAGTACGAAAGCACGCCAAATGGCGGCGCGGCTAAATCTCGGCGCAAAATGTAGGCGCCGGACTTCAGTCCGGCGCCTCGAGCCGTTACTACTCAATAACGATCGGCGACTATCGGCGGTAGTAGCCGCGGCCATAGTAACCACGACCGTAAAAACCACGGCCATAGTATCCCCCCCACCCGAAGCCAACGTAAGGATAAACGTAGCCAGGATAGTAGTAGCCGGGATAGTAGCCATAGGGCGGGTAAACGTAGGCCGGACCGGGGTAGGCATAGCCCGGACCAGGGTACGCATAGCAAGAAGGGTCGGGGCCACAGTCGTTGCCAGGCTGACCACCGGCGTAAGGCCCAGAGGCACGGTATCCGCGCCCGGGACTATAGTCGCGCTGGTCAACCGGCAGAAACGCATGCTGACTCTGCGTGGTATCGACGGTGACCGGATCCACGAGGCGGAAGCTGAGCGGCGTCTCAGGCCCGACGACCGTGGGACGGCCGCGCGTCAACAAGACCGCGCCGATGCCCGCTGCGGCGCCAGCTCCCGCGCCGATGGCAGCGCCTGTGCCCCAGCCAGCGGCAGCTCCAATCGCCGCGCCTAACGCGGTCGTGCCGCCGATCGTGGCGGCGTCAGCTCCGTGCGATGTGCCGCCGGAACCCTTCCACAATTGGGTGAGAATGGGGCGTTGCTGGCCGTCAACCAAAGTGAGGTCGGTGAGCTCGATGCCGAGCTGCGACGTGCCCTTCACGCGGCCCGCTTTTTGCGCGGCCTCCACTTGACCGGTGACGGTTTGGCCGCGACGCGCGACCACGTAGCCGTTCACCACGATGGGAGATTGCAGCGTAGCGGTGACGCGGTCACCCACTTGGTTGTGGTCACTGGAAAGATAATCGCTGATGCGCACTTGGATTACGGTGCCCGCGGGAATGGTCAGCGTCGCGGGAGGCGGCTGCACTGGTACGGAGGAGCGTGGGGCTCGCGGCGGCGCACCTTGCCCCGGAGCATTCCGGTACGGCCCGTTATAGGGCGGATTCTGGTTCGGCGCAGGACCGTTCTGCGGGTAGCCGTTTGGCCCGGACCCGTTCTGGCCCTGGGGCGGCAAATCCTGGTCGGGGTCGTATTGATCAGGTGAAGGCGCGTGCGCGCGCGGGCCGCCTTGCGTCGGGTAGTCGTTCGCGTAGGGTGGCTTGTCGGCATCCTGCGGCGCGTACTTGGGCTTCGGCCGCACGTCCGGCGGCGCTTGCTGCTGGTTCGGCGGGGGCGGCGGAGCCTGGTCGGTCTGCGGCGGGGGTGGAGCTTGGTCCTGCTGCTGAGCTTGGTCCGGCGGCGGCTGTTGCTGCGGATCTTGCTGGGCTCGCGCACCCATGCTGAGGCACAGACCGAGCGCAAGTGCGCACGCGCCACGCGCTACCCAATTCGCTCCCGTGACAATATTATGATTATGGAAACTGGACATGGTCACTACTCCTGTAACTCCAGCCCGAAGTTCCGATGCTGGGCCTATTTCCAATAATTCGATGCCTAACTCCGCGACGAAGATGTATCTCCTTCATAATAGGGGCCTTGGCGCTGCCACGCGGCTCACACCCCTCGCGCTCATTCGTAAAACCCGCCGCGCCGAAAAAAGTTGCTCATGTCCGTCCTACCCGGTTCGTCGCACGTTAAATCTGGCCACGTTACATCTGGCCGTCGACGCCCATCCATAGGTTGATGGTGTTGAGCTCCTCTCGCCCGGTGGCTTTGAGGTAGCAGAACAGCTGCATGCGGTACGCGGCGTGACCCCCGAGGACCGTATTCACCAGAAACGATCCGCGCGTCATCTTGCTGCCGAACATGTCCACTTCGGTGCGGAAATCGGCGTCGGTCCAGCTCGCGAGTAGTTGCGCGTATTCGCCTGACTGTTTCTGGATGGCCGCTAGTGCCTGATCGAAATTCATCGCTTTGGATGCTGCGTCGGCCGGCCCCCACAGCGCCATCATTGCTTCGCGAGTGAAGACTCCTGCCTCGGCGGCGGCGATCTGCGTGGGCCCCATGATGGCCATGTATTGCAGCAACTCAAGGATGCTGCGCTGCTTCGGCGTGGGCCGATAGTCAAGTTTCGATTTGTCTATCTTGCTGCTCAGGTGCAGCAGGATGCGCACTTCGCTCTGGAGGGACGAGATGAGTTCTTGTTTTGTGAGGACCATAGTGTCGAAATCCTAGCACCAAACATCGCGCCGAGGAACCGCCGAGCCTTTAACAACAAAGTGCAGGCATTGGGCACAAGGCACTGCGGCGAAGGAATATCCGCCTCTGGGGTTGATATGCTCTTCGCATGTCCCGACCGATATCCTGGCGCTTTGTGTTGCCGTCAATTCACCTTTTGACCTGTTTGACGAGCTATGTCGGGATTCTGATACCCAGCCTTCAATTCCTGGGAATACTGTTCACATTCGTCCTGCTGGCCGACCTTCCCGTTTCCCTTCCAGCTTACGTTCTCGGATGGAAGTATTCCATGATTGGCGCAACTTGGATTTTCTTGGCAGGCACTTCCTGGTGGTATCTCCTCGGGCGAGCCATCGAAGTTTTGCTTCTTAAACTCAGTCGTCGGAATGAGCCCAATGCCACCCTTTTCAGGTAACAGACGAACGAGAGCAGTTGCGGACATTCAAGCGCCGGCAGGGGCTGCCGAGATAGCCGGTGGGGCCCCGGTAACGCCACACCGAACGTACACGGTGCAGCCGGGCGACAGCCTCTCGAAGATCAGCCAGCACTTCTACGGCAACGCCAATCAGTATATGAAGATTTTCGAGGCGAATCGTGACAAGTTGCCGGACCCGGATAAGGTGCGAGCCGGTATGGAACTCAACATTCCTTAGCAGGCTGCGGAAAAACTCGAAATATGTCATTCCGAAACCCGTTCGGTTTTTGAACGGGGTGAGGAATCTGCTTTTCCCTTGGCTTTTTTGCGAAAAGCAGTTCCCTCACCCGCGCGGGTTCGGGATGACAGTTGCGCCTTTTTTCCGCAGCCTGTTAGGTCCTTAATCCCCGGAGGGGCGGGTAGTGGGCTACTGTGAGAGTAGCCCACTACCGGAGGGCGCGATATTTGACACGATGCGCCACCCGGGCTATCTTGGCGCCACTGTTATCCCACCTGCTTCTGAGAGGAGATTCATCCTGTGAGATACGTGTCTCGCCTTGGAGTTACTGCTTCTCTGCTGCTGGGCGCTTTCGGTTTGGTTTCTTGCGGCAGTTCGAGCACGCCGCCTGCGTCGCCCGCGGCTGTCGATAACCGGGCTGCGGATGAATCCGCGATTCGGGCCGCGGATGTCGCTTGGGTGAAGGCGGTTGGGAGCAAAGATCCGGCGGCGGCATCTTCCTTTTATGCCGATAGCGCGGTGTTGATGGCTGCGGGCGCACCGATCACGAACGGGAAGGACGCCATTCAGAAAGCTTTTGCCGGAATGATGACGGACCCGAAATTTGCGCTTACGTTTGCCCCTACGAAGGTGGAAGTATCGAAGGCGGGCGATTTGGCCTATGAGATTGGGGACTATGAGATTACCTTCAGCGATAAGAAGGGAAAGCCGGTGGTCACCAAGGCGAAATATGTTGTGGTGTGGGGGAAGCAGGCGGATGGAAGCTGGAAGGCGTTGGTCGATGCGCCGGGCACGACGACGAACTGAGTTATTCGAATAACGGACCAGTTACTATTCTCTTGACAGTAATTCTATCCGGTGGTACCGTCAGGCGTGATACTCGCCTCGCAGCGTTGCCGCACTGGTCTGTGTCGCCACTTCTCTGCTGCAGCACATCATCGCGTAACCCTTTTAGAATCCGCACTTCCAGAGAATGCACCTGTAACTCGTTTGGAATCCGCAGTTCCAAAATCATTAGACTTAAAACCCTTTAGAATCCGCACTTACGAAAATTGGCGGGGGGAGGGGGGGCAAAATGTTAACTAGAAACTCTCGGCAGGCTGCGCTGAGAAGCGCGTTTCGGAATGCCCAGGCTCGCCACGGCACCATCACCCAGGCGAGCATTCCCATTACGGGAGTGTTAAAATCGCGCGTGAGGATTGGCCATGTCGCCTAAGACGCTTTACGAGAAGATTTGGGACTCCCACGTTGTGCACGAGTCGCACGATGGGAAGCCGGCGCTTATCTATATTGACCGGCACTTGATTCATGAGGGGACTTCGCCGCAGGCGTTTGCCGGGTTGAAGGCCGAGGGGCGTACGGTGCGGCGGCCGGATCTTACGTTCGCGGTGATGGATCACTCGGTGCCTACCGTGAGCAAGGAACGGTTGCTGCCGATAGTGGATACCGACGCGCGGTTGCAGTTTGAGGCATTGGAGAAGAATTGCCGCGAGTATGGCGTGCGCTTGTTTGACATGAACAGCGCGAATCAGGGGATCGTGCACATTATTGGGCCGGAGCTTGGGATTACGCAGCCGGGGCAGACAATTGTTTGCGGGGATAGTCATACGTCGACGCATGGCGCGTTTGGGACTTTGGCGTTTGGGATTGGGACGAGTGAAGTGGAACATGTGCTGGCCACGCAATGCCTGACGCAATCGCGCTCGAAAACCATGAACATTGTGGTGAATGGCAAGCGGCCTCGGGGCGTGACCGCAAAGGACATCGTGCTGGCCATCATCGGGAAGATCGGGATCAGCGGCGGCAACGGTCATGTAGCGGAGTACAGCGGCGAAGCCATTCGTGGATTGTCGATGGACGGGCGGATGACGGTTTGCAATATGACGATTGAGGGTGGGGCGCGCGCTGGCATGGTGGCGCCCGATGACACGACCTATCGGTACCTGGAGGGACGCCCGTTTGTGCCTCGAGGGAAAGCGTTTCTGGAGGCGGTGGAACGCTGGAAGTTGTTGCGGACCGATGACGACGCTAAGTTCGATACCACCGTGGAATTAAATACGAGGGATATCGCGCCACAGGTAACTTGGGGCACGAACCCGGGCATGGTCAGTGGGGTGACTTCGCGAGTGCCGGATCCCTCGTCGTTTGCGGATTTGAACGATCAGAAGGCTACCGAGCGGGCGCTGGTTTATATGGGGTTGAAGGCCGGGACGCCGATCGTGGATATTCCTATCGATCGCGTGTTTATTGGATCGTGCACCAATTCGCGGATTGACGATTTGCGGGCAGCAGCACATTTGGTTGCGGGGAAACATGTGGCGCGATCGGTGAAGCAAGCGCTAGTGGTGCCGGGGTCGCGAGGGATCAAGAATCAGGCGGAGAAGGAAGGGTTGGACAGGATTTTTACGGATGCTGGATTTGAGTGGCGCGATGCCGGTTGCAGCATGTGCATCGGGATGAACGCCGATGTCTTGCCGCCGCACGAGCGGAGTGCCAGCACGTCAAACCGAAATTTTGAAGGCAGGCAGGGCCGGGATTCGCGGACCCACCTCGTGAGTCCGGTGATGGCGGCGGCTGCGGCGATTGCCGGGCATTTTGTGGATGTGCGGGAGTTTGACGTGGCGAATGTGGAGTGATGTAGTGGCCGGTCTTTAGACCGGTCGGCCGCGTGCGCAAACTTGGCGAATCGATCGCGGAATTTGTTTTCGTGGCGTCCAGTCTTACTAACATCGGTGTTGCGAACCGATCTAAAGATCGGCCACTACAAGGGGGTTTATGCAGCCGTTTATAAAACACACCGGCACGGTCATGCCGCTCGATCGGGTGAATGTGGATACCGATCAGATGGTGCCGAAGCAATTTTTGAAGGCGCTTACGCGGGAGGGGTTTGGGCGGATTTTGTTTTATGACTGGCGCTATTTGACTGGGGAAAAGCCGAATCCGGAATTTGTTTTGAATTTTCCGCGGTATCGGGGAGCGTCGGTGCTGTTGACGCGGGCTAATTTCGGCTGCGGATCGAGCCGCGAGCATGCGCCTTGGGGAGTTAAGGATTATGGGTTCCGGGTGATTTTGTCGCCTAGTTATGCAGATATTTTCTATAACAATTGTTTCAAGAACGGGATTTTGCCGGCTACTTTGACCGAAGAGCAGATCGAGGAACTTTTTAAGCGCACGGAGAAGGAAGAGGGTTATTCGCTTACTGTGGATTTGCCGAATCAGACGGTTAGCGATGCGCATGGATTGGTCTACCGGTTTGAAATTGCTCCTTCGCGAAAGGAAATTTTGTTGAAGGGGCTGGATGATATCGGGACAAGCTTGCAACATGCGGAGAAGATTGACAGCTACGAGAAGGCACACGCGGCGACCGCGACAATGTATGAGGCCGTGGATGTGAAGAATTATTCCAACGGGCGATGAAGAATCGAAGTAAAGAAGTAAAGAAGTAAGGACGTAAAGACAAGCGTGCCGTACCCCGACTAGATCGCGTGATGGTTACAGGCGCCACCACATTTCAAAATAGATGCGGCCCTCGAAGACTGGTTCCGGAGATTCTGGGGCTGCGGGAGCGCCCAGCAATTCCGCCAGCAAGATTCCGCTTAGCACGAAGACTGCTCCTACGATGGAGCGCGGACTCAGGCGCTCACCAATCATTACGTACGATGTGGCTACGGCTACGACTGGTTCCAGCGTGAAGATGATGGCGGCGTGGCTTGGCGTGGTGTATTGCTGCGCCCAAAGCTGGATGGAGAAGGCTGCGGCGGTGGCGAAAATGGCGGAGACGGCCGTGCCTGCGTAGAGTTCCCAGCGGAATGCGAAGTGCGGGGCTTGCCAGCCCAGCGCGCCCAACGAACCTGTGGCGATCAACGCGAGCGCGGCGCAGGCGGCTACCTGCAACACGCTTAACGCACCGTGTGAATGTCGCTGCGTGTAATCTCCTACCAAGATGATGTGGACGGCGTAGAGTATGGCGGCTGCGAAGGTGAGCACGTCGCCGTGATTGAGATGGGAAATACCCTCGGCGGGAACGGTCAGGAAATATAGGCCGACCAGCGCGCAGAATGCTCCCGCGTAAGCCCAACGGGCTAGATGTTTTCGCCAGAAAATCGCCAGCAGCAACGGGACCAGGACGACGCTGGAACCGGTGACGAATCCGGATTTCGCGGGCGTGGTGTATTGCAGGCCGGCGGTCTGGAAGGCGTAGCCGCCGAACATGAACAAACCGAGTGCGGCGCCGGCGAGGAGCTCTTCCCTTTTCAAGTTGCGGAGGACGCGCGGGCGGAATGCGGCCATGAGTATGGCGGCGAGAGAAAAGCGGACGGCGAGGAAGAGGAAGACGGAGGCGTGGTCGAGAGCGTTCTTGACGACCACGAAAGTGGTGCCCCAGAGGAGGGTGCAAAAAGCCAGCGCGAGATCGGCTTTGGCGCGGCTGGGATTTCCGATAGGGTTCGCGGGTGCGTGGCTCAAGGGGCGACAGATTAGCCGGAGAGAATATGTAATACAACCGGGATTGTGTGCGCCGCTGCCGCGCAACGGAGATCCTCTCCTCTGCCGATCAGCAGTTGGCAACAAGACGCAGCGGCGGGCAGGGCAAGCCCCGGGGCCGATCAGCAGTAGCAACAAGACGCAGCGGCGGGCAGGGCCCTTCGAGACTCAGGATAAACAAGCCCAGCCCCTACAAGATCGCTTGCGGTCGGCGCAGATTTAAGCGTGGAGAAGATCGGATGTGGTCGGGGTGGATTTAGGCGCGGGGACGCGAAATAAAAAACGGGGAAGGCCGGTGGCCTTCCCCGTTTTCGCAGCGAGTCTTCGCGACCCGCTGGAAAGAAGTTAGAAAGTGACGCGGAGACCGAACTGCATCTGCCGCGGGTTGTTGCCCTGGCTGCTCACTACACCGAACGTCGAAGGAGTGGTCGGATCGACACCCTCGCCGGTTTGCGCGTCTCCTGCGAAGGGATCCGAAAAAACCGGGTGGTTGAACACATTGGTGACGACATACTGGAACTGGAGGCTAACGCGCTCCGCGACCCGAATGTCCTTCACGATTCGCATGTCCACGTTCCAATACATCAGTCCGCGGAAGACGCCAACACCGCCGCTGTTGGTGTCGAGACCCAGAATGGGTGGGCGAAGCGTGCTCAACACGGCTGCGGGATTTGCGAAAATGTTAAATGCGCCGGGCCCGGCATTGTTGTGAAGCGAGGCTGAGCCGCCAGAGGCAGCCTGGGTGAGAATGCAGTTTTCGGTGTCGAAGAAGCTAGCACTATCGCCTCCGCCGAAGCCTTGGCCGGCTGATTGGGGGCCCTGATTTGTAGCGCAGCCGAGAGGCTGGCCACTGCCAATGGCAAGGATCGGTGATATGGACCAACCACCGGCGAGACGCCCGATCAGACCGTGCTGGCTCTTGTACCAGGGGTCATCGATCATAGCGAAGGTGTTAAAAACGAACTTGCGGTCAAAGGCCTGCAGTCCATAGCCGTTGTTGAGGTTGTAAGGATCGTTCACGGTGTATTCGCTGGTGGCCTGCACCAAAGCGCCAGTGCCGAGGGCCTTGCTGAAGGTGAAGTTTTCCTGGAGCGTGATGTTGTGCCAGTTGTTTATCTTCATGGAGACGAACGCCGCGTTGTAGTTGCCGTGGCCGACGCTGGCATTGACACCCACGCCGGAGGTCATTTGCCCGCCGCATCCGATTTCTGTACCGGTAGGGCAGTTCAGCGGGGTGTTCAGCATGGTTCGGGGGAAATTGAACCCGCCGTTGTCGAGGTCGCTCCACAAACTCCAGACGCTTTGGGTGGTAAGGTTGGTCATCTCTTTACTGATTACGGCCTGAGTACAATTGGTGAAGCCGGTACAATAGCCGGTGCCAGCCAGCGCCTTCTCGAAGAAGGGTTGCGGGGCAATCGACGCGGGGTTGCCCGTGCCGCAAGCGGCAAAGGATGTAGCGCAACCCAGCCCCTGCTCGATGGCTGCGTAGGCTTTGTCGAAGCGCTGTCCACCAAGAGTCATCATGTAGGGGACCGCGTTGATGTTGATTGGCTGATATTCGTGGGTGATTCTGCGACCGATATAACCTAATTCCAGAAGGAACTTGTTGCCCAACTGGCGCTGGATGGTGAGATCGAAAGAATCCACCACGTTGGGACGGAAATTCGGGTCAAGGGCTTCTCCAGCCCCTGCGGCAACAGTATTAACGCCCGGAAAAGAAGGCTGAGGAAAAGTCGGAGCAGCGGGTGGAATCGGCGCATTGTTGCCGTCGGTCCCGACGCGGAAGGCGTTGGCGATTGTGGGGTTCGTGGGGCCGCAAGCGGGGGCCGCGCCGCCCACAGGCATGAAGTTCTGGCGGCACGTCACGGCCTGGATCAGTCCCTGGCCGAGGAGAGGCACGAGCACGAGATCAACGCCGTTCAGACGACCGTAAATGCGGCTATAACCACCGCGAATTACGGTCTTCTGCCCCCCGAACATCTTGCCGATGAAGCCATCGCTGTAGTTGGGGTTCCAGGCGGCGGCTACGCGAGGACTGAATGAGCCATAGAAAGGATTATAGGGATATTTCTGGCCAGAGCCGGTGTTTCCCACGAGAGCAAAGCCGATTGTCGGGTTATAAACTTGGCCTTGCAAAGCGGCGGCCTCGCGTTGATGGATATAGCTCTGGACGTCTAGCTGCTGTCCGCTGGAATCGACCAGCTGGATCTGCTTACCGTCCACCTCTGTAGGAGGCATTTCGAGCGTCCAGCCCAATCCGTACGTAAAAGTGAAGGAGGGCTTTATGCGCCAAGAATCGCTCCAATACACGTTGTAGTAGGGGATCGTGCTCTGGTCAAAAGCATGGGTCAAGGGAGGATTCAGCGCCAGGTTGGGGCCCGACCGAGTATAGGCGATTTGCGAGTCGGTAACGATACCGAGGATTTCCGCAGCATCACGACCCCACGTTTTGCTGCTAACGCCAGCAGGATTGGTGGTGGAGAAGTCGACCAGGCCCCCACCAGCGGAATCACCAAGCTGATAGGTAGGCTGATAGTTGATGCCGCCGCCATTGTCGGACCGCTGGTGATAATCCCAATTGCGCTGATAGGCGCCACCAAAAGTGAAGAGGTGGTTGCCCTTGAGCATCGTGATGTCGTCACGAATAAAGTTGTCGTGACCATCCCAGAATCGAGTGCGGACGCTCTGGGTGTTGACGTTGTAAGGAGTCAAAGCGAGAAAGGCAGATTCGCCCCCAGGCTCCAAGGCGCCGCCGAGCTGGGAAAACTGGTTTACGCCGCCGGGATTACCCCAGGACCAAAAGTTGCGAAGGAAACTGTAATGGAAATCGTTGGTGGTGTTGGAAGTAATGTTGGTGGTCACGCCGGCCACGAAATACCAAGGCTGTTGCGGACGCGACGACAGGGCTGAGAAAGCGCCGAGAGTGTCTCCAGGGAAGAAGCCACCGGCATCCACCTGGTTGGTGGTGGATTTAAGTAGCTTGTAGTAGCGGTAGCTGCTGGTGAAATGCCACTTTGGACCGAAGTCATGGTCTAGGCGGGCCACAGCGAAATTAGAGGTATAGGGAATAGCAACATTGCCCTTAAATCCGATTTCGTTGACTCCGTCGCATCGGCTGCCAGTAAGAGGGCCGGTAAGAGCAGTTCCTGCACACGTCGGGTCATTCCCGATGGGCTCGAACTTGTTCCACATCTGCTGAACGAGAGGATCTATTCCCAGGCCTCTTGGATCGCACGCGGCATTTCCATTGGGGCCGCAGTTTGTGCCGTTATTCAGGTTGTAATTCACCCCACCAAAGGTGAGGATGCCGGCGCGCATATTAGCGCTCGGAACCGCCACTTCGTAGGTTTGCGAATTGTTCCAGCGGAACCCCTCGTAATTGCCGAAGAAGTAGGTCTTCCCACCCAGAATCTTCTTCGAAATGATCGGGCCGCCGCCAGCGGCACCGAAGCGATTGTAATGATAGCTGGCAAGGGGCGTGCCGCTAAAATTATTGTCGAAGGTGTTTGCATTGAGGTGATTGTCGAAATAATATTCATAGCCGGTACCATGCCAGGAATTCGTGCCGCGCTTGGTGACCACTTGAACCTGAGCGCCGGCAGAGCTATTAAAATCCGCGGTCTGGTTGGTGGTATTGACCTTGAACTCTTCAACGCTGTCGAGCGGCGTGGGCATGACGCCAGTGGGGCTGCCGCCGATTTGATTGGAAACAATGCCGCCTGTTGGATCGCCAGCGAAGCTTACAGTGTAGGTGGCCATACTGCCGTCCATGTCGTTGGAGTTCTGACCACCATCGAGCATGAAGGTGCTCTGGTCGACGACCGCGCCAGCGACGCTGCCGTCCGGTGAAACGCCGGGTTGCAAGGTCACGAAGGTGGCTGCGTCGCGACCGATGGAAGGCAGATTCTGCAAGAGTTCGCCGCTGACCGTGTTACCGACCGTGGCGTTCAGGGTTTGCAGTTCCACGCTACTAGCGGTCACTTCCACGGTTTCCGCGACCGAGCCGAGCTCTATTTTGACGTTGACGGTGGAGGTGAGTCCGACTTGCACCGTTTGTTCGGCAACCTTGGTCACGCGGAAGCCGGTCTTGTTAACCGCAATGTTGTAAACCGCAGGATTTACATCGACGAAGACATACCGGCCCGAGTCATTGGTCGTGGCAGTGCGTGAAGCGTTGGTAGTCTTATCAGTCAAAATGACTGTGGCTCCGACAACCGCGGCATCACTAGGATCCGTTACTTGACCAGTGACGATGCCTGTGGAAGCCGATTGCGCATGAAGCGAGACAGGGCACAGGAAAAGGACTGCTAAAAGACAACAGGCAGAAAACGCGAGAAAACGCGTACCGTTAAGAGAAAGTAACATAAGGACTACCACCTCCCCGCCGAATTTTGGAAAGCCCTGGGTAAATTGCGAGTGATTGGTGGCGTTATACGAGCAGGGGCGAGCGTTGTCAATACTTAATTTAGATAAGGAGTATGTAGACTTTAGATGGAATCTATCGATGGTTGCGATCCATTGGCCCGGCTGTGTCAAAAAGTGTCGAAGTAGGGCGGAATCGAGAGGCGAAAAACGTTGATGGGCGTGGCTGCGCGGTCAATCGTAGACTCGGGGCCGTACTAGACCCAGATTATGCATGGGGTGCTTGACAGTCCCGCTCGACGTCGACATTCTCGAACCGTGAAGCACGCCCGAAAATTCCTACCAGGGCCGATCTTGGGCGCGATGTTATTGGTCGCGACCTACTTGGTCCTGGTACCTGGGGCGAATCTGCGCGCGATCGACGATGCGGGGCGTTGGGTCGAGGTGCGCAGCGCGCATTTCGTGGTGGCAAGCAATGCGAGTGAGGTAGACGCGCGGGGAGTCGCGGAAGACTTCGAGGAGATTCGGTCTCTGTTTCACGGCACATTTCCGGAATTACGGGTTGATCCGGCACAGCCGATCGTAATTGTGGCGGCGCGTGACGAAGCGACGATGAGGATGCTGGCTCCCGAGGAGTGGGGTGGAGAGGGGCACATTCGTCCCTCGGGGCTGTTTCACAGCGACGGCGACAAAGATTACGTGGTTCTGCGGCTGGATGCGCCTGGCACTACCGCTTATCACACCGTCTATCACGAATATACACATGCGCTACTGCACTTGAATTTCAGCCGGATTCCCTTGTGGTTGAGCGAGGGGGTGGCGGAGTTTTTCGGGAATTCCACGGTAGGTTCGCAAGAGGCCCGGACTGGGAACGTCGATAAGACGCACCTTTACATCCTGAGCAAAAACGCGTGGATGCCGATCGAAACCCTGCTGGAGGTGAGCGAAAGCTCGGCGTATTACAACGAAAAGAACCCGGCGTCGGTGTTTTACGCGGAGTCGTGGGCGGTGGTGCATTACCTGCTGCTCGATCCCGAGGCCCGGCGCGAACAACTGCTGAAGAAATACCTGCTGAACTGGAATCTTTCCGGGGACCGGGTAAGCGCAGGACGCGAGGCATTCGGGGATTTGGGGAAATTTGGCGAGCGGGTGAAGCGCTACGTTCACGATGCGAACTGGCGAGAGGGCGTGGTGCTGCCAGGACCAACAAAGTCTGCCGGGGACTTTCGGGTTCGGACGCTGGCACCGGCGGAGGTTCTGGCGCTGCGAGGGGACTTCTTCGTGCGACGGAAGCGGATGGATGCGGCGGGGCCACTGCTGGAGGAGGGTGTTGCGCTGGGGCCGGAAATCGCGGCCACGCACGAGGCACTGGGCTTTTACGATTTCCGGGAAGGCGATTTCGCAGCCGCGGATGAGGAGATGAGCAAGGCGATTTCCCTGGGGTCGGCGAGTTTCCTGGCGTTTTATTGTCGTGGCGTGCTGCTGCTGCGCGATTTGTCGGAGACGGAGGAGTCCACGGGGAAAGCGCGGGAGATGCTGGAAAATGCGGCGCGGCTGAATCCGATGTATGCGCCCACGTTTGAGGCGCTCACGCAAGCGTATTCACGATCGGCGGAGACACAGGGAAAGGCGCTGGAGGCCGCGGAAACGGCGGTCAAGCTGGATCCGGACTCGCGGTCGTACAAGACGAATCTGGCGTACGTCTTGCTGAATAATCGGCGAGGGGAGGAGGCCCGCGAGGTCGTGGAGAAATTGCAGAGTAGCGCGGGCTCGCCGGAGGAACGGCGCGCAGCGCGGTCGATCCTGGCGGCCATCGAGGAAGAAGAGGAATGGGAAAAGGAGAGCGCGGAGCAAGCGCTTGGGCGGCTGCGGGTGGATGGGCCGCAGGGGACGGCTCCCGATTTGAGCGCGGACATTGTGCATCCTGCGATTTCGCGGCGTCAGCTAGGGCCGCCGGAATGGATGGCGGTTGAGGGCACCATTGGAGCGATCGATTGCTCGCACGGCGCTGAGGTGACCGTGACTCTGAATTTGCTTAAGGGGCCGATGGACTTTCACGCGGCCGACTTGGGACGCGTTGGCGTCAGCGGTATCAGCGCGGAGTCGGTGCCGGACCCGGCGAGTTGCAAGCAGTGGAGTGGGCGGCGCGTGAAGGTATGGTTCCGGCTGGTGTCGGGGAAAGATTATTTGGGGGAGATTATCCGGATTTATTTTTATTGAGGCTGCGGTACGCCGAACATCGAGCGGACGAAATACGGCAATCGCAATTCTGCCAGTGATGGGCTAGTGATTGGGCGCGGCTTCGATGGATGCCGTCAGTGCTTTCGTGACTTTGCCGGCGATGTCGTCCTGGACCATCAAAATATCGTCGAAGGGCCGGTCATAGGTTTCCGACCAGACGACGTAGCCGTTGTCGGCGCGAATCATGCGAGCATCCACCCGCAGCCTGGAGCCTGATTTCCGGACACTACCATCCAGCACATAGGCGACGCTGAGAATCCGGGCGATGTCGGCTACGGTCGTTTGTGGAGCCCCCTGCGAACGTGGCCATAGTTGGCCCTTGAAATAGAAGGAAGCCGTGGGTGACGGTACGCGCAGGCCTGGAACTTTGCTCAGCTTGTCGATCAACTCCTCGGTCATGCCGTCGGCGAAGGGTTCCTGATTCATCGCATCGGTCAGATCGAGAAACGGCAGCACCGCGATGGATTTTTGCGGCTGCGGAGCGATCGCGGGTGAGCCCAGGTCATTAAAATTCACGAGTTTGCCGCGGAACAGGAAAGCAAAGATGATAAGGGCGACACAAATCGCCGCGCCGAGGGCGAGCGCGATGCGAGTGCTAAGGCGATGGCCGAGCTTTTCCGGCATGGCCGGCGCGGCGGTGGTCTCGGAGGCCGGAGGTTCGCTGGCGGAAGATGGCGAAGAGTTTGTCTGTGCGTTAGCGTGCGCGCCGGCCGGGGCGTTGGCATGTGCACCCGTTGGGGCGTCGGACTGATCCGCCCAGGGACTGACCGCCGCGATCATCCGATACCCAAGTCGCGGCACGGTCTCGATATATGCGGGCTGCTTAGGATCGTCGCCGAGCAGACGGCGGAGTGAGGTCACCGCCTGGTAGACAGAGTCCGGAGCGACAGTAACTTCGGGCCAGACTTGGTTGAGTAAGTCATCGATGCTGACGACCTCCCCGGCATGCTCGGCGAGGCAAAGCAGGAGCCGCATGGTCCGCACTTCCACCCGCGAGGTCACCCCATTTTGCGAAATGTGGCCAGACGCCGGACTGACGCGCCAGGCGCCGATGCGAAGCACTGATGTGGGAGGGTGTTCCATACGGGACCGGTGATTACCGTCCGTTTTTTGATTCGATGAGCGGCGCTCGCCGAGCATACCACGCCCAGAGGATCGCCAACCGCCCTCGGGCTGGTCCTGCGCTTCGTGACGCAGCCCAACGCAGCGGGGCGATTCTCTAGACGCCGCCCATCCATAGTGATTTCAGAACTATTCAGATCGTTTCAGACGTGGCTCAGGACTTTTCGTTTCCACCCTGCGTATCATCCGGTGTCGCTCGCTCCTGACGGGGATTGCCGATCGCAAACAAATCACGAAGCGACGGAGAGGAATTGGGATGAGTGGAGATTCTGCACCGCGAGCATCGGAAAAAGGGAACGCCTTATTGGCCATCGCCGTGGGCGGCGGGATTGCCGGGACTTTGGACCTTCTACAAGCTTGCATCCTTTTTGGATGGAAGATTCCGCTGGTGATTGCCGGAGGGCTGCTTGGGAGAGCGGCTTTCCAGGGCGGTGTTGGCACCTATGTTCTAGGTGTGCTGCTGCACTTCTTTATCGCCTGCTCGGCAGCGGCTGTGTACTACGGAGCGAGTCGCAGGCTGAGATTCCTGATCGAGCATCCCCTGGTGTGCGGTTTGTTTTTTGGCGCCGCGGTGGAAGACGTTATGAGTTTTATCGTTTTACCTCTCTCCGCGCTTCACTCCAAGGGGCCATACAGACTTCATGATCTGATTCTTGGGCTGGTTGTGCACATGGTGGTGATCGGGCTGCCGATTTCGTACAGCATTCGGCGATTCGGGAAGTAGATGCTTGGCGTGGCTTCCGTGGCTTGAAAGGACATGAGAGCCGGCAAGGATGCCGGCGCTACCAGTCCATCACAAGTTCAGAAGACGCGGGTTGCTACTTGGATTGGTAGACAGTGCGGCCGCCTACTACTGTGCGCAGGACTTCGGTCTTGATGTACTCGGAGGGCGGGATTTTTGTCAGGTCATTCGAGAGGATGATGAAGTCGGCGTATTGGCCTGTTTTCAGGGCGCCTTTCTTCCCTTCTTCGAATTGGGCGTACGCGGAGCCTGTGGTGTAGGCACGGATGCAATCGTCCAGGGAGATTTTTTCCTGGGGTTGCCAGCCGCCGGCGGGGCCGCCTTCGGGGAGTTCGCGGGTGACACAGGCGTAGAGACCGCGCATGGGGTTGATGGGCTCGACGTCGTAGTCGGTGCCAAAGGCGAGATGCACGCCGTTTTTCTGCATGGTGGCCCAGGCGTAGGCGCCTTTAAGGCGGTCGGGACCAATGCGTTGTTCGGCCCAGCGCATGTCAGTGGTTTCGTGGGACGGTTGCATGGAGGCGATGACGTTGAGTTTGGCGAAGCGGGGAAGATCTTCGGTGGCGACGACTTGGGCGTGCTCGATGCGATCACGGCGGTCTCGGGGTGGGTTGGCTTTAGCGACGGCTTCGAAGACGTCGAGGGCTACGCGATTGGCTTTGTCGCCGATGGCGTGGAAGGCGAGTTGGAAGCCGGCGCGGTCGCGCTCGATGGCCATCTGGCGAAGTTTGTCAGGCTCCATGGCCATGATGCCGCTGGTGGAGGGATCGTCGGAGTACGGGGCGAGCATGGCGGCGGTACGAGAGCCCAGTGCGCCGTCGGTGACCATTTTTAGAGAGCCGGTTTTCAGCAAGGGGTCGGTTACGCCGCCTTCACTGCGTTCGTTCTGGAGTTCGCCTAGACCGGTGGTGAAATGCAGCCACTCGGTGATGCGCACGGTAAGTTTGTTTTCGTCCTTCAGGTCGCGATAAACGAGAAAATCATCCCAGTCGGAATTGTCCTGAACGGAGGTGACGCCATTTTTGGCGACGTCCGCGAGGACCAGCTCGATACCGTGGCGGCGTTGCGTGGGCGATGGGTCGGGGACGTATTGCTCGACGAGGCTGATGGCGGAGCCTTCTTCGAGCATGCCGGTGAGTTCGCCGTTGGCGTCACGTTCGAATTCGCCGCCCTTGGGATTGGGAGTGTCTTTAGAGATATGGGCCAGCTGAAGTGCGAGGGAATTTGCGACGGATACGTGGCCGGAGATGTGCGTTAAGAGGACGGGATTTTTTGGAGAGACGGCGTCGAGCTGCTGCTTGGTGGGGAATTTTTTGTCGGGCCAGAGGGTGTGGTCCCAACCGCCGCCGGTGATCCAATCGCCCTCTTTGTGGGCGGCGACGGCGTCGGCTACGCGCTTTTGCAGTTCTTCCGCGGAGGCGACACCGTTGAGGCGCACGGCGAGCATGTCGGCGGCGGCATTGCCCAGATGGACGTGGGCGTCATTGAAGCCGGGCATCACGAATTTGTTGCCGAGCTGGATGGTTTCGGCGTTTTCGGAGCCGCCACCACATTCGAGCATGATTTGCTCGATACCGCCGATGCAGACGATTTTGCCTTCGCGAACGGCCATGGCGGAGGCCCAGGGATGTTGCGGGTCGTTGGTGTAGATGCGGCCATGGAGATAGTACGTGGTGCGGGGAGGTGTGTAGGTTTGTGCGATGACGGGCATCGAGCAGAGAGTGGTCAGCGCGGCGAGACAGAAAGACAGAAACGCGACAGGCGGAAAGTACAGGTGATTGTGAACAGTGGCGCGGCTGGGACGCGTCTTGCAATTCATTTAGCTTTTTCCTCCGCGATTCCGGAAATGCCTAACAGGGTTAGGAGAGCACGCTTCAGGCCCATTTCGCGGCCGGAGGGTTCGTACCACTCTTGCAGCGAGTGGGCGCCGCCGCCGGTGCCGCCTGCGCCGATGGAGATGGCGTCGATACCGTTCGCTAGGGGGATGTTGGCGTCGGTGGAGGAACGCTCGATGCGCGATTGGTTGCTGACGTAGTCATCGGCGGCGCGCAATGCGGCCAGGAGTGGGGAGTTGGCGGAGAGTTCCCCGCCTGGGCGCGTGCCCAGGACGTCGATCTTCCAGTCGAGCTTCCCTTTCGAGCGGTCGCGAGAGGATTCCATTTCGTCGCGGACGCCAGCGGAGATGGATTCGCGGAGCGCGGATTCGAGTTTGCCGAGTTCGTCTTCGCTTTCGGAGCGAATGTCGACTTTGAGTTTCGCGTCGTAGGGGATGGAATTGACCGAGGTGCCGCCTTCGATCTGACCCAGATTGAAGGTGGTACGCGGGTTGGCGGGAACTTTTGTGTTGATGAAGCGAATCGAGCCGCGAACGAGCGCATTGATGGGATTGGGCATGCCGAAATCGGACCAACTGTGGCCGCCGGGTCCGGTGATGAGGACTTCGAGGCGGCGGGAGGCGAGGGCTTTGCTGGTGACGTGATCGGTGCCGGAGCCGTCGAGGACGAGTGCCGCTTTCAGGCGCGCGCGGTAGGTTTCGACCAGTGCGCGCATGCCGCGGAGATTGCCTTCGCCTTCTTCGCCGACGTCGGCTACGAAGAGGATGGTGCGGCGGGGCCTGATCTTGGATTCCTGGATGGCGCGGGCGATGGAGACGAGCGCGGCGAGGCCTGTGCCGTTGTCGGAGATGCCGGGTGCGCTCAGGCGTTCGCCTTCTCGGCGGACCTTTACGTCGGTGCCTGGGGGAAAGACGGTGTCGAGATGCGCGGTGAGCATCACGATTTCTTTGTCGTTGGCGCCGGGGAGTTCGCCGATGACGTTACCGGTCTTGTCGATTTGCACGTTGAGTCCGGATTCGGCGAGGAGCGTTTTCACGACGCTGGCGCGGGCTGCTTCTTGGAATGGAGGCGCCGGAATTTCGGTTATGCGGATTTGCTGATCGTTGATCCAGGCAAGGTTTTTGGAGAGCCAGGATAAGGCGGAGCGGAGTTCGGGGGTCTCGGCGAGCTGTGGGGAGGGGCCGGAACGATGAGGAGAGCCGAGGGAGCGAACGGGCATGATCGAAAGGATAACCCAAAGGAGAAGATGTTTCACCGAGGAGTTCCGGAGGGATTGCGTAGTCGCGCGCGAGGTCAATTGCGTGCCGGCTCCGTGGCGAGGGCTTGAATTTCGTCGTCGGTGAGGACACGCGCGGATTGTTTGGCGGCGTCGAGGATGCGGTTGACTACGGCGTCGTTGGCGGGGATTCTGTGGCGCTCGAGCCAGAAGAGAACGTTGGATTTGCCGCTCATCGGGCCGACTTCGATGATTTGATCAAGACCGAAAAGATGTGAGGGGACGCCGCTGTAGACGATGTCGGCGAGCTCGGGATTTTTGCCGTGGAAGGCTTTTACGATGGCGGCGGCGTGGACGCCGGTGGCAGTGCGGAAAGCGTCGTGGCCGACTACCGGGTAGTTCGGTGGGATTGTGGTGTGCGTGGCGACGGCGACTTTTTCGCAATATTCCTTGAGGCGGGAGAGATCGCGATCGATCAAACCCATCAGGCGGAGGTTGACGAGCATAAGTTCCATGGGTGTGTTGCCTACGCGCTCGCCGAGAGCGTTTGCGGCGGCGTGGACTTGGTCGGCGCCGGCGGCGATCGCTGCCAGCGAATTGGCAATGGCCAGGCCGCGGTCGTTGTGGCCGTGCCAGTCGACGCGGATCTTTTCGCCGCTGGGCTTCACGATTTCATCGACAGCGAATTTGATGAGGTTGTAGGCGCCTTGCGGCGTGACGTGGCCGACCGTATCGCAGAAGACTACAGCGCGGGCGCCGTTACGGATCGCGGTGGAATAGAGACGCTTGACGGTGTCGCGATCGGTGCGCGTGGTGTCTTCGGTTACGTACATCGACGGCAGGCCGTGCTCCACGGCGAACTTTACCGCTTTTTCTGTTGTGCGCTCGAGGTGATCGACGGTCCAGTCTTCGACCAGGCGGCGGATGGGGCTGGAGCCGAGGAAGGTTGCGGCTTCGAGGGCGATGCCGACGCGTTGGGAAATTTCCACGATGGGGCGGATGTCGGCTTCCACCGTTCGCGCGGCGCAGTTCGGGCGAATCTTCATGTGGTTGTTGGCGATTTCGCGGGCCAGGGCTTCGGTGTGCGCGGCGGCGCGCGGGCCCGCGCCGGGTAGGCCGATGTTCAGGGAATCTATGCCTAGCGATTCCATCATGTGGAGGATTTCGATTTTTTCTTCGATAGTGGGGTCGTAGACAGAAGGATTTTGCAAGCCATCGCGGAGGGTTTCGTCATTAAGGAGAACGCGCGTGCCAGGCGCAATCGCCGGAGATGACGCTCGGTTCCAGTCGTAGATGTATTCGGAGTTTAGGGGATTGGCCATTTCCGTATTCTATATTGGATGCTCGACGCGGTGGGGTGCGCCAGAACAATGCTACGAAATAGCCAAGCAGCCTGGTCTGAATGTTGCCGATCCCTGCAGACTCATCGTCGGTGGATAGTCGCTACATGGTGAAATCGACTTACCGGACATGGCGCGCCGATGACGTGAGGCGGACCAGGAAGCGTGTCGCAGGTAGCAGGCGGCGCAAAACTCTCGCGGAGCGACTTTGCGGATCAGCTTCCTGGATGAAAGTACTCACCACAAAATCATCGATGCCTGCTTGCCTGATCAAATGCAGCACTTGGTTCCGCGTGTAGCTTCGATTCTGACCGAAATTCTGGCGGAGCAAACCTAAGCGACGCAGCGGGTTGTGCCACCAATTATGAAAGTCCACCACCGCAGAGCCTCCTGGCACGAGCGCTTGGCGAACGCTCGCGAGCAATCGTACGTCGTGCCAGGGGCCACGAATGAGCGAATCGAGACAGGTTAACTGTTGAATGGAATTCAGGAAGGGTGGCCGCAAGTAATCGGCGCGCACGATCACCATATTTTCCAGGCCCATCCGTGCAGCCTTAGTGCTGGCGTATTGCACTGCTGTGACGGAAAGATCGCAGTGGAAGACCAGACGGCAATGCCGGGCCGCTGCAAATGTGGTATGCCCCGCGCTTGCGGAAAGATCGCAGAATACTCCGTCCGCATCGCCTGGAGCGTCGCGAAGCAGCCGGAAAACTTCCTCGGTGTGGCGCTCGCGACGTTTCACGGTTTTCATCGATGACGTCTCGTTTGCGCCCCACGGTACGGCATCGTCGGTGGATTCCCACCCGCGTGAGTAGGCTTGCCTATAGGCGTTCTCATATCCGGACGGAACTTCGGAAGTGGAGATCGCGAGCGGTTTCGCAGGCAAAATCTCCAATAGATTTGGCTTTTGGAAGGGGAAAATCCGCGAGCAGCGGACGCATCGGAGCCCGCCGAAATCTGGCGCCAGCGGAGCGCCTTCGTCGGGGCATGAGAGATAGCGAGCGATTTCGGATGGATCGAGGGGCATGGTAAAACGTTGGCACTTAACCGCAATCTCGGGCCGAAACAAGGCCGTCTGAAGAGGAACGGTTAAACGGTCACATACGGTGGTCGCGAAACATGGTTCTCAACGCGGCTCGGGCGCCGGTAAGGCGAGCGCTTAGCTTGCTTCCAAACTCAAATTGTAAGAAGGCGTCGGCGGCTTGTTCCAGGTCAGCGCCGTAGCGATACCACCACGGCTTTTGGCGGCGCGGGAGGCGATCGACGTCGATGTATTTGGTCTGGACCATTTCGAGAAGGCCGGCTTTGCCGTGAGTGCGGCCCCAGCCACTTAGGCCACAGCCGCCGTGGGGAGCTTCGGCGATGGCGAAATAGCTGATGGCGTCATTCACCATGACGGCGCCAGCGCGGAGTTGTGCGGCGATGGCTTTGCCGCGGGAAACGTTGCGCGTCCAGACGCTTGCGGACAGTGCGAACGGTGAAGCATTTGCGCGGAGGATTGCTTCGTCGGAGTTGGAGACGGTCTGGATGGCCAGGATTGGGCCGAACGTTTCCTCTTGAAAGAGGCGCGCGGCGGAATCCACATCTACGATTACTGTGGGCTCGAAAAAGTTCTCGCCTAGATCGGGGCGCGCGTGGCCGCCGCAGAGAACTTTCGCACCGCGGCTGACGGCGTCTTCAATCAGCGCGGTCATCCGCTGGACGTGTTGGGGTCGGATCAGCGGGCCGATGTCCGTGGCGGGATCGCTTCCGGGGCCGAGCCGCAGCTTTTTTGTTTTTTCGACGCAGCGGGCGGCGAAGGGCTCAGCGATAGTCCGCTCGACGAAAATTCTTTCGACGGAGAGACAGACTTGCCCGCAATTTGTGTAGCTGCCCCAAACGGCGCCGCTGGCGGCGACTTCGAGATCGGCGTCGGCGAGGATGATCATGGCGTCCTTGCCGCCGAGTTCGAGAACGGTGGGAATCAGACGCTTGGCGCACGCTTCGGCAACACGCCGACCGGTTTCGACGCTGCCGGTGAATAGAATCTTGTCGCAGGCCGCGTCGATCAAGGCCTGGCCTACATCGCCGCCGCCCTGGACGACGGTTACCAAGCCCTCTGGAAAACCCGCGCTGGCGAACAATCTTTCGATCAAGGCGCCGCAGTGCGGGGTGAAATCGCTAGTCTTGCAGACAACGGCATTGCCCGCAACGATGGCCGGAATGATCTGGCTGACCGGAATGGCCAGGGGATAGTTCCACGAGCTGATGATGCCGATTACGCCGAGCGGTTCATAGGTGAGCGTGCCACTCTTGGCTTTGGCCGCGAGATTGTGGTGCGCGACGGATTCGGGCTGCAGCATGCGTTCCGCATTGACGGCAAAATATTGCGCGGTATCGAGTGCTACAAAAATATCCGCGAACAGCGCTTCGGCACGCGGCTTGCCGGATTCGCGAACGATCGCGTCGGCCAAAGCATCGCGCGAAGAGAGAATGCGTTCGCGGAGAAGTTTGAGGCGCGCGGCTCGATTGGCAATCGGGGTCTTCGACCACGTCGCTTGCGTTGCGCGAGAGCGCGCTACGATCTCAGGCATGGAGGACGGCGGGGTCCTCTCGAAGCAGCCGAGGGCTTCGCCGGTCGCGGGGTTAATCGAAGGAATCGTGCCAACCGAGATTACGATGGCGGCCATACGCGGGATTCTAACCGAAAACCCCGGCGTCGGAAGGAATTTGGTTTGCTGCCAAATACAATCCGGGGGAGATGTATTCTGATGTCAATGCCGGCGACAAACCTATCGAAGTGATGGTGGTGGAATTGAAACACGACCAGTAGCTGACGCGCACGCGCACAGCCAAGAATGGCTGTGCCACAGTAGTGTGCGAATTACGTTACGGGTGTTGCTGATCTTGCGAGATCGGAAGGACGACGGTGTTGATTGCGGACGGGTCGTCGCGCAGCTTGATGTATAGACCGGTTTCGCCGGGATGCGGCACGGCGAGCGTGGCGTCGATGAAATCTGTCGGCACCGGGGCGTTGTGAGCGAATTGCTGATCGGAAGCGACTGAGTCGATCAGGAATAGATTTGTGCCGGTCAATTGGCACGGTTTGTCGGGGCTCTCGGGACAGCGAATTTCTTTCAGTGCGGGGACGCGCACGAGCGTCGCCAATGGCTGCCAATCCCCTTTTGTGCCGTCGGCTTCCACCGGGCGGAATTGCAGCGGACCGAAGGCGGACGGTCCGAAGGCTTTGTGGGGATCAAAGACCGCGAGCGCGCTTTCCGAATCGCGCAGCATCAAGCTTCCGTCCGTCATGCTGAGTAGCGTACTGAAGGATTCGTCGGCGGTGGCGACTTCGATGCGCTCTGAACGCGAGAATCGATTTGGAATTTCCGCTTTCAAGAGGAAGGAAATTTGTCCATCCAGCGGCAACTCGTCCTGGCTGCCGAGACTGATGGTCGAAGGCGTATCGCCCAGCCGGATGCTTTTGCTGACGAGCGTGACCTTCGGGCGCGGCGCTTCTACCTTGGTCGGAAGCTCGAGAACGCGGCCGTCCTTGAGTGCGACTTTCGCTACCAGAGACTGATCGGGCCGCAGCGCCGCGGAGTCGGGCTGCGTGGCCGCCAGGTGGAGCTCATCCTTTTCGTTGGTGCGCGTCAACTTCGCGGGCAGGAAGTGGATGCCATTCAGCTCGAAGTGATCGACTTCATCGAGGCGAGTTCCCTTCAAGACGCCTTGCTGGTCTCCGGCATTGATCGTGAAGCCATCCAGGTGTGCCCCTTCGGAATACGCTTGCAACGGAAGTTCATCGGGCTTGGCGAGACCAAATTGCTGCAACTTTACTTGCAGGGCTCCCGCGGGCTGATCCTTTAGCGCGACTTTCAATTCGAGTTCGTCGGGCTTGGTGGCCTTCCAGGTGGCCTTGACCTCTTTGCCCTGTGCGTCCTGAATCCTGATGTTATCCACGCAGGCGGCGGAATCGGATTGCAGATGCACGGTATCTTCGCGGCCGACAATCAGAGCGGTCTGTTCCGACGCAGGAATCACCCACTGGGCTGGGCGTGAAGTCCGAAGATGAAAGTTCGGCCCTTCGTAAGGCTCAAAGCCCCAATAGCCATGCAGGGTTCCCGTGAGTTGGGCATCGAGCTTTGCGCCTTCGACGCTGTGCGTGTCGATTAGAAATCCACCACTGGTGGCGTCGGCTCTTGCCGGAAGCTTGATTTCTTTGCCGTCTTTGCCGGCAATGTGCAGGAAGAAATCGTGGCCGATGTCGGAGGAAAAAACGAGCGGGGCGCCTTCCACGGGCAGAACCAGCGAGGATTTTTGCAGGCAGAAGACTTGGTCGGCGTTGATGGCTCTCAGGGGAGGCAGTTGGGCCGCTTCGACCGCGGGCAGGCCGATGACAATCACCGACATCGGCTTACGGAAGGACGGCGGATTGTTGAGCTTCAGATTCATCTGCTCGCCTTTGGGCAGGGCGAGAGCGGGAATGTAGACGTAGGAAGCGGTGTGCAAGTTGCCTAGAACACGCGCGAGATCCACGACTGCGCCAACGTACGCGCTGTAAAATCCGCCGCCCGCCAGCGACGTCGCGCTAACTGCGCCGACCAGATCGGAGTTGGGTCCCGAGGCCAATGCCGTCACCATCGACTGGCTGTGTCCGTCGTCCATTACGAGATTTTCGGTGTTTTTCGTCAGGCAGGAACTTTGTTCTTCGACGGGCTTGTTAAAGCATTGTTCGTCGATGCGAATGCCGAGAGTGCGCGCCATCAGAATGGAATGCTCGTGGAGCGCTTTGGGGTCAGCGTCGGAGACAGCCTTTACGTCGGCGAGATATTTTTCGAGGCGCGAGCGGTCGAGGCTGGCTTGATTCAAATCTTGCGAGGCGCGTACGAACACGCCGGGCCTGCCACGGACTGCGCTGCGCAAGCTGGAGAAGTCGCCGCCAGTTTCGGGAGCCAGAAAAAGGAGGACTTGCTGGGCGTCTTGCGGAACGGTGACGACGATGCCCTCTTCACGTACCGGTTTGGTCCAGGTTTCGGCCTTGGTGAACCAATTTTCCGGCGGCGGATTGGTGGCGCCACGAAGGAAAGCGACGATGAGCAAATAGCGGGCCGACTGGTCGTCGGGGAAATCGGGGTGAAGCCAAAGGCGGTCGCCTGGTTGCAAGTTGGCGACATCCGAGATGGGCAATGCCTTTCCGCTGCGGGTCACCTTCATTTCGATGCGGGGGCCCAGCAGGTCGAAATTATTGCCGTCGGCGCGGGCAAATGCGGGTGCTGCGATTAGAACTGCCAGCAAACACAGATAGCGGATCGTCCTTTGCGTCAATCTGTTCGCGCGGAAAACTCGGAGCCTCGAAAAAAACATTGTTGCTACCGTCCCTCAGGTTGGTCAAGTTTACGGCTACGAACGCTTTCAGGAGATGCCGCATCAACGAGCGAATCTCAGTTTTGAGATCCAAGGCGAACTGCGTCGGTTTCTTTGATGCGATGCGCTTCCCGCGTCCCGCCAGCGGGATGCGTCTGTTTTCGGGCCGTTTCGCTAGGCTGGTGCAGAAATACGGCCGCGTAATCGAAAATCAATGATAGTTGCTGGGCGAAGCGCGGGCAACAGTTGTCTCGATTTTTTCTTATCGAGCAACACGTACGGATTTTAGGTGACTTGTTGTCTGCTCGAAATGGTTGACGCGGGCACAGACCCTTCGAGACTCAGGGCAAGCAGGAGTGTCTGTGCTACTTCGCGGCGGAGAGTTTGGCGGCTGCGGACGAGACAAGCGTTGCTTCGTCTTGCAATACCGAGGCGGCGCGGGCGATGGCTTCTTCGGCCTGCTTCCACTGCCTTTGCTCCATGGCTTCGCGGACCGCGGGGATAGCTTTGGCTTCGTAGCCGGTGTAGACACCGGGCGCGTAGATCTGGTGCTTGTACCACGCTCTTCCGGGGAGGCCTAAGGGGTTGGTGAGTTTGCGCTCGCTGTCGATGAGCATGCGATTGACTTCGGCAATCAACGCTGAAGTTAGCGTGGTGCCGCCGTTTTCGGTCGCACGCGCCAGCGCTTTTTTGTACTCCTCGGCGCTGCGCGTCAGAGCGTCGGCGCCGTTTTGCAGCGGCGCGAAATTGAGGTGCGGCGGGATTTCCTGTTTCACGGGCGGAACATACATTTGTTTCGGATCGGCGCTGGCCGTGAATGCGCCTTCTTCGATCTCGAGGTTGCGCTCGCGAATCTCATCCTGCTGCTTTGTCGAGAAGGTTTGTAGCCCGCGAACGTAGGTTTGGACGGTGTCGGCTAAATTGGAAAAATCGAAGGGCAGCAGGTCGGCGTCGGCGAGACGCATCACGGTGGTGCCGGCAACTTCGGAAAGCGCGCGGCCGTATGCGAAGTCGGTGTCGCTGAAGTGCGTGTACCAATAAAAGTCGTCATAGATCGAGTGATAGATGCCCCCCTCGTCTTCTCCATAGAAGCCAAAATTCAATACGGCAATACCCAGAAAATTCTGAAATCCTGCGTGGTCGGAGCCACCGCCCGAGATATCGATGCGCAAGTCTGGCCGCTGCCGGAGCTCCTGGCGCGCTTCGTCAGAATCTGCTTGCGTAATGCTGTGGAGTTGCCAGCGCTTCCACACGGATAGCTTCGTTTCGGGGTCCTGAACGTCGCGGGCGACATCGTTGGCTAGCTTTTCCAGGGAGTGCGCGCCCTCGGCGCCGAAAAAGCCGCGTCCGTTCGTGTCGGAATTGATATAGGCGACCGCGTGCTGCCGAAGTTCCGCTGCGTGCGTCTCCAACCATTCGACGGAACCCAGCAAGCCCGGCTCTTCACCATCCCAGGCGCAATAAATGATGGTGCGCTTGGGCTTCCATCCAGCTTTCACGAGCTCGCCGAGGGAGCGCGCTTCCTCCAATACTACAACCTGACCCGAGATGGGATCTTCCGCGCCGTTCACCCAGGCGTCGTGATGGTTGCCGCGTAGCACCCACTCGTCGGGAAACTGCGAGCCGGAAATTTTCGCGATCACGTCGTAGAGCGGTTGCATCTGCCAATTGGAAAAGACTTTCAAGTGAACTTTCGCAGGTCCCGGGCCGATCCGATAGGTAATCGGCAGGCCGCCGCGCCACGCTTCCGGCGCCACTGGTCCGGTGATGGCTGACATCAGAGGTGTGGCGTCGGCATACGAAATCGGCAACACGGGGATTTTTGTGAGCGTCGGCGCGTTCTTGATGTCGAGGCGTTTGGCGTCGGCGGTTGCGCCGACGTTGGGGGTCAGCGGATCGCCCATAAATTCCGTGCTGTCTTGCACGCTGCCGCGCTGCACACCTTCGCGCGGACGCAATCCGCCGTTGGGGAACGTTACGCCTGCGGAGTAGCCGTCGTCGCGCGGATCCGAGTAAATGATGCAGCCGACCGCGCCGTGCTCGGCGGCGACTTTAGGCTTGATGCCCCGCCATGCGTGGCCATAGCGCGCGATGACGATGGCGCCCTTCACGGAGACGCCGTGGCGCGCGAGCGTTTCGTAGTCTTCGGGGATTCCGTAGTTCACATAGACGAGGGGACCGGTAACGTCGCCGTCGGCGGAGTACGCGTTATACGTTGGGAGCTGCTCCGATTGTTGATTGGAAGTTGGATCCTGCGGTACGGGAGGTTCCTGCAGCTTGGCCACGAAGTGTGGGCCGCCCTCGACGAGTTCGACAAGACGCTCTTTCGGCGTGGGAAAGAGCACGCTGAACGATTCGATGTGGGCGTCGAGACCAAATTCCTTGTACTTGGCCAGAATCCACTCGGCATTGTCTTTGTCATAAGGCGAACCGACGTTATGAGGACGCGCACTCAGCCGCTGCATGTAGGCGCGAAGATTCGCCGGGCTCGGCATCGCGCGGAATTTGTCTTCCCACTGGCGTTCTGTGCGAGAAGACTCGGCGGAGTAACCCGCGAGCGGCGTTTCGTCGGCGATCAGATGCGTGCCGAGAGGCGCGAGCGAAACAGCAGCCAGAAAACAAGATGCCAGTATCGTGCTGCGAATCATGTGGGCTCCAGAATTTGCGACCGTATTCTGCATGAAACCAGAGGCGATTGGAATGGAAGTCAGCCGATACGATAGGGCACTTCGTGCTCGGCGCTGACCATCCAGAGGCCATGAGCCGGGACGGTGGGGCCAGATTTGGAGCGGTCGCGCAACTCGAAGAGACGGTCGATGTCTTCGGGTTTAAGTTTGCCGCGGCCTACGTCGAGAAGCGTGCCTACCATTTTCCTTACCATATAGCGCAGGAAGGATCGGCCGTGCACGGTGAAAACCAGTTCCTCGTTGTCCGGCGAGCGTACCAGCTCTGTCGAAAAGATCTCGCGGTCCATCACGCGTTCCTTGTCGTCTTCCTCGGAGCCCGTGGAGGCGGCGAAGGATGTGAAATCGTGAACGCCGACGAAGCGCGCGGCGGCATCGCGCATGGCGTCTTCATCGAGCGGGAACGGATAGTACAACACGTAACGCCAGAGCATTGGGGGAAGGACTCTGCCGCGATAGATCCGATAGCGGTACACCTTACCGCGCGCCGAGAATCGCGCGCTGAAGGTCGGTCCCACCTCTTCTGCTTTCACGATGCGAATCGACGGCGGGAGGAGCGCGTTGAGTGCGCGATGGAAATCGCCGGCTGACAGGCCCGACTGCGTGCGAAAACTGGCGATCTGGCCCAAAGCGTGGACGCCCGCGTCGGTGCGTCCGGTGCCCTGCAACAGGATGTGTTCCTTCGTCAACTGGCGAAGAACGCCGACGATCTCGCCCTGGATGGTAGGTTTGCTGGACTGAGCTTGCCAGCCGTGAAAATCGGTGCCGTCGTAGGCGATGGTCAGCTTGAAATAGCGCATGCCGGGAGAGTCAGAGGAGATTACGCCACGCGGGTCGCATCACGTCGCGGAGCGGACGAAACGGCTCCCGGGTTTCACGGCGGCGCTGCCCTCACGACATTGCGGGCAATCTTCGGGGGCATAGCTGGCGATCGGCAAATCGAGCAACGCTTGGGACTCCACGGGAAACTCGACCTGGCTGCCACTGCGATCGATCAGTGCACCCGCGGCGACGACCCGCCCGCCCGCTTCTTCGACAACCTGTATCGTTTCGAGTGTGGAACCTCCGGTGGTCCAGACGTCTTCCACCACGAGTACATGTTGATCCGCGCGCAAGCTGAAACCGCGGCGCAGCGTCATCGTACCACTGGCGTCGCGCTCGACGAAAATCGCGGGAATGCCGCCGCCCACAGGCTCCGCCTTCACCTCTGGAAGCGCGCGCGCGACTTCCTGGCCAATGATCAGGCCACCAATGGCCGGAGAAACCACCGCCTCAATGGTCGCGTCGGAAAAAAGTGCCGCCAGTGCCAGCCCAAGCTTCTCCGCAAAGCGCGGATACTGCAAAACCCGCGCGCATTGCACGTACATAGCACTGTGGAGACCGCTGGACAATTCGAAATGTCCGTGGCGAATCGCACCGGCGCTCTCGAACATTCGCAATAGTTCTTCGCGCTTCAGCATGTTTCACCAAATCGATCCTGGGGCGGCATCAAGCTCGCTGCCGCGGCAACCGGCATGGCGCCCCCCGGGGCGAAACCTTCGATGGCATAGCTAACCCCAAACCGCCGGTAACCGTCGAATCGTCAGCAGCCTAGACGCCGCGTGTTGCGTTGTCAAGGAAACGAGCCCCTGCTAGACTGCCGAATCCGTCTTTTCGGTCGGTTCTCGCTTGCCGTTGCCCTGCTTTGGTCGATTTGATGAAACAAAGTGCCTCCGGTCAACGTTGTAAAGAGAGTCAGACAAGAATGACTTGCGTTGGTCGAAGATAAAATTCAAGGAGTCAACGACATTATGAACTTGCCACGGTTGACCGCAAAGCCGTCAACTCCACGTGCATCCGCTTGGCGACGTATGCCGCGAGACAGCGCCGGGCGGCCATCGCAACTGGCGCGCTCGCTGACGGCCGCCGTGCTCACGGTCCTGCTGGCTGGGTCCGGATCGCCCGTTTTCGCTCAGGACCCCGGTCAAAGCCCGCCGCCGGGGCAACAAACCGAACATCCGGAATTGCCAACGCCGCAGTCTCCGGAACAGAATCGGCCAGGGCAGGATCCCAACGCCCCTACGCAACAGCCCAAGCCGGTGTATGGGCCTGCGCCAACGAACCCGCCGATTCCCGTGTCGCTGGGAGTATCGAAATATAACTATACTCATGCGCCGCGACCTTTTCCAAATCTGCTTAATCCTTACAAACAGGTGACCATTCCCGGGTTCGGCATTGCGAACTCGCCGCGCATCGACCAACTGATCCACGACGGAAAGCTCGAGATTACGCTGCAGGATACGGTGGAACTCGCGCTGGAGAACAACATGGATATCGCCGTCGCGCGGTACAACCCGTGGTTTGCCGATACCGACATACTGGCAGCGGATTCCGGCGCCACGCCGCAGGGTGGTCTTCCCGGCGAAGAGGTTTTCTTCTCGACGGCAAGCGTGCCGTTCATTACGTACGATCCCCTGCTGAATTTCAACACCGGCTACGATGATCGCTCCACGCCGGTAAATAACCCGTTCATCTCCGGGACCGGCACCGCCACCGCCACGGGTCTGATCTCGCACACATCGCAATACAATACGCAATACACGCAGGGATTCGCTACCGGCACGACGGTTACGGCTACGTGGGATAACACGCGAAGCTCGTCGAGTTCCGCGGCGAACTTTTTCAATCCCTCCGTTCAGTCCTCGCTGACGATCGTTTTTCAACAGCAGCTCTTGAATGGATTCGGGCTGTTCCAGAACCGGCGCAACATCATTATCGCGAAGAACAACCGGAAACTCGCCGACTATGCGTTCGAGCAACAAGCCATTACGACGGTGACGAACACCATCACCGCATACTGGGAACTTGTGTATGCGCGAGAAAACGTGAAGGTGCAAGAGCAGGCCGTTACCGTATCGAGCAAGCTTTATGGCGACAACAAGAAACAACTGGAAATCGGCACCATGGCTCCGCTGGACGTAACCCGCGCGGAATCGGAGCTGGCCACCGATCGCCAAAACCTGATCGTAGCCCAGACCGTTCAGCTACAAGACGAACAAATCTTGAAAAATGCGATCACCAAGGACCCACTGGCGCCCGCACTGGTCAATGTCGAGATTGTCCCAACGGACAAGCCCAATCCACCCGAGGCGGTTGAGGCGGCAACGTTTGAAGATGCCGTCCGGGAAGCCTTCACGAAGCGCCCGGATCTGCTTGAGCAGGAAATCAACGTGACGAACGCGGCCGTCAACTCACGTGCAACCCGCCAGGCGCTGCTACCGACGGCCACACTGCAGGCGCAGTATTTGAGCCAGGGGTTGGCCGGAAATTCACCGAACGTTACGGGCACCACCACGACTGCCGGGGCCGCTCTGGTGGGCGCGAATGGACAACCCGTGACCGTGTTGGACATGAATGGTGTGCCGGTGGAGGTCTTCGAGCCAGTTACGAACGAGGTTGCCAACGGAACAACCAAACAAGGCTTTGGAACCGCGCAAAGCCAGATATTTCATAACCAGTTCCCGGACTACCAAGTCGGGGTGAACCTGCAAATTCCGCTCCGAAACCGCGCGGCGCAGGCTACCAACCAGCGCGCCGTTCTGACGCAGCGTCAAATCGAAGCGCAATTGCAGCAGTTGAAGAACGCCGCGCTGCTGGACGTGCGCAACAGCTACATTGCGCTCACACAGGATCGCGCTCAGGTTCAAGCCGCCAGCAAAGCACGCGAACTGCAACAGCAAACCTTCGACGCCGAGCAGAAGAAATATCAACTCGGTGCTTCGACCGTATACAACGTCATTCTCACCCAGCGCGACTTGATCACCGCACAAGGTACCGAGCTTCGTGCCCTGGCGAACCTCGTCGAAGCCAAGGCCAATTACGAGCGCGCTTTGGGTCGCACCCTCGAGGTCAACCGCGTCACCATTGCAGACGCCAAACACGGCCAGATCGAGCGCGACACTCTGATTCCCGGCACGATCAACGGCCAGGTCGTCGGCACAGACAAAATCTTCGCTAACGAAGGCCAACGCTAAGTTCCCTTGAGCCGGCACGAAACTCCGACGTGCCGGTTCTTTTGAAGCCGCTTCTCTCCCTATCGCGGTTCCGGGGGCTCACACCCCTACGAGCGGAATTGCAGGTCCCCGACCCGCCCTCGATTGGTCAGGCGACTCCTAGTTCTATCGGCGCGCCCACCGACGCCGCTATTGCTCCGAACGCGCGATTCGCATAGCATTGATTTTAGCGGGCCTTTCGAGCGTCGGTCGTTTAACAGGCCGCCTCGAGCGGACAGCAAATATTTATGAGCGATTCTTCCAAGGGCGCCAGCCAAACCATAGTTCCCGCAGAACCTTCTTCATCCCGCCGCGAGCCTTCCGCCAAAGAGAAAGCCTGGGAGGAGAAAACGCTCGCTCCCACGCTGGAAAAAAGCCCTGAACGACAAGCGGAATTCACGACGATTTCCAACTATCCGATCCGCCGGCTGTACACGCCTGCCGATCTAACTGGTTGGAGCCCCGAGCGCGACCTCGGCTATCCCGGTGAACCGCCCTACACGCGCGGCATTCATTCGACGATGCACCGCGGCCGCCTGTGGACCATGCGCCAGTTTGCGGGCTACGGCACCGCCGAAGACACCAATCAACGCTTCCGCTATCTCCTTGCGCAGGGCCAAACGGGCCTCTCCACGGCGTTCGATCTGCCCACGCTCATGGGTTACGACTCCGACCACCCGCTCTCGGAAGGCGAGGTCGGCAAGTGTGGCGTGGCAATCAGTTCATTGGCAGATATGGAAGTGCTCTTCGATCAAATCCCGCTGGCAGACGTAACCACATCGATGACTATCAACTCGCCCGCGGCGGTGATCTGGGCGATGTATCTGGCGGTCGCCGAAAAGCAAGGCGCCGACTGGAAGAAAATTTCCGGCACGCTGCAAAATGACATCTTGAAGGAATACATCGCGCAAAAGGAATACATCTACCCGCCGGAACCCTCGATGCGGCTGGTGATCGACACGTTCGAGTTCGGCGTGAAAAATACGCCGAAGTTCAACACCATCTCGATCAGCGGCTACCACATTCGAGAAGCGGGCTCGACCGCGATCCAGGAATTGGCGTTCACGCTGCGCGACGGCCTCGAATACGTCGAGTGGGGCATGCGCCGGGGTCTGGATGTCGATGAATTCGTGCCGCAGCTTTCCTTTTTCTTTAACGCGCACAGCGACTTCTTCGAGGAGATCGCCAAGTACCGCGCCGCTCGCCGCATCTGGCATAAGGCCATGGTCGAGCGCTACAAAGCCAAGAATCCGCGGACGTGGGCGCTGCGATTTCACACGCAGACCGCGGGCTGCTCGCTGACCGCGCAGCAGCCATACAACAACGTGGTGCGCACCGCGATTCAGGCGCTGGCGGCAGTCCTGGGCGGCACGCAATCGCTGCACACCAATTCGCTTGATGAAGCGTGGGCGCTACCCACGGAGTTCGCCGCCACGATTGCCCTGCGCACGCAGCAGATCATCGCGCATGAGACCGGCGTCACCAACACGGTCGATCCGCTGGGCGGCTCCTACTTTGTCGAGACGCTCACCAACGAAGTCGAACGCGGCGCGTGGGATTACATCGAGAAGATCGACGCGCTCGGCGGCATGGTCGCGGCCATCGAACGCGGCTACCCCCAGCGCGAAATCGCCGAGGCCTCTTACCGCTACCAGGTCGCGCTCGACAAAAAAGAAAAAATCATGGTCGGCGTCAACGACTTCGTATCCGACGAAAAACCGCTGGAGACCCTGCAAATCGATGAGACCGTGGCGCACCGCCAAGCCGAACGCCTCAGCAAACTACGCGCCGAACGCTCCAGCGAAGAAGTAGCCCGCCGCCTGGCCGCCCTCCGCAAAGCCACAGAAGGCAACGCCAACCTGATGCCATTCATCTTCGAAGCCGTGAAATCCTACGCCACCCTCGGTGAAATCTGCGACGCCATGCGCGAAACCTTCGGCACCTACGAAGAAGTCGCGATCACGTAGGTCCTCTCTGCGCCCTCTGTGTCCGACCTTTGTGTACTCTGTGTGAATCTATTCTTTCTATGACTGACAACGAGATCTCGCATGAGATCATCGGCGCTGCGATCGAGGTGCACCGTCATCTTGGGCCCGGCCTGCTGGAGTCCGCCTATGAGGAATGTCTCTCGAAAGAGCTAGCCCTGCGCGCCCTCCAAATTGAACGCCAGAAGCCCATTCCTGTTGTTTATAAGGATGTGAAACTCGAATGTGGCTATAGAATTGACTTACTCGTAGAGAGTAGAGTTGTCGTCGAGCTCAAGTCGATCGGGAACTTTGCGGCGATTCACGAGGCGATTATTCTGACGTATCTGCGCCTCTCCGGTCGGCGTCTGGGACTCTTGATCAATTTCAACGTTAGTGTGCTAAAGGATGGAATTAGGCGTTACATCATCTAGCGCTAGAATCGTCGACCGGAGTTCAACACAGAGTGCACAAAGGTCGGACACAGAGGTCACAGAGGAATGGCGGAGAAGAAAATTCGAGTTTTGATTGCCAAGCCGGGGCTTGATGGTCACGACCGCGGGGCGAAGGTAATCGCTCGCGCGTTGCGCGACGCCGGCATGGAAGTAATTTACACCGGGCTGCGCCAGACGCCGGAGATGATCGCGACGGCTGCTGTGCAGGAGGACGTCGACGTCATTGGCCTCTCGATTCTATCCGGCGCGCACAACACGATCTGTCCTCAGCTGATGAAGTTGCTTCACGATAAAGGCATGATCGACGTTACCGTACTTCTCGGCGGCATTATTCCCGAAGCCGACGTCGCTGACCTCAAGAAGGCGGGAATCGCCGAAATATTTCTCCCCGGCACGTCCACGCAAGATATCGTTGAGTTCATCCACAAGCGCGTCCCGCAAAGCTCTTAAGACCAAGCCCGCTCGAATTTCACCCGCGTATACAGCACCGAAAAGCCCTGCCGCACCACATTGCGCTGCGAACTGCTTCCCGGCTGTGCAATGCATACCGCCAAGTCGCAGTTCGCCGTCATCGCGCGTTTCAACCGCTCCTTCAAAAGCGCCGTCTGCACTCCGCGATTGCGAAATGCCGGCAGCGTGCTCGCCCCAAACAATCCGGCCACGCCCTGGCGCAACGCAAGTGTCGCGCCACCCGCCACCGCTCCGTCCACCCGCGCCAGATAGCACTCCACGTTCGCGCCCAGCGCAAACATTTTCATGACCTCCAAAATCTCCTGCGTCACCGGAAAATTCTCCGAGAAGCCCTGCGAAACCGTCAGCGTCCACAAGTCCATCTGCTGTTTCCCGATGCGCTCGATGGTGACGCCTGCCGGCGGATTACCGGTCGCCGCCGCCGCGGAACTCGATCCGCACAGCGGCAGCGCCATAACGTTAGAAAATTCCGTCACGCGATATCCGCGTTCGCCGAAGTGGCGGACGAGCGACGCGTCCGCCAACGGGCACGTCTCCACACGCACGGCCTCGTTGCGGCTGCGATAAAACTCCTCCAACCGATCGAACTCTTCCTCGCTGACCGCGCCATCAAGCCCCAAACCTACCGCCTGCGTTACCGGCGATCCCGCGCCGCAATAAATCGCGAACCCTCCGGCGATCCGCTCTACCGCGCCGACGCCACCCGGCCGCATCCGCTCCAGCGCCTCGGCGCAATCCACGGCCGCGTGCGCTTCCGCCAGCTCGATCCTGCGCGCCAAAGCCAAATCCAGAATCAGCGGCGTCATCGCTTGCCTCCGTCGCGTTCGCGCTGCTGATATTTCGCGCGCGCGCCTCGATGCAAACGCGTGACTTTGCTTTTGTATTCGTGCATCGCTGCGGGATCGACTTTGCGCCGCTGAAATTCCTGTTCGCGTTCCAGCTTCTTCAGGCTCTCGACTCGTTCTTCGTCGAGGCTGCCCGCCGCCAACGCCGAGCGCACAGCGCAACCCGGCTCGCTCTCGTGCCCGCAATCCCGGAAGCGGCAATTCGCCGCAAACTCCTCGATGTCGGCGAACGCCTGCGCGACGCCGGTCTCCGCATCCCATAGAGCGATTTCGCGCAATCCCGGCGTATCAATGATCAGCGCACCGCTTGGCAGTCGCAGGAGTTGCCGCGAGGTCGTCGTGTGCCGCCCTTTGCCGTCCGTTTCGCGCGTCGCCTGCACCGCCTGTACATCCTGCCGCAGCAACCGATTGACCAGTGTCGACTTTCCCACGCCAGACGAACCCAGCAGCACGATCGTCTGGCCGGGCGTGAGAAAGCGATCGAGCTCGTCCATTCCCCGGCCGGTTCGCGCGCTGACCGACAGCACCGGAGCGCTTGCCGCGACGCGTTCCGCATCCGCAACAAACGCAGCAGCGTCGCTACACTCGTCGGCCTTATTCAACACGATGACCGGATTCACTTCGGATTCCCAGCACTGGGCCAGATAACGTTCCAGTCGTCGTGGACTAAAATCGCCATCAAGCGCCACGACCAGAAACGCCGTGTCGATGTTGGCGGCGATCACCTGCTGCTCGATGCGTTTTCCAGGTGCTTTGCGAGCGAAACGTCCCCGCCGCGGTAAAACCCCCTGAATAAACGCACGCTCCTCGCCGAACAACTCCGCGGCAATCCAGTCTCCGACGGCCGGCCAATCTCCCTGTGCTTCCGCCGCCACACGCAGTTTGCTCGAAGGCTCCGCCCAGCATTCGCCGAAATCGCCGGCGATCCTCCATAGTCCGCGCTGTTGCGACACCACTCTTGCCGGCGTCCAGCCACAGTTGTCTTGCTCTGCCCACATCGCCGTGAAATAGGAGTTCCAACCCAGTTCCGTAAGAAGCACTTTGCGCACCCTCCCGCTGCTCGCAAGCAGCACAGCGCGGTCGTCCACAATGGACGTAACGCGGTTGCGCGCCGGAATGTCCAGTGGACACAACACGATTCCGGACGCAGACTCGACAACTCAAACGGGAAAACTACAAGAAGGGCGTGCTACCTCAAGCCATCGGAAGCGCTGAAGGCACACCCGTCCACGGGAACTTCGACCAGGGTAGTCACAGGCGCCTCCAGAGTGAGGATACGGTGCTTGAGCAACAGCACCAATGCTCTGCATAGTATCGAGCGCGAACGCCTCCGTCAACATTCCAACACGCCCGGATAGCGGATCAGTTTCCGAGTACGCGACTCAATCGGGAGTTGACTTGAATTGCCCAGATAATCTGAGGCGCCGACGCTGATTGAAGTCAATTTCGGGTGTAAATTTCAGTCCACGGCTCAACGACTTGAAAGCCATTCAATGTGCCAAAGAATTGCGGAAAATCCACGTCAGTGTGGATTTTGAGGGTGTTTGAATCTGACGATAGGTCCCACCGTTCTCTGGTATGCATTTGAACGGCAGGACCATTAGGCTGTGGATGCGTTGTGACGAATGAGTCCAAAATCAGGGACTTAGATTTCAATTGGGCTTTGCAAGTGCCTGTTGGCCCGCCCGGACTGACGTATTTTCCTTCGCTGCCATCGAGGGGGAACTTGTTCACGTACCGGCGACCGTTCAGCTCGCGTGTGACTTCGATTGCGGATTCACTTTGACTCGCGCGTAATAGCCAAACTTCGCCTTTGCCTGGTTTGGTGGCGCCGCTCGTCTTCTTCAATGTGTATGAGCCAGAGAAATCGAACTTGTCTGCGGCAACAATAGAGGCCACCGCTCCAAGTAACACCGCAAGCATGTAGGCGTTGGCTGAACGAGCAATTTGTCTGGTCATCGGTGTTTCAAACGGCCAGAGAATATCACAAACACGGATTGGTCCCGATTACGGCCGTCACCGTGAACTGACCCACCGCCCACCACCCACGCCCGCGCGTTCTCGCACTATCGGTCGAGAGACCGTATACTGTTCGCTTGTTGCGCTGTCGTTGCGTCACAGTATCCTTCGATGTGCGTTGTACGATTTCGTGCGAGGTTTGCGAGTGTCGGCATCCGTTCTGAAAACCAGCGTCAACAAAAAATCCCCTGAGTTCGAGAAGAACACCCGCAAGGTCATCGACCTCGTCACCCAAATCAAGAACGAAGAAGAGGAAATCAGCCGGGGCGGCGGCGCCAAAGCCATCGAGTCGCAGCACAAAAAGGGGCGACTCACTGCGCGCGAGCGGCTCAAGAAGCTGGTCGATCCCGGAGCTCACTTTACCGAGCTCGGCATTTTTGCGGCCTATGAGATGTACGAAGAGTGGGGTGGCGCCCCTGCCGCCGGAACGATTACAGGCCTCGCGCGCGTCTGCGGCCGCACGTTCATGATCATCGCCAACGACGCGACCGTGAAAGCCGGTGCGTTCTTTCCGATGACCGCGAAGAAAGTGATTCGCGCGCAGAATATCGCCATCGAAAATCACATCCCGACAATCTATCTTGTGGACTCCGCCGGCGTCTTTCTTCCGTTGCAGGAGGACGTGTTCCCGGACACCGACGATTTCGGCCGCGTTTTCCGCAACAATGCGGTGATGAGCGCCATGGGCATTCCGCAACTCGCCGCGATCATGGGCATGTGCGTGGCAGGCGGTGCGTACCTTCCTTTGATGTGCGATCACATCCTGATGACGGAAGGCTCCGGCTTGTTTCTGGCAGGTCCCGCGCTGGTGCAGGCGGCCATTGGCCAGGTAACGTCTGCTGAAGATCTCGGCGGCGCGAAAATGCATTCCCAGATCAGCGGCACCGTCGATTTCCGCGAGCCTGACGACGATGCGTGCATCAAGCGCATCCGCGCGCTGGCCGACAAGATGGGTGCGCCGAATCCCACGCCTTTCAGTCACGTCACTTCTCGCGAACCGCTGTATCCGGGCAGCGAAATCTACGGTGTCTTTTCCAACGATCCCGGCAAGCAATACGACATGCACGAAATCATCGCGCGCATTGTGGACGGCAGTGAGTTCGAGGAATACCGCGCCGAGTACGGCGAAACGCTGCTGTGTGGCTATGCCCGGATAGGAGGCTGGGCCGTCGGCATCGTCGCGAATCAAAAGAAGCACGTGCAAACTACCGCGCCTGGCTCCGATCAAAAACGCATCGAATTCGGTGGCGTGATTTACACGGAATCCGCCGAGAAAGCCGCCCGCTTCATCATGGACTGCAACCAGGACCGCATCCCGCTGATTTTCCTGCACGACGTGAACGGCTTCATGGTCGGCAAAGACGCCGAATGGAGCGGCATTATCCGCGCAGGCGCAAAAATGGTTAACGCAGTGTCCAACAGTGTGGTGCCCAAGATCGCGGTCATCTGCGGAGGCAGCTTCGGCGCCGGCCACTACGCCATGTGCGGCAAAGCCTACGATCCGCGCTTCATCTTCGCCTGGCCCACCGCGCGTTACGCGGTAATGAGCGGCGACGCCGCTGCGTCGACATTGGTCGAGATCAAACTTAAACAACTCGAACGCGAAGGCAAAAAGGTAGACGAGAAGGCGAAAAAAGAACTGTACGACTCCGTTCGCGCGACGTACGAACACCAAACCGACCCGCGCTACGCCGCCGCCCGCCTCTGGGTCGACGCCATCATCGACCCAGCCCACACCCGCGACGTCCTGATCACCGCGTTAGAAGCCGCCTCCCTAAATCCCGAAATCCGCGAGTTCAAAACCGGAGTCTTACAAACGTAATGCGCAAGCGCGGGCTCATAATCCTCGCCGCATCCTCGCCACTTTGGCTGATTGTGATCGGATGGAATCTCTCTCGGCGCCCGGGGCAGTGGGATCTGAGCGAAATGGGGAATCCACTTTATTTGGACGCTGCCCAGTTGGCAGCTCTCGCGGTTACCCAGTATGCCTGCTCGGTGTTGCTTTACGATTTTGCGAAATGGCTGAGACAACGATCTCATGAACGAAATAACTAAAGTCATCGAGTGCCCGCGCGACGCATGGCAGGGTTTGCCGGATTTCATTCCCACGGAACTCAAGGCGGAATATCTTCGGGAGCTTGTGCTTGCCGGATTCACGCACATCGACGCGGTCAGCTTTGTTTCGCCGAAGCATGTGAAGCAGATGGCCGACAGCGAAGAGGTGATGGCCAGATTCAACGATTCCCTTTCGATAGATATCGATCGGCCTGAAATCATCGGAATCGTCGTGAACGAAAAAGGATTGGAGCGGGCGCTGGCGACTCCCGGCGTTACCACCATCGGATATCCGTACTCGATCTCGGCTTATTTCCGGCGCGCGAATGCCAATATGAGCCGCGACGAATCGCGTAAGCTTGTCGAAAAACTGAAGAAAGACGCTGCCGCAGCGAGCCGCGATCTCGTAATTTACATCTCCATGGCCTTCGGGAACCCGTATGATGAGCCTTGGGGGCCGGAGCTTGTGCACGAAACGCTGGAATGGTTGAAGGATATTCGCGTGCGCACTGTGTCGCTCGCGGACACCGTCGGAACCGCCGACGCTAAACTCGTCGGCGATCTCTGCCGCGAGGTAAAGGACCATGTCGCGGGAATCGAACTCGGCGTGCACCTGCACAGCCGGCCAGAAAATGCGGAAGAGAAAATCATGGCGGCGTACGAAGCGGGATGCCGCCGCTTTGACAGCGCCCTTACTGGACTCGGAGGCTGTCCGTTTGCCGGAGACAACCTCGTCGGCAACATCGCCACAGAACAGGTTCTTGCGGCGCTGAAAAAAGCAGGCGCTGATCCGGGAATTGAACCCGAGCGCCTGACCAAGATTCTTGCCATGACCAACGAAATTCGGGTCAAGTATGCCCATGCACCGCTTTTGAATTGAGGAGGTGTTTTCGACATGTACTCCACACTTCTTCTCGAATGCCGCGACGCCATCGCCACGATCACGCTGAACCGCCCCGACAAACGCAACGCCGTCACCACCGCGATGATCTCAGATTTGCAAACTGCTCTTGATGCCATCGAGAAAAATCATACGACACGCGTGGTGATATTGACTGGCGCGGGCAAAGCATTTTGCGCCGGCATGGACCTGGAGATGCTCTCCGCCATCGCGAAGCAATCTCCCACGGAAAACCAGGAAGATTCCCGCCGCATCGCGAAAATGCTGCGCCGCATCTGGAGTTTCCCCCGGCCGATGATCGCCGCCGTGAACGGAGCTGCTTACGCGGGAGGCTGCGGGATCGCGACGCTATGCGATTTCACGCTCGCGTCAACCGAAGCGAAATTCGGCTACACCGAAGTGAAGATCGGTTTCCTTCCCGCGATCGTTTCCGTTTTTCTGACGCGCCAGATCGGAGAGAAGCGCTGCCGCGATCTTCTTCTGACCGGACGCATCATCGACGCTGTGGAGGCGAAGGAACTCGGACTGGTGACGGAAGTCGTCCCCGCCGAGCACTTGCTCGACCGCGCGCACGAACTCGCGGCTGATCTTATCGCCGCAAGTCCCAGCAGCCTGACCCGCGCGAAGCACTTGCTAACTTCCTCGGCCGCGCCGGCACTGGACCACGATCTTGAGCGCGCGATTCTCGAAAATGCGCGCATCCGCTGTACCCCCGATTTCAAAGAAGGCGTCGCTTCATTCCTGGAGAAGCGCAAGCCGGTGTGGCAGAGTAAGCTGGACTAACCAACTACATGCGAACAATTGAATTTCACGACACGACAGTACGGGTGCGTTACGCCGAGACCGATCAGATGGGCGTTGTGTATCACGCAAACTATTTGATCTGGTTCGAGGTTGGCCGCGTGGAGTTGCTGCGTGCGATGGGTTTCGAGTACAAGACCATGGAGACCGAAGACGACTGCCACATCGTAGTGGCCGAAGTCCATTGCCGATATGACAAATCGGCGCGCTACGATGAAGTTCTGCGCGTTCGCACACGCATCGCCGAATGGCGCAATCGCATCGTGAAATTCTCGTACGAAATATTTCGCGAAGCCGACGACACTCTGCTGACAACGGGTTACACGACGCACGTAATCTGCGGCAGCAACGGTCGGCCGAAGGCGCTTCCTCCAAAATATCGCGACGTGCTGGTGCATTTGAATGTTCCCAATCCTGACCGGAGCGACGCATGAGCGCGGCCCCAAATTCTCGCCATCCCATCGAACTGACTGGCAATGATCTGACATTTGCGCAACTGTACGACGTCGCGTTTCGCGGCGAAAAAGTCTCGCTGGCTCCCGACGCCATCGAGCGCATGAAAGCTTCGCGCGCCGTGGTTGAGCGTGTCGTCGCGTCGGGCGAAACCGCCTACGGCATCAACACCGGATTCGGCAAGCTGGCGTCGGTGCGCATTTCGGCCGAGCAAGTCCGCCAGCTTCAGGTAAATCTGGTGCGCTCTCACTCGTGCGGCGTCGGCCTGCCTCTGAGCGAAGCGGAAACGCGCGCGATGATGCTGCTGCGTGCCAATGCGCTGGCAAAAGGACTAAGCGGCATTCGCCCACAAACCGTGGAAACTCTGTGCGCGATGCTGAATGCGAAAGTGCACCCGGTGATTCCGTCGCAAGGTTCGGTGGGAGCTTCGGGCGATCTCGCTCCGCTCGCGCATCTGGCGCAGGTCGTGATTGGCGAAGGGCACGCTTCATTTCAAGGGGAGATTCTGGCGGGGGGCGAAGCGCTGCGGCGAGCCGGCATTACTCCCGTTGCGTTGGAGGCGAAAGAGGGATTGTCGCTGCTCAACGGTACGCAGGGAATGCTGGCGCTGTTGAGTCTGGCGCTGTATGAGGCGAATGTTGCGGCGGACACCGCGGACGTTGCGGCGGCGTTGTCGCTGGATGCGCTGCGCGGAAGTCCTGGCGCGTTCGACGCACGGATCATGCACGCGCGAGCATACGCGGGCGCGGCTGTGACAGCGCGGAACCTGGCACACTTGAATGAGGGCAGCCAGATTCGCGAGTCGCATCGCCCGCCGGAGAAAGATCCGCGCGTGCAGGACGCGTACAGCTTACGATGCACGCCGCAGGTGCACGGCGCGGTACGCGATTCGCTCACCCAGGCTCGCGAAATGGCGGCCGTGGAATTGAACAGTGCGACGGATAATCCGCTGGTCTTCGCGCGCGACGGCTCCGGCGACATCATCAGCGGCGGAAATTTTCATGGGCAACCGCTCGCGATGGCTGCCGATCAGGTGGCCATCGCGCTCGCCACTCTCGGAGGCATCTCCGAGCGACGCATCGAGCAGATGACCAATCCGCTGACGAGCATGCTGCCGGCGTTTTTGACGCCGGAGCCGGGTCTGAATTCTGGCTTCATGATCGCGCAAGTCACTGCGGCGGCGCTGACCAGCGAGAACAAAGCGCTCGCGACGCCGCATTCAGTCGATTCCATTTCGACTTCCGGCAATCAGGAAGACTACGTGTCGATGGGCATGAGCGGGGCGCGACGCCTTGAGCGCATGCTCGCGAATTTGCGGCACATCCTGGCGATCGAACTCCTGTGTGCTTGCCAAGGGATCGATCTGCTGGCGCCTCTACAGACCGGAACACTCGCCAGAAAAGCCTACGCGGCGGTGCGGGGAGCGTCGGCAAAAGTCACCGAGGACCGCCCGCTGGCGGCCGAGATTGAAGCGGTCTCCGCGCTCGTCGCCACCGGCGCCTTTTCCGCCATCCTGCACTGATCCGATACCGCGACCGATGCGCCGAATACATCTGCTGGCGCTTTCCGCAGTCCGGTCTGAATTGAGCGACGGAAGGCCTTCGATCAGATCCTGAAGGAAGCAAGGTGCGCCACGCGGCGGGTTAAAAGTTCGCTACCCTCCCCCACCTTTTTTCGTAAGTGCGGATTCTAAAGGACTTTAAGTCCAGCATTTTGGAAGTGCGGATTCTAAACGAGTTACGGGTGTGTTTTTAGTAAGTGCGGATTGTAAAAGACTTAGCGTCGTTTGGATTGTTGCGATGGCCTCTGAAATAAAAAATGCGGCATCGTGTGCCGCTGTTCGCAAATCCGCGTAGTTTTATCTAATGAGTATCTTACCATCCAGGTATCGGTTGTCAAAGGAATTCTCTCGCAGGCACGCGAAGGACTTTGCGAATCGCCAAATGGTCGCAACGCTGCAAAATCGCCCCAGCGCATGGGCTCGCCGGGCTAAAGCCCAGCGCCTACATAGAGCAGCCGCATGCTCAGCCGATGCGCTGCGGCCGTGAACGATTAAGAAAGCGAGCCAGGATCGCTCAGGAAAGGACTCGCAACGATAAGCCCGTCGAGATTTTGTCCTGACTGGAAGTCTTCGGTAAGCAGATATTGGCAAGACAGCGATTTGGCAGCCGCGACGATAAGTGCGTCCCAGAACGAGAGTTGGTAGCGGTCCTGTAGGATCCACGCGTTATTCAAAATGTCGGCACTTACCGATACGGGACGCCACGCGAGGAGATCGCGAACTTCGTCGCGAGCCTCCTTACGAGCGGAGGGCCATTTGTAGGTGACCTTGGCGTAGAACTCTTGCAGAACCTGGAAGCTGATTCGTCCATTCTCACGATTCCAGAGGTCTGAGCGCCAAGCCTGGGCGGCCCGTTGCTTCACGAGATCGGTGGGGTCAAGGGCGTAGATCAAAACATTGGTGTCAACGAAGACGGTCGCGTTCATGGACCTCCTCGCGGGTGAGGTACGGCCCGTCGGATTTGGGGAAAGAAGGCCGCGCTAGCGCGCGACGCCTAGCCGCTTTGTAGTGATCCTTTTCGAGCATGCGGTCTTTGAGGAGCGCAGCGATCAAGCGAGAGACGCTGGTGTCGTTTGTGGCCGCCTCGATACGGGCCCAACGGGCTACTTCCTCGTCGAGGGTAATGGTGATGTTGCGCAAGGCTCGAGGTTTCATTACACGATTATAGTGTGACACGGATTCAGTGTCAATGCTACGTGATGGTTGATGGCTGTATGCGCTGGGCTGAAGCCCAGCGCCTACAGGCGAGCAGGATATCCGTGGGTATGTCCGTGCCACCAATGGAGTTGCCAAGCCAAACTACTGGGCTAGGGCGGAGCGGAGGAAGGTTAGCATGCGGTAGCCGGCAATGTGGCTGAAGGGTGGGAGTTCGAGGGAGTAGTGGCCGCAGTGGAGCTCGAGCGTGCGGAGGTTGGCGTGGTGTTGGCGGAGGGCGGCTAGCATTTGGGCGGTTAGCTCCGGGAGGAATGTGGGGTCGTATTTGCCGTAGACCATGAAGGCGTTCTTGTTTGCTCCTAGTCCGCGCTGTACGTAGGGCATGGGGCTTACGGGGGCCCAGTAGTCGCGAAGTTCGTCTACCGCGACGTGGTGGCGGAGGCTTTCCCAGACGTGGGTGGTGGTCATGCCTTGGCTTACCACGTCGGCGAAATAGGTGGAGACGTGGAAGAAGCCGCCAGCGCGGAGAGCTTCGTCGTGAACCATGGTGATATAGCCGACCGAGGAACCTATGCTGGTGCCCAGGATGCCTAGCCGTGTGAATCCCTGTTGTTCCAACCAGCGTAGACAGCGGCGAGTGTCCTGGACGGCTTGGCGGTTGGCCTGGAGGGTTAGGCCGATGTTGGGGCCTACCAGTTGGTCGGCGCGCTCGTGGCCTTTGGCCATGCGGCGGTCATGGTAGGGGAGGCTCAGGCGGAGGACCGTAATGCCTATGCGTTGGAGCCACTCGCAGAGGCCGCGCTGGCCATGCCATTTGGCGTTCCAGTTGGGGAGGAGGACCACGGCGGGCATGGCATTCCGTGCCTTGCCAGCGGCCTCGGCGGATTTTGAGGGGAAGAATTGAGCGCAGACGGTGTTGTTTTCCGGCCACGGCGACACGATGGAACTGGTGAAGGTCAGGACATTTTCGGCGTCGAGGTCGTAATCGGTGGCTGGCGCGGTGGCGAACCACTCGGCGCTGTTTGCGATGGCTTGTTTGGCGTATTCGCGAACGTAGGTGGCGGGATGGGGATTGGCGGGGTCGCCGCCGATGTGCTCGAGGCCCTAGTGGAAGGGTTGGACGCGACGGTTGTCGTCGGTGGTCCAGCGGCGGTGCTCGTAGCGGCGGATGCGGCGTTCGAACCAGTGCATGCGGAAGTCGACAGTCGACAGTTTACAGTTCAAAGTCGGCCGGGACAAATTTGGGGAATGCGTGCGTCATCTGGAGGGTAACAGACCCGAGAGAAGATTGAGCCCGGAACAAACCAGGAAAGGGATAACGCAGAGACGCGGAGGTCGCGGAGTTACGCGGAGGATTGCTTTGGATGGATGATCACGCGTCGTACCGACTGCTTGTGCGGGTTTACGACGGTGGACCTTGATCTGTACTACCTGATGCGACACGGGGGCCGGGCAGTTTGTTGGTTCGACATGGGTTGTGTGGCAAATTCGAGATGTGGTCATCGCGTTCTTTTTTCTTTTTGGGATTGTTATCGGGAGCTTCCTAAACGTCTGCATCACGCGGATTCCGGAAGGAGTGTCGATTGTTGCGCCGGGCTCGCGGTGCCCACGCTGCGAGGCGCCGATCAAGGCTTACGACAACGTGCCGATACTTGCGTGGCTATGGCTGCGCGGGAAATGCAGGTCTTGCGGTTATCCGATTTCGGCGATGTATCCGTTGGTGGAATTACTGACTGGACTGTTTTTTGTGGCGTGTTATGCCGACTTCGGGTTGACGCAGCAGACGGTGAAGTGGCTTTTTTTCACGTGTTTGGTGATTGTCTTGACGATTACCGATCTGCGCGTGCGCCTGCTTCCTGACGTCGTGAACTGGCCGGGTTTTGTAGCTGGATTGTTCTTTTCGATGTGGGTGCCGTCGAACGACGGCGCGGCATTTTGGCTGAGTGTCTATGTTTTCCATCGAAAGCCTCCTGTCTATTTCCTTGGACTCATCGACGGACTCATTGGGGCGGCGTTTGGAAGCCTGCTGCTTTGGGGAGTGGCTGCGCTGTACAAGGCGGTACGGCACCGCGATGGCATGGGGATGGGCGACGTGAAGATGATGGCCATGGTGGGAGCGTTTCTGGGACTCCGCGGGACGTTTCTCACAATTCTGCTGGGAACCTTGTTGGGGAGCGTGGTGGGCGGCGCGGTCATTTTGGGACTCTATGCTTCGGGCTGGCAGCGGGCATTGGCTGAGCGCGCCAGCCGGCGCAACCTGGGAAGTGCCGCCGGGCTGCGTTGGATGCTGGCCAGTCAATACCAACTGCCGCTGGGAACATTCTTGGGCATAGCCGCACTGCTGGTGATTTATTTGGGTCCGCTGGCGCTGCGCTATTTATTCAAGGGGATTTTTATTTGACGCCGGCGCTTTTGCAAAGCGGAGTCTTTCCGAACCCGCGGGCGCTGGCGGTGGGATTGGTGTTGTTGCTTGTGGCGGTCGCGTGGCTGATCCTGTCGCTGGTCAGAAGGTTTTTTAAGGACACGCGCGACGCTCGCAAGAACGAGATGAACGCAGCGCCGCGCATCGAAAACAGCGCGGCGTTCATGACCGCGTCGATGCAAGGCGTGATCCAGAAATTGCGGACGCAGGAGAAGGAACTGGAGCGGCTCCATCGCATTGAGAAGGAGCGTGCGGAGCATACGGAGCGGCTAAGCGAAGAAGTTACGCGAAATATGCCAGCGGGCTTCCTGATGGTGAACGCGGTGGGAATTATTTCCGGGGCTAACCCCGCAGCGGAGCAGGCGCTGGGAATCCGCGGATTGAATTACCGGCGCTACAGCGAGGTGCTGGGGGAAAACTCGGAACTGACCAAGCTGGTGTCGGAATGCCTTGGAGAAGGCAAGATTTTCCGGCGGGAACAGGTGAGCCACCTGCCGCCAGCTGGTGATGAGCGGCGGCTGGGTGTGACGATTTCGCCGGTCCGCCGCGGGAACGAGAAGGTGAGCGGGACCATCTGCCTGTTGAGCGATTTGACGGAATTGGCGGCCTTGCAGGAGCAGATTGAGCTCAAGAAGCACCTGGCGGCGCTTGGCGAGCTGTCGGCGGGGATTGCGCACGAATTTAAGAATGCCCTCGCGACGATTTCGGGGTACGCGCAGATGATTCGTGCGGAGTCCGCGGACAGCGAGATTTTAGATCATGCGGAACGCATCCTCGAGCAGACGCGGAACATCACACATGTGGTGACCGAGTTCTTGAAGTATGCGCGGCCGTTGGAGATTTCGGACGAGGTTGTGGAGCTGGAGGGCGTGGTGGAGCGGGTGGTAACGGAGATCCGCGGGGCGGCGCCAAACGTGGCGGTGAGTTGCGAGGGAGAGTTTGGCAGTGCGGCCGGGGATGAAGGTTTGCTCCGTCAGGCACTGCTGAATTTGGCGCGGAACGCGACGGAGGCTTGTGCGGAAGCAAAAGGTGGGCGCGTCACCGTGCGAGGCGAGATCGTGCGCGGCGGAGAGACGGGTTTTCAGCGGATTACGATTTCCGACAATGGGCCGGGGATCGCGAGCGACGCGCTACCTAATCTGTTTCATCCGTTTTTCACGACCAAGCCGCAGGGAACGGGATTGGGCCTGGCGGTGGTGCAGAAGATCATCGTGCAGCACGGGGGCCAGGTGGAGGCGCGGAATCAACCGGGCGGCGGTGCCGCCTTTATCGTTACGCTACCGGAGTGGCGCGGTGGTGGCGTGGAAGCGGTAGAATCGAACAAAGACGTCATACAGATATAGAACTACGTGATTGCGGGTCAATTCAGGCGCCGGGAAGGCGGGTCGTAATGCGTGCAATAACTTGGCGAAAAACTGGAGTATACGTGCTGGTGGTGCTGCCGGTATTGGGTCTTGTCGGGATCGCGGCGATTGCGCAGCAACAAGCCACCTCGCAGCAAGGCACATCGCAAGAAGGCGGCGTGGATCCGGTGGCAGAGGCGGCTCGCAAAGCTCGGGAGCAGAAGAAGGCTGAGCCAAAACCCAAGAAGGTTTTTACGAATGATGATTTGGGCAGCGCTGCGCCCGCACCCGCTACGGCGACACCCGTGACAAACGCGCCAGCCGCCACAGCGTCTGGTAACGCGGAGACGAAGGAAAACGCAGAGGGTACAGCAAACGGCGACAAGGATGCCGCCGACAAGTCTGCTGGGGCGAATAAAAACGGCGAGCAAGCCTGGCGCAAGCGTTTCCGGGAAGCGCGCGACAAACTGGCGCAGGCGGAGCAGGAACTCGACATTTTGCAGCGAGAGGCGCAGAAGTCGCAGGTGCAGTATTACACCGACCCGCAAAAAGCGCTGAGCGAGCAGTACAGTCGCAAAGAAATCAGCGACAAAGACACGAAGATCGACGCCAAGAAGCAGGAAGTTGCGCAAATGAAACAGCACATTGCCGATCTGGAAGATGAGCTTCGGAAGTCGGGCGGCGATCCGGGCTGGGCTCGATAACAAAAATATAGGAAGTATTGAAGCAACGAAGTAATGAAATAACGAAGTAGAGATCGGAAGGTGGTGTGCTCGCCCGCGCCCTTGCTGGTGTATTTCGTTACGTCGTTACATCTTTACTTCTCTACTTCTGCGTTCCTCGTGGTCTGCTGCTTCCCTTCTCCGCACAGGCTGTGCGGGTTCCCGCAAGAGACTGACGAATTCGTGGTAAAAACGGAACACATGGAATCCCTTCTGCTGGTTGAAGATAAAAATGAATTGCGCGCGATGCTGCGCAAGGCGCTGGAACGTGCGGGTTATACGGTGGACGAAGCGCCGGATGGAACGTCGGCGATTCAGAAGATTCGCGCGCGGCGATACTTGCTGGTGGTTACGGACCTGAAGCTGCCGGGGGCGTCCGGGCTAGACGTTTTGCGGGCGTCGAAGAGCGCGGACGCGACGATTCCGGTGCTTCTGTTGACGGCGTTCGGGTCGGTGGAAGAAGCGGTTACGGCCATGAAGGAAGGCGCTTTCGATTTTCTGCAGAAGCCGGTGGACCTGGATCACCTGAAGCTTTTGGTGCAGCGGGCTGCGCAGCAACAGGAAATGATGCGCGAGAATATTTTGCTGCGCGAAGAGTATGCGGCGCGGTATGGCTTTCCGCGGATTGTTGGGGAGCACAGTTCGATTCGCGAGGTCAGCCAGCAGATTCAGCGCGTGGCGCCGACGGATTCGACGGCGCTGCTGCTGGGGGAGAGCGGGACCGGCAAAGAGCTTTTCGCTCGGGCTATTCATCATTTATCGCCGCGGCGCGAGCAGCCGTTTGTGGCTTTGAATTGCGCGGCGATCCCGGAGGGGTTGGTTGAGAATGAGTTGTTTGGGCATGAGAAGGGGGCGTTCACCGGGGCGGGGGCGCGCAAGGTCGGGAAGATGGATTTGGCGCATCGGGGGACGCTGTTTCTGGATGAGATTGGGGAGTTGCCGCTGGCGATTCAGGCGAAGCTGTTGCGCGTGTTGGAAGAGAGACGGTTTGAGCGGGTGGGTGGGACGCAGTCGATCGACGTAGACGTGCGGATCGTGGTGGCTACGAATCGCGATTTGCGGAAATTGATCGAGGAGAAATTGTTTCGTGAGGATTTGTATTTTCGGATTGCGGCGGTGCCGATGACGATTCCGCCATTGCGCGAGCGTGGCGAGGATGTGCTGATGCTGGCACAACATTTTCTGGAGAAATTCAGTCGCGAGTTTGCGAAGCCTGGTCTGGAGCTTTCGGAAGGCGCGAAAGAAAGATTGCTTAGCTACCGTTGGCCGGGGAATGTACGCGAATTGCAGAATACTTTGGAGCGGGCGGTGATTTTGGCGGACGGGTTGAGCATTCATGCGGATGAGTTGCAGTTGCCGTCGGCGCGGCCGGATGTCGATAGTTTGCCGGCGGGGATGCTGCCGGAGAGTTTCCGTTGGGACGGGTCGTTGGAGGAGATTAGCGGGCGGGCTGTGGCGCATGTGGAGCGCGTGGTGCTGGAGGGGGCTTTGCGGGAGTCGAAGTGGAATAAGACCCGGGCGGCGGAGAAGCTCGGGGTTTCGCCGAAGACTTTGCTGGCGAAGTTGCGGGCTGCAGGGTTGGAAGAGTAATGAAGGAAGTCTGTTGGGGTGCGGCGGCTCGCCGCCTTTTACCCGCGATCCCGCCTACCAACGAAGACCCGCGCTCTTCGTTTTCGCTTGGGTTCCGTTGCGTCTAAATCCCGCCGTCTCGGAGACGGCGGCTACAGAGACTTAACGGCGGTGTGGAGGGCTACTGTGCCGACCGTCCAGAGGCGGTACTCGACGGATCGGTATCCCACCGCTGTAATCAGCGACGCTAGCTCTGCGGGGCGGAAAAAGCGGGAGACCGACGCGGGTAGGTAACTGTAGGCGGCGCGGTCGCCGGAGAGCAGGCTGCCGATGCGGGGCAGCACGTTTCGAAAATACCACCGATAGAGATCCCCTAGCAATCCGGCTGGGGGCTCCGTGAATTCCAGGATGGCTAGTGTGCCGCCGGGTTTCAGCAGGCGGTGGATTTCGTGCAGGCCCGCTTCGTAGTTGGCTAGATTGCGGAAGCCAAAGGCCGTGGCGATCAGATCGAAGGATGCGTCGGCAAAGGGCAGGCGCAGGGCGTCGGCTTCGAAGAATGGCATGGGGCTGGCGGGGATTGCACTCGATCGAGTGAAGAGCGACTGGCTCTTTGCGCGGGCACGGACCAGCATCGCGTGAGAAAAATCGGCGCCGATGATCCGGGCGCGCGCGGAACGAGCGAGGGAGAAGGCGAGGTCTCCGGTGCCGCAGCATAGATCGAGAACTAATGCGTCGGACCGCACTAGGATTGGACGGAAGCGGCGGGCTACGCGGGCGCGCCAGACGCGGTCGAGTTGCATTGACAGCAAATGATTCAGCAGATCGTAGCGCGGTGCGATCTGTGTGAACATCTCACGGACTTGGCGAGAGGCGTCGTCTTCTGACCGCGCGCCTTCGGGGCGGGTCCCTTTCGGCGGGGCGGCGATGGCTTCAGACATGGGAAGTTCGATTCATTTCGAGAGCGATTTCGTGGAAAACTGTGGCGCGAAATGCAGGACGCGCTGTACGGCGTCGAGCGGCACGTCGTCGTATGAGCCGGCTTTGCCGAGGCGCGGCGATAGGACGAAGCGGAGCTTGCCGTAACGTGTTTTTTTATCCGATCGCATGGCTTCGATCAGCGATCTCGTGGGCACGCGCGGCCACGGTGGCAATGGTCCGATGCGGCGGACGAGCGCAACGATGCGCGAAACGTAGTCCGCGCTACACAGACTTATTTCGTGAGCCAACAGGGCTGCGGCCATCATGCCCCAAGCGACCGCTTCGCCGTGCTGATAGCGGCGGTACTTCGTCGTGCTTTCGAGGGCGTGGGCGAACGTGTGTCCGAAGTTCAAGATTTCTCGCAAGCCGGACTCGCGCTCGTCCTTGGTAACCACGAGCGCTTTGATGGCTGCGTTGCGGGGGATTAAGTATTCGAGCGCGCTGCGATCGCGGCGCAACACTTTCGTCATATTCTTTTCAAGATACGCGAACATTTCCGGGTCGGCGATGATGCTGTGCTTGATCATCTCGGCGAGGCCGCCGCGGAATTCGCGATCGGGCAAGGTGCGAAGGATCGCGGGGTCGGTGAGGATGAGCCTCGGCGGATAGAAGGCGCCGACGAGGTTTTTTCCCTCGGGGAGATTCACTCCTGTTTTGCCACCGATCGAGCTGTCGACCTGAGCCACAAGAGTAGTTGGCACGTGCAGCAACGCTATTCCGCGGAGATAGGAAGCCGCGACAAATCCTGCTATGTCACCCACTACTCCTCCACCAACGGCAACCAGGAGCGACTTTCGGTCGGCTCGCGAATGAACGAGTTTGCGGCAAATCGATTCCACCGTGCGTACATTCTTTCGTGTTTCAGCATCGTTCATTAAGTGCACGGTGCTTCGATGGCGGGAATCGAAATTGCGATAGACACCTTTTCCGACTGCGCGCCAGACCTTGGGAGAAGATACGATCTCGACGCTGGAAAACTTTCCGAGGCGCGCGATTTCCTTCAGAGCACGATGGAGGACGCCGGTGCCGCACACGATGGTGTACTCGCCGGCGGAAGAGTTCACAGAAATTCGTTTTGGTTTCATTGAGCGGATATTAGAAATGTAACACAGTGCTTTGAATTGGCCAGGTTGGATGCTGACTCTGGCCGCCCTTTGGCTACAGTGAAGCGATTGCTGGGATTTTATTTGTCGGCGCTCGCAAAGATCGGTGGCACGGACTATCCAGTCGGGTTACGCCTCGGCGGGGTTTGCGTTGGCACAGGCAGGAGTGGCTGTGCTACCTTGAGGGCAATTCCGTTCGTGCTACCATGTTGCGGCAAACTCTCGATCGCCTCTCATGACGCATCCCCCGAAATCCCATCGCGCGGACTATGTTGTCGTCGGGTCTGGAGTTGCCGGCCTGCGCGCTGCGATTGAGCTTAGCGATAAGGGCAGCGTGCTGGTGCTGGCGAAGTCGGATCTCAGCGATTCCGCGACGTCCTGGGCGCAGGGCGGCATCGCCGTGGCGCTCAGCGATGAAGATGAAATCAGCCTGCACGAGCAGGACACCATCAATGCGGGAGACGGGCTGTGCCGCCCCGACGCGGTTGCGCTACTCGTGGAAGAAGGGCCGAAGTACATTACGCAGTTGATCGAGTGGGGCACGGAGTTCGATCGCGCCGGAACGAAGTTGGCGTTCACGCGCGAGGCCGCCCATAGCAGGTCGCGCATCCTGCACGCCCATGGCGATTCCACAGGGCGCGAAATCAGCCGTGCTCTGCTGGCACGGGCGCACAGCATTCCACATTTGCACCTTCGCGCTCACGCGTTCACGACCTCACTGATCGTGGAATCCGGGGCTGTCGTGGGCGTTCGCTTCGTCGATGAACTGGACGGCTCGATTCACGAAGTGCGCGCTAGCGCGGTGTTGCTTGCGACGGGTGGCTTGGGACAAATTTATCGAGAGACGACGAACCCCGATGTGGCAACAGGCGATGGCATGGCCATCGCGTACGAAGCGGGCGCGGTACTTTCCGACATGGAGTTCATGCAGTTTCATCCCACGGCCTTGGCCGTGAAAGGGGCTCCGCGTTTTCTTTTGTCGGAAGCGTTGCGGGGGGAAGGCGGCGTCTTGCGCAACGTGAATCTCGATCGCTTCATGAAAAAGTACAACGAGGCGCAAGAGCTTGCGCCTCGCGACATCGTGGCACGCGCGATTGTCAGCGAGATGCACCGCACCAACATGGGATATGTCTACCTGGACATGACGAAAAAGACCGAGGAGTTCCTGAAGAAGCGTTTCCCACGCATACATGAGACGTGTTTAAGCTACGGGCTGGACCTGGCCACCGACATGGCCCCAGTCTGCCCCGCTGCTCATTACATGATGGGCGGCGTGAAAACCGATCTTTGGGGACGTACCTCATTGCCAGGTCTGTACGCTGCGGGCGAAACCGCGGATACCGGCGTGCACGGCGCGAATCGTTTAGCGAGCAATTCCCTTCTGGAAGGCTTGGTGTTTGGCGCGCGCAGCGGTCAGGCCATGATGAAGGATGCGCCGGTAACCAAGCGCCATGCCGTGGGTTTGCCCGGAAGCCCCGCGCCGAAGCCGGTAAATTCAACGACCGCGCAGCCGAACGCGAAAAGTACTGACAGCCGGCCGCATCCCGCAGCATTCGACAAGATTCGAGACACGATGTGGCGACAAGTAGGAATTATGCGTGATGGAAAAGACCTGGCTGGAACGGTCACGCAGCTTCAGGCGATCGAGATGCCGAAATGCGAAAAGCCGGGCCGCGCCGACTGCGAAATGCGCAACTTACATTCCTTGGCTCTGCTGATGGCGCGTTCTGCGCTGGCTCGCGAAGAGAGTCGCGGCAGCCATTACCGCTCGGACTTCCCATACCGCGATGATGAGAAATTCGGCAAACATTCGACGGTGCAAAAAGGCAAGGATGTTGGTTTCGAAACTTAGCGCGCCGTGCGGTTGGCCGGGCTGAAGCCCAGCGCCTACATGGACGCGCCTACATGACAATTGCGTTGGATACGCCTAGAACTACTTCCCTATTTCGCTTGAAGCTGCTTGACGCTTTCCACGAACACATGGCCGACTACCGCGAGGCTCTTGGAGCTGATTTTGTCGATCGTGTCTTGTGGGGTATGCCAGTACGGAATTTCCAGGTCGATGACGTCAACCGTACGAACGCCGCGGGTCGAAAAGGACTGATGATCGTCTTCGATCGCGGTCGGATCATTCACGAAGACTCCCGAGTAACCCAGGTTTTTCGCGACCGTCCACATCAGATCGGTCAGCATTTTGTCGGAATTGGCGTCCCGCTTGATGCGCAATTCCCGGCTACCGACAATGTCGGCGAGCAGAAACGCGCGGATCTTCGCCAAGTCTCCACTGATCGCCAGTTTCGCCGCCATTTGACGGCTGCCGTAACGATTGTCGGGATCCTTCCACTGCAGATTGACGGCTTCCTCCCCATCGAAGAACGCGATCCAAACCTGATAGCGCCCGCGCTGAGCGCATAGCAAACGGGCAAGCTCCAGCATAACGGCCGTCGAAGAGCCCGCATCGTCGGCGCCGACAAAATCGGCGATCTTCTTCGTGTCATAGTGCGTGGCCAGCATGATAATGCCGGGCCTGTCGCCGGGGATCTTGACCAAAATATTCTTCATGGCGATCGGGCCGGCAGGCGACTCGGCGGTAAATGCATCGACATCCGGAGTACATCCGTAGCTGGACAACTCCGAGAGGATGTAATCCTGCACCTGCGCAATGGCTTGCGAGCCAGAAGGGCGCGGGCCAAAATCCACCTGCTTGGCCACGTCCGCGAACGCGCGTTTACCATCGAAGCCGCCGGTTTTCTCGGGAGGCGGAGTGTCCTCATCCGGCATCTGCGCTGCGGCTTTAGCCGCGGCGCTGACGACTGGCGCATGGGCTGCCGGACCGGCGGCATCATTGGACTTGCAACCTGCCACCACCAGCAAAGGCAGAGGTGCCGCCAGCAAGGCGCAAACCGCCAGTAATCGTGCTCCCGGGATCATGCTCATCAGGCCTTCCCCGCTGCCTCAGCAGCCAGTTGCCGATTCTTCCTTCGCACCGCCACCGCGGAAACCGCGATCCCGATGAAATAGAGCCCTAACATCGGAGCCATAAAGATGAGCATGGTCGTAGCGTCCGGCGTGGGCGTAATGATTGCCGCCACAATCGCGATCAGCAGAATCGCGTAGCGAACATTCTTCCAAAGAAATTGCGGCGTCACGATTCCGAAGATCGATAGAAAAAAGATCAGCACCGGCAACTCGAACACCAGCCCGAAGCCCAGCAGCACCATCAGCGTTAAGTCAAAATATTCCGTGACGGTGATCATGGGCTCGATGCCCGGAAGGCTTACCACCGTAAATTTGACCAGAAACCTCAGCATGTAAGGCAGGGTTACGAAATATCCAAAAGCGATCCCTGCCAGGAAGAGAAACACCGTCGAAAACAGAAATCCACTGATCGCGCCGCGCTCATGCTTATACAGCGCGGGCGCCACGAACAACCAGATTTGGTACAGCACCACCGGCGATGCCAGCACCACGCCGATGTAGACCCCCAAAGTGATGAGCAGGTTAAATCCGCCCGCGGGGTGCGTATAGATCAAATGTTGAGGAAGACCCGATGCTTTTAATGCGGCAAGCATCGGCTCGTTGACGAACCGGATTACGTACTTCGATATATACACGCCAACGAAGGCCCCAATCCCGATGGCGATCAGCGCATTGATGAGTCGTTTCCGCAGCTCAACCAAGTGCTCGAAGAAGGTCATCTGACCTCCTTCTTCAGGCTCCGTTACCGGGATCGTGGCGAGAGCGTCAGGCTGGCTGCTTGTAGTCATGAGGGGCGTCAAGATCGTGGGGCGCAACGTCTGGCGCAACCTCGACCGCGGGCTTGTTTCCATTCCCGGAGGCAGTCTCCACGCGGTTAGGAGCGGGTGGCGGCTCTGAAGTGTCGGTTCCAGCAGGATTCGTTTCCGAATGCGTGGAGTCTGGAGACTCCGGAGATCGCGCAACCGATTCTGCCACCGGCGTAATCACGGGAGCCTCGGTCGCTCCTTCGTTGGTCTGCCCAGATGCTGACCCCGATGCTAACGCTGTGGGCCCCGGTTGCGTCTCAGCACCAGAGGGCGTAGCCAGGGTTGCGGGCTGCGGCTGAGCGGTGGGTTGGGATGCCAGCAATTCGCGCTTTTTTCGTTCCACCTCCGCGGCCTGACGTTCCAAGTCGCGCATCTCGTTCTCGAAGGCCGACTTGAAGTCGGTCGAGGCTTTACGAAACTCAGCCATGAGCTTGCCCAAACCGCGGGCCAATTCGGGAAGTTTTTGCGGGCCAAATACGACCAGCACAATTACAAAGATAACAATCATGTGCGGGATGCTAAGCATCGCTCGGAGTCACCAAATTGCGCCCTGTTGGCATCATAGAGAAGGGTGTTCTGAAGTGTCAAACACCAGTTTTTCATGTGTTATAATAGTTCGTTGAAACTCAAGGTGAGGTCCGAATGAAAGCTGAACGCCGCGGGCTGTTCTTAGTCGTAGCCGTATTGCTCGTATCTGCGGTTCTGGGCGGCATTTACGGCCCCAACGTTCGCGCAACCACAGCGTCCGCCGACGACTACCAGACGGCGGTTCACGACTTTACGCGCGTCTTGGACATGGTTCAGACCAACTATGCCGAGCCTGTGGATGTGGACAAGGCCGTCTATCAGGGCGCCATCCCAGGCATGCTGCGCATGCTCGACCCACACTCGAATTTCTTTGATGCGCGGCAATTTGCCCTTTTGCGCGAAGATCAGCGCGGCAAGTATTACGGCGTTGGAATGGTCGTTGCGCCGCGCGAGAATCACACCGTCGTGATGGCGCCGTATGTGGGCGCGCCTGCGTACAATGCGGGAATTCGCCCCGGCGACGTGATCGTCAAGGTCGACGAAAAATCCACCGAAGGCCTGACGACGAGCGACGTGGCCGACATGCTCAAGGGCGCCAAGGGCACAACCGTCAAGATTACGGTGACGCGCGAAGGTTACACTGACGCTCTAATATTTACGGTCGTCCGCGACGAAATTCCCCGCCACTCCGTCGACATCGCTTTCATGCTCAAGCCCGGGATCGGCTACATCCGGCTCTCCGGGTTCAACGAAACCACCGACCGCGAAATTGCCGAGGCCCTCAAGAAGCTCAACGCCTCGTCGCTGGACGGCCTGGTTCTCGACATGCGCGGGAATCCCGGCGGGCTATTGAATGAGGCGGTCGCCGTGAGCGACATGTTCCTCGACCGGAATCAGCTCATCGTGTCGCACCACGGCCGGGCGTCCGCCGAACGCAAGTACATGACCGTGCGTGGGAACCAGGGCGTCACCGTGCCGCTGGTCATTCTTGTAAATGGGAATTCCGCGTCGGCCACCGAAATTGTTTCGGGCGCCGTACAAGACCACGATCGCGGCATCATCGTCGGCGAAACTACCTTCGGCAAAGGCTTGGTCCAGACGGTGACTCCGCTGAGCGAAAACACGGGTCTCGCACTGACCACCGCGCGCTACTACACTCCGAGCGGCCGGCTGATCCAGCGCGACTACAAATCCATCTCGCTCTACGAGTATCACTACGAGCGCAAAGTGCCTGAGCATCCGACGGAGGTGAAGCTCACCGATAGCGGCCGCCAAGTCACCGGAGGCGGCGGCATCACTCCAGACGTGATGGTGGCCGCACCGAAGCTCACCAAGTTCCAGGAGACTCTGATACGCGCCGACGTGTTCTTTCCGTACGAGGCTGGTGTCGGCGGCTTCACGCGCTTTTATCTCGGCACTCGGCCGAGCGTAACCAAGGACTTCACGGCGGACGACACCGTGATGAAGGACTTCCGCGAATATCTCGCCAAGAAGAACGTCCACTATACCGAGCCCGAAGTCTCCGAGAATCTTGACTGGATCAAGCGCAAGATCAAGCAGGAAGTCTTCATGTCGGTGTACGGCCAGCAGGAAGGTTTCAAAGTGGAACTCGAAGCGGATCCGCAAGTTCAGAAAGCGGTCGATTCGATTCCGCAAGCGCGCGCTTTGTACGAAAATGCCCGGAGGATTGTTGCGCAGCGCATGGGGGGCACACCGGATCAACCATAGCCCGGTGCGCGAGTCGAGTTTCGTAGCTTGAACAGGACCGGCATTCTTGGACGCTGCGACTTTCGAAGTGTGACGCGTTTCTTTAGCGCCAAGCCCTTAACCTCTCACTATTATTCCTGTGCGTCGGCTTACGTCACTATCGCTGCAACTTGGTTGGCAAGCCCGTTAGCCTCTGTTAAAATTTCTCTGCTGCTCATGGGCGAGTAGCTCAGCTGGGAGAGCGCTTCGTTCGCAACGAGGAGGCCGGGGGTTCGAATCCCCTCTCGTCCACCATTCTTTTCAATGACTTGCGAATCTAGGCGCAGCTGGAATTGGTCTGATTGTGACCCAACTGTGCTCTGACCCGATTTTCCCAGGCGGTCCACCGCGGCGCGCTTGAGCGCCTGGCGCGCGTGACTATAGCGTTCCAGCATTTTCCGGGACACGTGTCCCGCGATCCCCATGATGGTCTGTTCGCTGGCGCCGCCTTCGCCGAGTTCCGTGATCGCCTGGTGGCACAGATCGTGGAACCGGAAGCCGGCCGCCGAGCTTTAAGGGTTCGGAAAAGTGAGAGTCAGGAATTGGTTGGCATGGGCGCGCGCCCAAGTACCGTCGGGATCATAGGTTTTCATGCTGGAAGCGATCTCGGCGGTCTTGGCGCCGAGATCCTTTTCGTAAATCATGCCATTCTGATTGACGATGAGGGTTTTTACGCCTGAGGAGCGATAAACCGCGGGAAACGCGACGACAGCGAAGCCTCCGGTCATCTTGCCGTCGACGATGTAGTTCCGCGCGCCACCATGCGCGTGCGAACCTTGCGCGGTGAGCATGAGGAAGTAGTAGCCGTGGAAGGGTGTGCGATCAGAGCGCTTGTAACTCGCCTCAGCCAGGTAAGGTCCGATGGGGTTCTTGTCCATATCGTTGCCGTTCTCAGGTGAAAAGAGGCCGTCGTGCCGGCCCGGCGAGCAATTCAGGTGTTGCGTATATTCGCCGTTTTGGGTATCAAATTGATTTTCGGCGGCGATGATGCCGCGGAGCGCTTCCGTGGCGTCCATTTCATTTTCGCCGATGCGCCGGAACATAATTTCGCGGCTGCCGAGATCGGAGTCGAAAAACCATGAGCCGTTGTGCTCTACGAGCGGGAACGGCACAGGCCAGTTTTCTGCGCCGACGTAGACCGTGGTCTCGTTGTCTGGCTCCGCGACGAGGCGGTGCATCTGCTCATACTTTTTCGCGAACGTGTCGTCCTGGGCGTAGCGCTCAGCCTGATCGTCGCTCCAAATCACGATGTCGCGAGCGCCGGGGCCGAGAATGGCGATCAGGGCCTGTTCGTCATGATTGCGCGCCGCGTCGTAAAGAGCCTGTGCGGCTTCCTTAGGAGATGAAAAAGTCTTCTGCTTCGCGTTAGGGACATTGTGCGCTGCAGCGTGGTGAGTGGGCGAAGGCTTAGCGGGAGCTGCCGTTCGCGGAGATGAGGCGTCTTGCGGTCGCGCGAGAATGGTCGACGCGGCAAAGATGAAGAGCAGCGCCACGATCGTGAACGAAAACTTGGACGAGAAAATCATCTTTGCATCACGCGACATTTTCATCTTCCTTCTTCTTTTCTTCTGCACTTCCCTGAGTCTATCGCTACGAATAGCGTGAAAATGAGCCACAGTCAGATGGTGCTTCACGCGGGCTAGCGCCGGCCACCGCCTCCGCCGTGGAAGCCGCCGCCACCGAAGCCGCCACCACGGAAACCTCCGCCACCGAAGCCACCTCCACGAAAACCGCCGAAACTCTGTTGGCCGCGAGCGGAAAAGCCCCGGCTTTCAGCGCCATGGCCAAAGCCGCTAAATGGGCCTGAGCGCAGACCTGGATTGCGACTGTCGAAGCCGCGACCGAAGCCCTCGTCCGGACGGCCGCGATTTGCAAAACCCGGATGGCCGCCATAGTAGCGGCCACGATCCCAGTGATCCCCGCCGCGGCCCCAATAGTGACCGCCACCAAACCAGATTCCACCTCCCCACCAGTCGAACCCCCAGGCCGGCCATCCCCAGCCAAATCCCCAGAACGGACCGAGGCCAAACCCGACGCCGAAATAGAGGCCGGGGCCGTCATACCAAACACCGGGTACCCCCACCCAACCGGGCCAGGGAGCGACGGGATAGCCATATGCGATCCAAGGATCGTACGCGGGGACGTAGACGACCTGGGAGTCCGGATTTTTAGGCTCGATTGTGATGTAGCCGTGCTTGTCCTCAACCTTGATCTGGTCGTTGCTTTTGAGGATTTTGTGGTTTTTCGCCTGGCGGCGCATTTCCTGAATCGCGTTCGTAACGTCAGTGGGCTGATTGTAGTAGGCGTCGCCCATTTCGGAGGTCCAGGAAAGATTTGTGGCTAAATTTTGAAGGACGGGAGGAAATGCGAGCAGGGACTTTACGCTGGGATCCCAGCTTTGCTTGTCGGCTTCGGTTGCGACTTCCTGAGGCGACAAATTGCGGCGAGGAGCGAACCAGTCGTAGGCCTGAGCGATTTCCGATGGATAGGCGGAAGCAGCGAGGATGGAGGCGACGAGCTGATCAGGGTAGAGCGCAATTGGCGCAACAAGTTGTTGAAGTTGTTCGGGATTTTCGTGTTGATACAGTCGCTGGGCGGGGGGTTGACTGGGAGCAGACGGTGCGCCGGTTGCTCGCGGAGACGGCGCTTGCTGTCGAGTCTGATCCTGTGAAGCGGCAGTAAGTAAGGCGCAAGCTGCTACAAATGTGAGACCCACGGTTATTATGTGCAGGTTGAGTCGGCTCATCTTGTCACCAAAATAAAACCAGATTCGGGCAGCGCCCCTCAGGACCGACTATTTTGACGCCACGGGAGGTCAAAATGATTCACGGTTTCTTCGGCCGCCATCAATTCTCTCAATGGCTTCGAACGGTTGCCACGGTGCCGCCGCGTCACATTGGGAACTAAGAGTCTTCCCAGCGAGCATGCAAATGTTCGGGTGATTCGTGGGCGCCACGAGACGTTCCTTTCCTTGCGCCTTGGCACGCAGTTGAACGGATCCGCGCGTCACACCAAGCATCAACGCCTGCAAGCATCGGGTCCAACGAGGGCGAGACGAAAAGACGCATCGTTTATCTCCGCTTCCAGCCCACCAGCAATCGACGCGCAAATGTAGTAGCCGCCTTCCGAGGCGGGCGCTTTAATCAAAGCCGCCCTGACTCACCGGTCCCTTGACGGCGTGGCACGATGAAAGATGCCGAGTTCGTACACCAGCAGGTGTCCTCTCCAAATGAGAGTTCGCAGGCCAGTGCTCACTATGTTTCTCGAGCGTTCCTTAGCAACTTCACATTGTCAGCACGACGCGGAATTGTGCCTTGCCGCTCATCATGCGCGCGTAAGCCTCGGCCGCTTTTTCCAGCGGATAGGTTTCGATCATGGCACGCACCCCGCTCAGTTCGGCGAAGTTCAGCGTATCCTCGGAATCCGCCGCTGTTCCTGCTGCCCAGCCCTGAATCGTTCGACTCCCGGTAATCAGCTGCACCGGCGTGACCTCAATGGGATCGGTAGTCGCGCCAATCACCACGAGCTTGCCGTTCGGCCCCAGACCGTCGACCAGCGCTGACATCGCTTTGGAGCTCGGAGCGGTCGCTAGAATGACTTGTGCGCCACCCAGCTTTTGCAATTCTTCGGCTGCGTTCGTCGCTTTGCTGTCGATATACACATTCGCTCCGAGTTTCTTCGCGAGCGCCGCGTTTTCCAACCCCTGACCAATCGCCGCGACCTTATAACCAAACTTATTCGCGAATTGAATTCCAAGATGACCCAGACCGCCGATACCCTGCACCGCAACAAGGTCGCCGGGGTACGCGCCACTGTGCCGTAGCGCGTTATAGGTCGTAATTCCGGCGCAGAGCAGCGGCGCTGCTTCGACGTCACTTAGACTTTCCGGTATCGGCACCAGTGCCTCCACCGGAGCCAACATGTATTCCTGATATCCGCCGTCATAGGTGATGCCCGGAATTTTCAGGTTCCGGCAATTGCGAAAATCTCCCCGCCGGCACGCGGGACATGTGTTGTCCTGGCCGCCGTGCCAGCCCACGCCCACCCGCTGCCCCTTCTTCCACTCGGTAACCCCGGCACCAATCTCATCAACCACGCCAGCGACTTCGTGTCCGGGCACGCGGGGATATTGAATGCCCGGCCACCAGCCTTCTTTGGTGAACACGTCACTGTGACAGACACCACAGGCCTGCACCTTGATGCGTACTTGCCCGGCGGTCGGTTGCGGCACCTCTCGCTCGATGATTTCGAAATCGGCTCCAGGTTTAGAAATCTGCGCCGCCTTCATTGGTGCGATTGCTACTCTGGTCGTCGCCATGGATCCTCCTGTAAATTTCCACCCATTCTCGAAAAATTCTCGAAAATCAGATTGCCCGTCTGCACAGCTTCCGCCGCGCCTCTACCCCACCTCGAAAATGACTTCCAGCTCGACCGGAGTGCCCAGTGGGAGGCTTGCAACGCCATACACCAGCCGGCAAGGGTTCTTGTCTTTTCCGAAGACGTCTTGCAGCAACTCCGAAGCGCCGTCAGCAAGTTTCGGCAGCTCGCGGACGTCTCCCGAAGTGGCCACCGACACGCCAAGCCGTACGATGCGCGTCACTTTGTCGAGCGATCCCAAGTGCTCCCGCGCGACCGCCAGCGCGTTGAGCGCCGCGAGGCGAGCCGCTTTGCGCCCTGTTTCTACATCGAGATCCGCCCCCACGCGCCCAATGAATTTCGCCACGCGACCTTCCGTCGGAAGCATCCCGGTCAGAAAGAGCAAATTGCCCGTCTGCACCGCTTCCGCATAAGCCCCGAACGGCTCAGGCGGTGCCGGGAGCTTGATACCGAGTTCCTTCAACCGCTGCTCGGCGCTGACCGGGCGAGACTCTTCGCCGATTGCCATTTTTGGATTTGTATTCATTCCCGTTCCTGCTGAACTCAAATTGAAGTCGTCGCGCGTGCCGTAGCAAGATGGCGCCCAGGTGTTGCCCTTATCAGACGTGCATTTGCCCCGCCAAATCCGCGGACTCTTACGCGTTCCACTGCCTTGCTCCTTGGACGCGTTCAACTTCGCGAAGGTTCCTGCCTATTTTCCCGCTTATTGATGCCCCAAATACTTGTAGGAGCGGGCTTGTTTACCCTGAGCTTCGAAGGGCCCCGTCCGGGCCGACGCGTCTTGCCTGAACCCGAACGAATTCAACAAGCTCCCGCTACCAACGGCCAGAGTGAGCGCCACCGTCCACGTGGAGCACCTCTCCGGTTACTTGACCTGCCTGCGCCAGGTACAGAACAGCGTCGACAATGTCGCTTACCTCCCCTATTTTCCCCATTGGCTGCAACGCCTTAAGATCGTCCTTGGGATCATCTTTGTGCAGTGGTGTCTCGACCACGCCGGGGGCCACGGCATTGAAGCGGATGCCTTCTTTTGCGTACTCGATCGCGAGACTCCGGGTCACCGTATTAAGGCCTCCCTTCGTAATCATCGAGACCGAAGCGTTCACCCCGCCGATCGGGTTGTCGGCAAGCGCTGCGGTGATGGTCACCACGTTCCCCGATTTCTGCCTTAGCATCTGTTTCACGCTGAGCTGCGTGATGTAGATGAATCCAAAAAGGTTGGTCGAGACCAAGGCATTGAAGTCCTCGGTCGTAAAGTCGGTGAAAGGCTTGACGTAAAAGATTCCAGCGTTGTTCACAAGCACGTCGACGCTTCCGAAGCGCTCGATTGCCCCTTCGACTACTTTGACAGCGGTCTCCTGCTTACCGATATCGCCCTCGACAAGGAATAGACTCGGTGAGGGCGTCAGTGATGGACTGAAACGCAGAGACGTTGCGGCCACGTTGTAACCTTGCTTCAGGAAGCCATCGACCAAACCCGCGCCAATACCCCCCGAAGCTCCCGTGACGATTGCTGTTTTCTTCTCCGACATACATGCTCCTTTGTTTGAGAGTTCGGATCCAATACACCTTGCGATCCAAGCGAGGAGCATGGAGGCAAATCAATTGGACGATGGCCCGCCATACCCTGGTTAAAGGTGACGGGTCACAGCTGACGGGCTACAGGTGACGCGACCCGCGGCTTGACACTTCCGCTTTCATCAAATATGCAAATGAGGCGACGTGGTGCCAAAAAAAACTCTGCGTCTCGCGTCTTCTCATTTTGACTCAGGGTCGGCGGATATCGGATAGCCGGAGCCAGCAAAGCGAGGTGATTGTCCTATTTTTGTAGCATCTGTTCTCGCGGAAGCCGTCCTGTTCCTGCACCTGCTTTGGTGCGGTTGGGTTTTGCTGGGCTGGACAGTAACGCGCTGCCGCCGTCTTCTGCGTACACTGCACATCGCTTCCCTTATCTATGCCATCGTCATCGAGTTAGTTCCTTGGCCGCTCTGCCCTCTCACCCTGGCCGAAACTTGGCTCGATGCTCGCGCAGGCATCGAACCCGCACACGGACCATTTCTGCTGCGTATTCTCGATGCGGTGGTCTATCCCCACCTGCCGGAGTCCTTCGTCGCTGGCTCCGCGGCGATTGTTTGTGTAGCGATACTGTCGGTGTATTCGCGGCGCTACCTTCGTCGCACTGCGCCCGGCCAATGGTGACGAAAGGAAACCTGAGGCTAGAAGCCGAACATGGAGTTGACGCCAGCGTGGCGTGGGACCTCCGGCGAGGTCTGCTGGGGACCAGGCGCGGGGACGATGGGCGAAGAGGCGGTGGGCTGCTGGGCAGCTGGATGCGGGGCCGCAGGCTGTTGCGCGCCACGCGGAGGCGCGGCGGGCGTAGCGACGGCGACAGCCCCCGTAGCGACGGTCGGCTGCTGGAGAAAGGCGAGGTCGCGCGGCTCTTCCGTGCCCGGCTGAACCGCAGGAAACGACAAGCTCATTTGGTGCTCCATCGCGCTGGCGATGCGATGCAACTGCCAGATGAGCTTTTCGAGTTCCTTTGAGCGGCCAAGGTTCAAACTACGGTCCCACAGAAAGCGAATCGACAACACCATGAGAATCGGCAGGCCGATGGCCAGTGTCGCCAGCACGATGGTGATCAGCAGTGGGTCGAGGGGTCCAACGGACGGGGCCATGGTGCCTCCAGATGCAGGGCTACACGCAGGATAGCAGCACGCGGCAATGCTGACAAATGAATCCAACTCATCGGGAGTTGGTCAAACTCTCTAAGTTCTGGCGCGCGTTTGGCGATAACATTTTAGACCGTGAGCAGAATTCGGCGTTGTGAGGAATGTGAATCGTACGTTTCTAGTGTCGCCGGGAAGGGCGGATTTCGAGCCGTCCTCGAGTGGAGAGCAAGACACGAGCCATTTGCGTCGGCATCATCGGCAGCGTCTGGCCGCTCGTCCACTATTTCCCCGAATTCCCACGGGATCAGCGTTTATTTCGTCGGCTACGTTGCCGCCATCCCGAGCGGGGATGGCGGCGGTAGCGCGACACGGTGGTCATGGCATCTCAGTCTTTGACCTCGACCTTGAGAATCTCGCCGCTCGGCGGACCGAAACCAAAGTTCGAAATGTAGAGCGAGCCGTCAGGTCCAAACGTGAGGCCGGTGGGAAAGAAGAGGGGGTCGTCGGGCGTGCTGTCGATCAGGACCTGTTGCCGGCCGTTGGGCTGTATGCGAATAAGACGGCCCGTTGCCGGTACGGGACCTGGGGAACTCGTTGAATACGAGGTTTCCAGCACATACAGACGATTGCGCCCGTCAAAAGCTATGCCCAGCACCTTGCTCAAGCCGGTAGCCACAACCTTGATCTGACCGCTCGGAGTGATCTGGAACACGTCTTGCGTGTTGAGCTGCTCAGGAAGGAACCGGCCCAAGTTGCTGACATAGAAGACACCGTGGTCGCCTATCACCGTCGGCACCACATGACCCTGTGAGGCAGAGATGTCGATCACCCGCGTGATCTCGCCGCCCGGTGTGATTTTGTCCAGTTCGCCATGATTGGGCTCGATGGCGTAGAGATCACCCCGCAGCGCGATCATGCTGTACCATGTGCCGTCGGGTTCAAAGTCGCCGGTGATCGGATCGGTGGGGTTGGCTACCGGATGAGTCCGCTGAAAAGCCCCGAGATCGGCAATCATGGTCGGAGGAGTGTTACCAGGGTTAATGCGGACGACCGCGTTGGGAATGCTGGGCACGCCGTGCGAACATCCAGCACCCGCGTAAATGGCGTACATCGTGTCTCCAATGAACGCGATGTCGGCAACTCCACTAGCAGAACCGCCGGCCTCGCTGGAGGGCAGCTTGTCGACGAAGGTGGTAACGTTGCCGTTGGCATCGATCCTTGAAATGCGCGATCCGGTCGTACTTCCAAAATAATCCCCCGGACCATTCGCTCCGGCCGAACAGTCTCCGCCTAAGCCGGCAGGAGCCTCAATTATGGGAGGGATGGGGTTGCCACCTTCGGCGACATAGAGATACCCGTCCGGGCCGAACTTCAGACCGCGAGGATTGACCAGTCCCGATGCAAACATACTCACCTTCACGGATGGTTCTTGCGCGCGGGTGCTCGAAGACCAGCCCGAGGCCAGTAGCGCAAAACAAGTGAAGACTGCAAGATACCGTATCTGTTTCATATTCCGCTCCTATGTCACCTGATTGAAGAGTCTGGGAAACTCGAAAGGAAAATTCGGGGCCTGGAAATCAGGGCAAAGTGACCGGGACGCTGCGAAGCTACGTCCGTAGTTGATGTGAAGTCAAGTTCTTTTTCGACACATCCCTCTCGGCTCACCAGCCCCTCATTGCAGATGCGGTCACGCTCGCGCATCGGGGGCGCTCTAGCAGCTTGCGGAAAAGCTCAAAAATATGTCATTCCTCACCCCGTTCGGTTTTTGAACGGCGTGAGGAATCTGCTTTTTCCTTGGTTTTCTTGCTAACAGCAGATCCCTCCCCCGCAAACGCGGGTTCGGGATGACAAATCCGACTTTTTCCGCAGGCTGGTAGTCCTTCCATCTGATAAACGCGGCATCAACCGGACTCTGTCAGTTTGAATTCAACCGCGGAGGGCTTCCGGGACTCACACCCCGTTAACGATGGTTGCCAACAACTAGCTTGTTTACGACTCCGTTGAGTGCGTTTTCTAGGTTCATAAATATTTTCCTCCGGGACCCTGCGGAGTCTATCGGAAGGGTGTTCCACACTGTACAGACAAGACTAGCAGGCTGCGGAAGAAGTCTTTCTCTTTAGGAGGTCGGTGCTTTAGTTCATCCTGAGCCTCGAAGGGCGCCGACGTAAACTGCGTGCTCTCAACGGGCTTCAGTTTATCCTGAGGAACGAAGGGCCCCTGAAGGAAGCTTTTTCCTCGTTTTGTTGCATTTTTCCGCAGCCTGCTAGCGGATATGTCTTCCGGGGGGTGATCCATGCAAGGTAACGAACGCTGGAACGAATTGTGTGAACTGGCATCCAAAGAGCAAGACCCGGTGAAGTTGCATCCTGGCGTGGGTCCGCTTACGGCACTCGCCTTCGTGCTGATTATTGGAACTTGGGCGAGGAGCCGACATTGATCCGACCTTTGCTTCCCGGTAGTCCATATCTCGGCGCTGTCCCAGAACAGGAATTTTAGGGGCTGGCGCTTGTCGAGGAAGAGGCCTGGATTGCCGCCAAGCGAGTGCTTTTTCTGGCGAACCATGACCGCAGCGTCTTGCGAGAAGGCTCTTCCCAGTAGCGAAAGACGAGAATGGAAAACAGCACCAGAATCAGAGGCGCAGCCCATTCACCTGATCGAATTAGGCTCACTGGCAGACCGGAAAACAAAACCCGCGTCCAACTAGTGACCGGGTACCGCAACAGGTAAATGGCATAGCTTGAACCGCCCAGCAGAACCATGATTCGCGTGGAGAGAAATATTGCCAGCCAACTTCCTCCGCGTGCCAATTCATAGATCAAGATCGAGAAGGGTAGGATCACCAGCGAATCCCAGTCACCCAACGGCAGGCTGAGGGTCGCCAGCGTTCCCACTACCGCGGAATAAACGAGCAGGGGCCGACTGGGTTGTTCTTGCACGATTTTCTGTCTTAGAAATCGTAGCCCCAAAACCACGCCCAGCAGGAACTCCGGGATGCGCAATACCGGCAGTGGTAAGACTCTTTCGAAGAGAACGGCGTTGTTCTTCCAGTCCCCGAGCCCTTTTAACGGTGTGTGACCCACGATACAAACGGTCAGCAGAACCGCAGTCAGCCAAAAGAGGGCGCGATCACTTCTGCGGGACATCCACGGAACGACAAATGGAAAACAAATGTAGAAGAAGGCCTCCGCAGAGAGCGTCCAGGCTGGATAGTTCCACGCTCCGGCCATATCCGGGTTAACCGGGTTCCAGGCTTGCACCATGCCGAGAACCGCGACCCGGGTACCCAGGTGCAGGTCGGTCGCGAACCAGTAGGAGAGTACAAGAGAGAGCAGATATACCGGATAGATCCTCGCGAAGCGGGCTTCCCAGAAACGCACCCGTCCCGAAGATTCATTGAGTTGCCCTTCATAGGTATAGGTCAGGATGAAGCCGGAAAGCAGGAAAAATAGGCCGACGGCCAAGTACCCGTTGCTTAGAAATGTCGCCAGGAGTTTAGGAACGGGATAGCGACGCGCAAGACCAGGCAAGGCATGGAACAGGACGACATACCAGGCTGCGAAGAATCGAATGCCGGTGAGCGCGGGCAAATCCCGGCGGTGCCGAGCCAGCACGTCCGTCGGCTTCCTCATACCAGCACGGCCTCTTTCGCCATTCTCACATTGCCGTTGTTGTAGTTCTTTCCACACGAATCGCAGAATAGCGCCCGGTAGGTGGTGCCATCTCTCGCGCTGGCGTTCTGCAACGAGTTCCAACCCTTGACCTTCATAAGCTTGGCACTCTGCGCCAACGCCTGAAACTGGTGCTCGCAGATGTAGTCCGGTCCATCCGCCTCTGCCTTTTTCGCGTCCGGGAGCTTGGGAATCCAGATCGTTTGCGCCATGTGGTTCCTCCGGCTTCAGGCTCCACTGTGGCACACGCGCAGACGCGCAAACACCTGCCCGGAGGGCCAGATGTGCTCCGCTGGCAACCACCGCTCGACATCGAGAGCCAACCTTATGGGTTCACCACGTCCCTAGTGTCCGGTAACCCGACAAATCGGGAGTTGAGACATTTCGTGAAGAAGTTCTGCCTTTGAAGAGACAACTAAAGACCTAAGGAGTTGGGGAAACTCGCGGTAGACAAACGTCGGGCTTACTTCTATGCAGCCGTTGAGAAAGAAGAGGGCGCAACGGCTTTCTTATTTGAGCCATTCGAAGGCCAGCGAGCCCCTACCCATCACGTCGTCTACCACTGGCTTCGCGACCTCCAGTCCCTTTTCACTGTTTGCGAACATCACCACACCTGACTTCGTTTTCGGTTCTGCCATCACGAACGCCTTGAATGAGCCGTTGTCTCCCCAATGCCAGAGCACATCGGTTCCATCTTTACGCTCGATGCCCCATCCCAATCCCCAGAATAGATTCTTTGATAGCTGTTTCGGCTCCTGCTTGATGCAAATCCGGCACTCCGGATCGAGGGCGATTTCCGGCGTTTCCATCTCGCGCAGAGTCGCCGGCTTTAGCCCGTTCCCATTGAGAATCGCTTCAATAAATAGCGCGTAGTCCTTGGCTGTTGTGTTCAGCGTCGAAGCAGCTAACGCCTCTGTCGGCTTCACCAGTTTGTCCGGCTTCCCGTCGGAGTCGTAGCCCGTGGCGGTGAGTGCATCAAAGTCTGGCCGCCACACATAACTGCTGCTGGTCATGCCCAGCGGCCTGAACACGGCTTCGGTCATATATTCGTTGAGCGGTTTGCCAGTAATCTTCTCGACGACGCGTTGCAGATAGATATAGCCTTCGCCCGAGTAGCTAAACCGCTCTCCCGGCGTGAAATAGATTGAGACTGAACCGTCATCTGCCGGCCAATTCGGAAATCCTGATCGATGGCTCAAGACGATCCGCGCCGTAATCTTTGCAAGGCGCTCGTCGCCCGCAATAAAAGGTTTCGGGAGATAGGTTGTGAGGGGAACGTCCAGCCCCAACTTCCCCTGCTCCACCAGTTTCAGAACAGCGTAGGTAAACACTGGCTTGCTCAGTGAAGCCGCTTCAAAAACTGTTTCCCCCGTCACCGGCTGGCCCGTTTTTACCTCTTTCAGCCCGAAGCCGTGCAGCCACGCTGTCTTTCCGGCGCGAATCACAGCAATCGCCAACCCTGGCACCCCGTCTTTTTTCATTAGTTCGGGAATGTCTCTCTCCAGCTGCGGAACTGTTGCCTCGGCGGGTTTCGCCGGTGCCTTGTTTGCCCGCCACATCGGCGAAAAAACAGGCAAACCGACAACGATAGCCCCAAGCACAACAGCACTTCGCGCTCTCATCCCCAAGCAATTCATTTGTGTCTCCAAAGCTGGTCTGAACCCATCGACATAGACGAACCAGAAGGGTTGCGGTTAGGCACTCCCGTAAGTGGAGTTACGGGAGATGTAGCTCTTTTGTTCCATGCTGTTCGCTACTCTCGGCAAGGGCCTGATTAACGCGCTAATCGGTAAAGTGGCCCTTGTCCCGCTCCCTCAAGACTCAACTCAACACAAAGCCGGTCGTGAGAGCCTGCGGGGCATCATCGTGCGCCTGTAAATCTGTCTGCCTACCGCTTGTCGTGAGATTTTCTATATCCAAGATATTGCGTGTCGGCATCAAATCCCAATGATATCGAATTCCGAAACGAAAGAGCTCTTAGCTGCTTTGGCAGCGAACTGGCTAGCGGAAATGGAGGGTTTCAATACCTACACCGCACTCGCGAATGAAGAGACGGATCCCCACAGGCGGAACGCATTACGAGGCTTGGCAGCAGCAGAAAAACAGCATGCCGATTTATGGGCTGGTCGTATTCGTGAGCTTGGAGGCCCAGAACCTTCTTACACCGGAGATTTGTCAGGTAAAGCTGATTCGTTGGCGAATCGAATCGGCGGAGCTGACCTCTCACTTCGCCGTCTGGAAATTGATGAAGCTCGGGACATCGCCAAGTACGGCAAACAGCTCAAACTGATCGGTGACCAATCCAGTGTTGCCATCTTGCAGGAAGTCATCGCCGATGAACGGGAGCATTACCAGACGTTGGGAAACCTAATTCGTTCGCGTGGGGCTCTCCCAGCCCTTCCCTCTGAGCAGGTTCAGGCGGCAATCGATGAATTGGTTGCAGCACGTGACAAGGGGCACTCACATGCAGCGGGCTGGGTGGGAGATGCGATCTATGGCGTGAACGATGGCCTTGGTTCCATCTTCGGCATTGTGTCGGGCGTCTCCGGAGCCACCCTGGGCAACAGCCATTTCGTGCTCATCGCTGGTCTCGCGGGCATGGTTGCAAGTGCTCTTTCGATGGGGTCTGGCGCTTATCTTGCAGCGAAGAGTCAGCGAGAGATTTACGAAGCGGAGTTCGCTAGAGAAAGAGAGGCCGTAGAAGATAACGAAGCTGAGGCCCGAGAACTGCTATCTCTCAGTTACCAAGTTCGCGGCCTACCGGAAGCTGATGCAGTACAGTTCGTCGAGCACCTTGCGAAGGACAAAAACCAACTCATCAGAGCGCTCGCACGAGAGCGACTAAATACTAGCGAAGAGGGCCTGAGCAAGCCGTTGGTCTCCGCGGTTTCCGGGGCGCTCTCGACGGCGGTAGGGGCATTTATCCCAATTATCCCTTTTTTCTTCATGACCGGAATTCCGGCAGTCGTTGTGGCGGCGATTGTTTCGTTGTTAGCGCACTTCGCTGTTGGCGCTGCGAAATCTCTGATCACCATTCGGTCATGGTGGAGTAGTGGATTCGAGATGACTTGGATCGGTGCATTAGAAGGAATCGTGACTTACATTATCGGTATGGGTCTAGGGCGAATCGGTGGAGGACAATAGCGCATCGAAGCAGCCCCTCTTGCAGGCCCAGGATGATGTCTTGTTCATGGCGCACCCGGAAATAATCCACTTGGACGATTAACGCGGTTACCGGAGAAATAGAAATCGGGCCAAAACCACACGTACCGTTACGCGAACTTACCAGGGTTGACCCAGGAAAGCCGACTTCTTAGGGTAGCCGTGCTAGATTTCGCCGGGAAGTCCATTTTGGAGTCCACCCTCGAAACGAAAAAGCTTGCGAACATCGAGTCTCTCCGCGCTTCGGTTAGCTCCAGGAAATCGAGAGCTCTGAAAATACCTTGCCCTCCTCGATCGGTACAGTGAAGCGGAGGACCACATTCTTGGCTCCGGAAATCTCCAGTGCTTTCTTGAAAAATCCCATAATCGCGAATCCCATAATACGGTGCTGCTTTTCAAATCCTGTGTATTTCACCACTGCCTTGCCATTTCCCTGCAACTGCACCTCAATCGGAACACCCTGAAAGTAGGTTGCGTGAACGGCGGCGATTCGTTTGATCACGAATTCAGGGGAACCAAGTTTCACAAAAGCCTTGTAGATTCCACGAAGCTGTTTTTCGATTATCACTTCGGAGCCGCGCGTGACCATTTCTTCCTTTCCGTCCGCGAGCACCCTGATCTCAACTTCGAGGAAGCGGGTCAAAACATCCAACGGGTACCAAGTGGAGGAAACAACTTCATTCTGGCAAATCGTACGCGTTTCTTCGTCCAAAAGGCCGAAGATTTTCTGTAGGGCTTCCTCGCCGGCGCGGGACTTGATCTGGTTAATCGTTTCCTTGATAGCGGATCCTTTAATCTGCACCATACGCACCTTGGAGAGCGGTCCTTGCCACCTGCTCCTCTTTCAACCTTACTCTGTTTCCGCGGGTGTCAAATTCAGGCTTGCCCTAAACAGAACTGATTGGTTGTTCTCTTTGGTGCGTCTGCGGGAGATTTAAGAGTCAAGCGTGAACCTGTTTTTGCGGGGCCAGTGGCTTCTTCGAATCCCACTTGTCCATCATCGTTTCAATCACTTACGCAACTTTCGCAACCATGCAAAGTGCCTGAGGAAACTCCTCTCTCTCGTGTGGCCAGGAAGTTCTGAAACTCTTGGCCGATGCGCAACAGAAATCCATTTCACGCTCACGCCTCTCTATCTTCAGGCCGCGTTGCATCTCTCCTCGCTAACTTTGTGCTGGACGGAAGTCCACAAAGTGTTGGATGGAAGTCCACAAAAGACCCCGCGACAATCTACGACAACGACCTATCAAAGGTCTCGTTTTCTTTGGTGGCCATGGATGAGCGCCAACGCGCGCATCCATGCCGAGTTTGTAGCGGCCGCCTTCCGAGGGGGGCTCTACAAGCAATCGAAGGCATACCCGGGGTGGCCCCCAAACCCGGCCCCAAACCCGGCCATGACCCCGGCCCAACAGATATTTTTAAACCCATCGCAGCTTCCCTCAGCATCAGATACGTGGGCCAAACGAACAGGCGGGCCGACGAGGTGAGCGCGCGTAGTTAACCTCATGAGTAGTTAGCCTCATGTAGTGCCAATGAATATTCGGATTGTGGAGGGATAAACATGAACGAGCAATTGCAGAGTGCAGCCGGCGAAAAGGCCTTACAAGTCTCTCTTTCTGGATTTGATCTGATCAATTCTCCGCGTCTCAACAAAGGAACCGCTTTCTCCGATCACGAACGCGACATATTTGACCTTCACGGTTTGCTTCCGCCGCATGTCGGGACTCTTGATGAGCAGGTCGAGCGTCGGTTGGAGGCGCTGGCCGAGCAGCCCACCCCTTTCAACAAATACGCCTTTCTTCGCGACCTCCAGGATACCAACGAGACCCTGTTCTATTCCCTTTTGGTTCGCAACGTCGAACACATGCTGCCTCTGGTGTACACGCCAACCGTCGGCGAAGGCTGCCAGCGTTTCAGCCAGATATGGAGAAAACCGCGAGGCTTGTTTCTCAGCTATCCAAATAGAGATCGCATCCCTCAGATTCTGAATCATTCCCGCTACGACGGTGTCAAATGCATCGTATTCAGCGACGGCGAAAGAATTTTGGGGCTCGGCGATCAGGGCGCCGGCGGCATGGGTATCCCCATCGGCAAGATGGCCTTGTACACCGCGCTCGGCGGCATCCATCCCGAGAATTGTCTTCCGATTCTGCTGGATGTGGGAACCAACAATGAGGATAGGTTGAAAGATCCGCTTTACATCGGATGGAAAAATCATCGAGTCCGTGGCGAACAGTACGACTCTTTCGTAGATACTTTTGTCCAGAGTGTAAAAAAACGCTGGCCTCACGTTTTGTTGCAATGGGAAGACTTCGCCGGTTCGAACGCCGCTCGCTTTTTGGCCCGCTATCGAGATCAACTATGCACCTTCAACGATGACATTCAGGGCACCGCGGCCGTAACCACGGCAACCTTGATCTCCGCGGTCAACGTGACCGGCGTTCCCCTTGAGGAGCAGAAAGTCGTGGTCGTCGGCTTCGGTAGCGCTGGCATCGGCATTACCAACCTTCTCGCCCAGTTCATGCAGGACCGCGGCCTCTCCGAAGCCGAAGCTCGCAGTCGCTTCTACGGTCTCGACCGGCATGGCCTTATCACCGAAAAAACCAAGGATTTGCGGCCGGAGCAGATGGCCTACGCCCGCAAGGAGCAGGAAGTGCAGGCTTGGAGGCAGCCAAACGGGGAAATCTCCTTGCTCGACGTGGTCCGCAATGTCAAACCTTCTGTGCTCATCGGAGTGTCGGGCCAGGGAGGAGCGTTTACCCAAGACGCGGTGCGTGAAATGGCCAAGCACACCCCTCGGCCAGTGATCTTTCCGCTCTCGAACCCGACGTCCCGAAGCGAGGCGACTCCCCAGGACCTGATGGATTGGACAGAAGGGCGAGCCCTGATTGGCACCGGAACGGCATTCGATCCCGTGAACGTCGGTGGAAAGAAAGTTCACATCGCCCAGACCAACAACTCCTACATTTTCCCCGGGCTGGCCCTCGGAATCGTCGCCTCGAAAGCCAGGCGCGTCACCGATACCATGGTCAAGGCCGCCGCTGAGGAATTGATTCGTCACCTACCCACTCAGAAGGATAAGAACGCAAGCCTTCTTCCCCCGATTTCGGAAGCGCGGGAGATCGGTCGCCAGATAGGGCTGGCTGTCGGAAAACAAGCCATCCGAGATGGCCAAGCGCAGGTTCCAGACGAACCTGCCCTGAACCGCGAAGTCCAGGCCAATATCTGGGAACCCGTCTACGTTCCCTACGAGCGCAAACAGCAGTCTTTTCGACAGGGTGTCTAGCCGTTCCCCAGCGTGAACTGCGTCCATGGGCTACTGCACACTCTAACCCTTTAGAATCAACACTTACACAAGTCTATCAAAACAAAACAACTTTAACTCCCTTTGGAATGAATACTCACAAAAAACCGGGGGGGAGGGTCCAGTTCAGTCCAGAACTTAACGAAACGCAGAAGGAGGAATGATGGCCATGAGCGACGCAAACGTTCGGATCGAGAAAGACTCCATGGGCGACGTAGCGGTTCCCGCCGACAAACTCTGGGGCGCCCAGACACAACGATCGCTGGAACACTTCAGCATTGGTACCGACCTGATCCCACGCGAGATGATCACCGCCTACGCCATCCTGAAAAAAGCCGCCGCCAATGCGAACCATGCAGGCGGACGACTCGACGACCAGCGTCACGGATTGATCGTTCGCGTGTGCGACGAGATTCTTGCCGGACAGCACCACGATATGTTTCCGCTTCATGTCTGGATGACCGGCAGCGGAACGCAATTCAACATGAACGTGAACGAAGTGATGTCGAACCGCTGTTGCCAGCTTGCGGGCACGCCACTCGGCAGCAAGACCCCCGTTCATCCCAACGACCACGTAAACATGTCGCAGTCGTCCAACGACTCGTTCCCTTCCGCAATGAACATCGCGGCGGCCGTAAACGTCAAGCAGCGGCTGCTTCCCGCGGTGCAGCGCTTGCACGATGCGATCAGTGCGAAGGTCGACGAGTGGAAAGACATCGTGAAGATCGGCCGCACGCACATGCAGGACGCCACTCCGCTGACGCTTGGTCAGGAATGGTCGGGTTATGCGGGCATGCTCGCCGACGATATGGAACGGATCGAGGACGCGCTGAAGGGCGTGTATCGTCTTGCGCTAGGCGGGACGGCTGTCGGCACGGGCATCAATTCGGCTCCGGGCTTCGCCGAAGCGGTTGCGGCGGAAATTGCCAAGCTCACCGGCTTGCCTTTTATGACCGCGCCGAACAAGTTTACGGTGCAGGGCGCCCACGATGCGCAAGTGCAGCTTTCCGGCTCATTGCGAACACTGGCGGTGTCGCTCTATAAGATCGCCAACGATATCCGGCTGATGTCCTGTGGCCCGCGTGCGGGCTTTGCGGAACTGTTGATTCCGGAAAACGAGCCCGGCTCTTCGATCATGCCCGGCAAAGTAAACCCGACGCAGGCGGAAGCTCTCACGATGATTTCTGTACAGGTCATGGCCGATGACGTTGCAGTAGGATTCGGAGGCGCAGGCGGCTACCTGGAGATGAACGTCTACAAGCCGCTGATTATATTCAACATCGCGCACTCGATCACGATCATGACCGACGGTTGCACAAATTTCCGCAAATTCCTGGTCGAAGGCACGAAACCAAACGTCAAGAAGATCAAGGAATATGTGGACCGTTCGTTGATGCTGGTGACCGCGCTGTCGCCGGTGATCGGATACGACAAAGCGTCGAAGATTGCGCACTATGCAATGGACAACGACCTCACGCTGAAGGCCGCGGCGCTACAGCTCGGCTTCGTGACCGAGGAAGAATTCGACCGCGTGGTCGATCCGGCCAAGATGGTCAAGCCGTACGTGGCCGCGGCAGCCGGCGCCTAAACCATCTCAACCAACAATCGGTCGCTAAGAGCCTCCTGCTTCCGAAGTGGTTTTGAGCAACATCACAGGCGTCCTAACAATGGCGATGTGGATCTACGTGGTAGAGAAAATCTGGGCGTGACGTAAGTTGGACAAAGAGGAACTCATGACCTTGGAGGGGCGTTCCGATCTTATCCTCTCGCTTGCCCGAGTTCTGTTCGTCAACGGCCAATCAACGGACCAGACTCTGGCCGCAGCCGAGCGGCTCGGCCAAACATTCGGAATACACGCGGAGATCATGCCACGCTGGGGAGAGCTGCAACTTCAAGCCCAAGACGGCGATACCAGACTGATCTCCGTAGTGGCGGCCGATCCTACTGGCGTCGTCATGAATCGCGTGGCTTCGGCGATGCGTGTACTAGAGGACCTCAGCGCCGGCCAACTTTCGCCAGCCGCCGCAAAGGAAGCGATCAGCGTGATCTCACAAGCCCCACCGTCACCAACGTGGCTGTTCACGTTCGCGGCGGGAGCGGGCGCCGCGGCGTTAGCAGTGATCTTCGGTGTCCAAAATCTGTCGGCAGCGGTTCTCATATTCGCAAGCGCGGCGGCCGGCGCCATGCTTCGCCGCGGCGTCGCGCACTACAGCAGAAACGTCTTTCTGCAACCATTCTGTGCGGCTTTGCTGGCCGGGGCGATCGGCGCGCTGGCAACGCGTTACGACTTGAGCTCGTCACTGCGCCTGGTCGCGGTTTGCCCGTGCATGATCCTGGTTCCGGGCCCACCGGTGCTCAGCGGGGCGCTGGATCTGGTCAAAGGCCGTATGCATCTCGGCGCCGCCCGCCTGGTCTTCGCGGGGCTTGTAATCCTGACGATTTCGATGGGACTGCTGCTTGGACTCGCTGTTCTCGGAGTTTCGTTACCCGTAGATCAGGCTGGCAGAGAGGTGACCCTGTGGCGCGACGTGATCGCGGCAGGCGTCGCGGTTGCCGCCTATAGCGTTTTTTTCTCCACGCCGCTGAACATGTTGCCCTGGCCGGTCGCGGTGGGCATGGTGGCCCATGCCCTGCGGTGGTGGTCACTTGCTGTGGTTGGATGTAGCGCCGCGATCGGCTCGTTAGTCGCTTGTCTCTTTGTCGGGCTGGTACTCACTCCCGTGGCACGTCGTTGGCGAATGCCGTTCGCGGCGATCGGCTTCGCCTCGGTGGTGTCGATGATTCCGGGCGTCTACCTGTTCAGGATGGCAAGCGGCCTTGTACAACTTGCCGGCGGTTCACATACGACGCTGGATCTCATCAGCGCGACGGTCGCCGACGGCATGACCGCCATAACCATAGTTTTAGCGATGAGCTTTGGTCTCATCGCTCCGAAGTTGGCCATTGATCGCATCAGTGAAAGATGGATGCAGGCGAAGTCCTGAGGGCGAAGGAATGTACCGCCGACAGCCGCGAATTTTATTTCTATCGTTTTTATTTCTGCCGTTTTTATTTCTATCGTGGTGCGGTCTTTGTATGTTTGCCCTTCCTGCCGATGCGCAAGAGGAGCCGCTCCCCGGCCCGGACAGTCACGAAACTGGTCAGGGTCCACACGGCCACCTTTTCGGGGACTGGGGTGGCGAACGGACGCGCCTGCTGGAACGCGGCGTGAGTTTCGATTTTCAGTACGTCAGCGATTCCCTCTGGAACATCGAGAGCGAACAGAAAGAGCGATTTGCCAGTTGGAATCGATTTCGCTGGACGGTGGACATCGATTTTGGCGCGCTGACCGGAGTGCAGGGATTGTATTTCCATGCGACCGCGCTCTGGCAGGGTGGAGGCAATCTGGGAGCGTATCTGGGTCTGCTCACCAGCCCGAGTGGAATGTCCAGCGAAAATACGTGCCGGCTCGATTCCTGGTGGATCGAAAAGCGCTGGCTGAATGAACGCATCACGGCGCGCGTGGGTCAGTTTGCGGGTCAAGATTTCTATGGCGCCCAGCATTACGCCGCATCCTTCATTTTCGAGCCGATGGGCTATGCTTTGGGGAATTTATTTAACACCCTCGAGTCCTTCGATCCGCCCTCAACGCCGGCGATGGAAGTCCGCGTCGTACCGGTTCACAACTTATATGTGAAATCGATGGTGATGGCCGCGGTCCGGGCGCCCTTTTCGCAAAATCCCACCGGCCTGGTTCCGCAGTTCAATGGAACTCCGCTGAGCACCTCGGAGATTGGGTTTACTCCGGGCAAGAACGCGTCGTCGATGCGAGCCTTTGATGACGTCGAGGGGCGGAAGGGATACTCCGGCTTGTATCAATTCGGCGCATCCTACAGTCCTGCGAGGTTCACCTCGCCGACCAGTGCGACACCCAGGTCAGGAAACTACCTCCTGTATTGGATGGCGAGCCAGGCTCTCTGGCGGGTCGACCCGAAAGAAGGAAAGGGTTTGGATGCGACGTTTGCGTACGACTGGAGTCCCCCTAGCATCAATCGTAACAACACCATGCTCACCGCGGGACTGCGCTTCAATGAGCCGCTTCCTGTGGGTATTCACAACACGATGTCACTGGGCTATGTGCGAAACAGTCTTAGCTCGCAGTTCCTCCCGCCTGGGATGTCTTCGTGGAAGACCGAGCAAGGTGTTGAGTTCAACGCTTTGCTGGACGTTTTGCCGATGCTGCTTTTGCAGCCGGTGATCCAGTACTACGCGAATGTGGGAGGGGGCGCGCAACGTGCTGTTGTTTTTGGATTCAGGACAAAGGTGGACTTTTAGGGAGGCGAGGAAGAGGCGGGAAAAATATAACGCAGAGACGCAGAGACGCAGAGTGCGCAGAGAGGCGCTGAGAAGAAGCGGAAATAGGAATTAACACAGAGGACACTGAGATCGGAGCACAGAGGACACGGAGATAGGAGCACCCTTCGAGGGCTCAGGGTAAACAGAGGGCACAGAGTTGGCGGAGTCGGCGGAGGCCAGGTGACTGTTAGCGCGCGGAGAATTTGAGCACGACACATACTAGAAAAGAGGAGCGGTGCCATGGCGAAGAGAATTGCTGATTTGCTGGTAGAGACAATCGCGGGAGCTGGGGTGGAACGAGTCTACGGGCTTTGCGGGGATTCGCTCAACGGAATTACGGATGCCATTCGAACGCATAAGAAAATTCAGTGGGTGCATGTGCGACATGAAGAGACGGCGGCGTTTGCGGCGGGTGCGGAGGCGCATCTGACGGGGAGCCTGGCGGTCTGTGCGGGCAGCTGTGGCCCGGGCAATCTCCATTTGATTAATGGCCTCTACGATTGTCAGCGCAGCCGCGTGCCGGTACTGGCGATTGCGGCGCAGATTCCGAGCAATGAAATCGGCAGCGGATATTTCCAGGAGACGCGTCCGGAGCATTTGTTCGCGCAATGCAGCCATTATTGCGAAACGGTTTCGCACCCGGACCAGATGCCGCGGGTTTTGGAAATCGCCATACAGACGGCGATTGCGCGACGTGGCGTTTCGGTGGTGTCCATCCCCGGAGACGTCGCACTGCAAGCGGCCACGGTGGAGTCGCCACGATTGAACTTCCCGCCCCCGAAACCAACAGTGTGTCCGTCGGAACATGAGATCCAGAGCTTGGCGAGGGTCCTGAATGGATCGAAAAAAATCACCATCTTCGGCGGAGCCGGCTGCGCGGGCGCTCATGCGGAACTGATCACCCTGGCAGGCAAATTGAACGCCCCGATTGTGCATGCCCTGCGGGGAAAAGAGTTCATCGAGTACGACAACCCCTTCGACGTGGGTCTGACCGGCTTGCTGGGATTCTCTTCGGGCCACCACGCGATGATGAACTGCGATTTGCTGTTGATGCTGGGAACGGACTTTCCCTATCAGCAATTCTTCCCAAAAGACGCCACCATCGTCCAGATTGACATCCGTGGCGAGCAACTGGGGCGTCGCACCAAGGTGGACTACGGATTGTGGGCGACATAAAAACGACGCTTGGCGCGCTCTTGCCAAAATTGGAGCAAAACACGAGCGACGAGCATGTGAGGACTTCTGTCGAACATTATCGGAAAACGCGGAAAGGCCTGGATGAGCTTGCAACGCCGGGCTCCGGAAAGACACCGATCCATCCTCAATATGCCGTGAGAATGCTCGACGAGCTTGCGGCTGAGGATGCCATTTTCACCTGCGACGTCGGCACCCCGACGGTGTGGGCCGCGCGCTACCTGACGATGAATGGCAAGCGCCGGCTGCTGGGCTCGTTCAACCATGGGTCCATGGCGAATGCCCTTCCGCAAGCGATCGGTGCGCAGGCCACTTATCCGGGTCGTCAAGTGGTGACGCTATCGGGCGACGGCGGCCTTGCGATGCTAATGGGCGATCTGCTATCGCTTCGGCAATTGAAGACTCCGGTCAAAATAGTGGTGTTCAAGAACGATTCCTTAGCTTTCGTCGAGCTGGAAATGAAGGCGGCAGGCATCGTCGATTTCGGGACCGATCTGGAGAATCCGGACTTCGCTAAAATGGCTGAGGCCGCCGGTGTCTTGGGACTGACGGTCGGATCCGCAGACGAGGTTCGACCGATGATCGCCGAAGCTCTGCGGCACGACGGACCTGCGCTGGTCCAAGTTCCTGTGAGCCGGCAGGAGTTATCGATGCCTCCCACAATCACTCTTGAACAAGTAAAGGGCTTCAGCCTTTTCACACTCAAGGCAGTTATGAGCGGACGAGGCGACGAAATCATCGATCTCGCCAAGGTCAATCTCTTCCGCTAGGCGAAGTCAAGATACGGTGGCGCGTAAAGTCTAAGGTAGACGCTATGAAGGCAATCTATATCGAACACCACGGCGCCATCGAGGATCTGAGGGCGAGCGAGGTTCCTGTGCCATCGATCGGGCCCGGTGACGTGCTGGTGAAGATCGAGGCCTCGGGAATCAACCCCAGCGATCTCGGAAGCGTGCAAGGCAGGTTTCCCGCCGCGATGCTCCCACGCATTGTTGGCCGCGACTTCGCGGGCAAGGTTGTAGACGGACCGGCCGAGGTTGTCGGCACTGAGGTTTGGGGGACAGGAGGCGACCTCGGTATCTCACGCGATGGCACGCACGCCGAGTACGTTGCCATTCCTCGTGAAGCGGTGGCGCGTCGTCCAAAAAACCTCTCGATGGAAGAGGCTTCGGCGGTCGGGGTTCCCTTTGTCACTGCCTTTTCCGCGCTCGTCCGCGTCGGTCAATTAAAAGAAGGCGAGTGGGTGATCGTTTCCGGGGCGGCGGGTTCCGTCGGGCAAGCGGCAACCGAGATCGCCCACGCGAAAAGCGCTCACGTCGTCGCACTTATTAAGGACGCCGATGCACGCTGGGTCTCTGAATCGGGCGCGGTTCGAGCGACCGCGCAGTCCGATCTGGGGGACTTGAACCGCGTCGTGCGCGAAGCGACAAATGGCAAAGGCGCTGATCTGGCGTTGAATGGCGTGGGCGGCATTATCTTTGGGACGCTCCTGGAGGCGCTCGCGGTGGGAGGCCGCCAAGTAGTTTACTCAGCGGCCGGAGGACGGGAGTTCCCGCTCGACCTATTGAACTTGTATCGGAATCAATTCGCCGTTTTTGGCTTGGATACTCAGAAATTCGACGCGACAACGTGCGCCGGTATCCTGAGCGATCTTGGTCCGCTGTTTGAATCCGGGGCGCTCAAACCGCCTAAAATCGCTGAGAGATACAAGCTTTCGCAAGTCCGGGAAGCGTATGGCCGCGTCGCTTCAGGCCAAGGTGACAAAGTCGTGTTTGTCCCAGGTTGAGAAACGATGTCGGAATGCTCATGATGAGCAGGCAAAGCAAAACGGGATAAAAGGTTCGAGCTCCGGGGAAGGCATGGGAACACAAATGGCGGAAAGATTCGCGAGTAAGGTCGTGTTGATTGCGGGAGGCACGGGCGGGCTTGGTCGGGCGGTGAGCCTGGCGTTCCTCGGCGAAGGCGCCCGCGTGATCGTCACATATCGGCGGGAGGACGAGTTTGTCGCTCTTGAGAACGCCAGCGGCGCGCATGGCTCATCCCTCGAGGGCCACAAGGTCGATCTCACCGATGAAGCGGCGGTCCGTGAGCTGGCTGCGAAAGTGGTTGCGGATCACAGACGTCTCGACGTGTTGGTCAATGCTGTGGGTGGGTACGCGGGTGGCTCACCACTTTGGGAACTTGAGTCAAAAGTCTTCGAGCAGATGCTCGCACTTAATTTGCGCTGCATGTTCGTTTTGTCACGCGTGGTTGTGCCGATGATGCTGAAACAGGGGAACGGCGCGATCCTTAATGTCGCGTCAAAAGCGGCGATCGATCATGCTGCGGGAGCAGCCGCTTACGCTGCATCGAAGGCCGCGGCCGTGGCCATGATGGACTCGCTGGCGGCGGACCTTCGAGGGACCAACGTGCGGGCAAATTCGATACTTCCCAGCATTATCGATACAGAAGCGAATCGCAAAGCTATGCCGGGCGCGGACTTTGCAAAGTGGCCGAAGCCCGAGGAGATTGCGCGAGTCATTTTATTCTTGTGCTCGGAGGACGCGAAACTCGTCCATGGCGCGGCCGTGCCGGTATATGGAAATACGTGAAGGACCTGGCGGGCAAATGACGGACAACCTTGTCTGAGGATTCTGTGTAGGGGTAAGAGGTCTCTCAACTGAACTGGAGGCGAACATGTCAATCCGACCGATTAAGCGTGTCATAAAATCCAAGCCAACTCTGGAAGGAGCGGGCGTCCATCTTCGCCGAGCGTTCGGTTTCGGAGCCACAAATGAATTCGACCCGTTCCTCTTGCTAGATGATTTCCGGAATGATGTTCCCGAGGACTATCTGGCAGGGTTTCCGTGGCATCCGCACCGGGGAATCGAGACAATCACCTATGTGCTCGCGGGAACGGTGGAGCATGGCGACAGCATGGGCAATCACGGGGTCATATCTTCGGGCGACGTGCAGTGGATGACGGCGGGAAGCGGAATCATTCATCAGGAGATGCCCAAAGGCGACCCAGGTGGGCGCATGCACGGGTTCCAGTTGTGGGCGAATCTTCCGTCCGCACTTAAGATGACCGCGCCTCGCTATCAGGAAGTGAAAACGGTCGAGATTCCAGAGATTACCGACGACGATGGCACTCACGTTCGCGTCGTGTGCGGGAGTTTCTGGGGCAAGACTGGCCCGGTGGACGGGATCGCCGCCGAGCCGATCTATCTGGATGTATCGGTTTCTCCGGGTCGGAGGAAGACTCTTCCGGTTGCGACCACTCGTCATGCCTTTGCTTACGTTTTTGCAGGGAGCGGAAAATTCTGTAATGCGTCGGGTCCGCTCGCCGTGCCGACCGAGGCGATTAAATGGGCGGACACAAATCCTCCTATAGAGGCGGATAACCGTTCGCTCATACTCTTTGATCGCGGAGACGAAGTTACCGTGCAAGCCGGCGATGACGGAATTCGATTCCTGCTCGTGTCGGGAAAACCGCTTGAGGAACCTGTTGCGTGGTACGGACCCATCGTCATGAACACGCAGGAACAGCTGCAGCAGGCGTTCACTGAATTGCAGGAGGGGACGTTCCTGAAAGAAAGTCGGGGTAAGTAGCGGCTGACAAACTGTGCATTGCATGGGGGTTGTACAGTCGCTGAGGTTTTGCTTGCAAGTCGTTGCACAATGAACACGGGGTAGGGTTAGGGTACCCCGTGCTGCTTTCGGCAACGAAACACGCAAATCACATTAGCGCAACGTAATTGTAATCCGGCGCGTTCCACACTGCGTGCATGCCTACGACAGCGGTTTTGGTTCAGGACTGCGACGGGCCGATTACGTCGAGTCCCCTGTTTCATGTATCGCTGGCGCAAACGATGACGGATCTGACGGAGTGCCAGCGCTTGCGATACATGGTGTTTAATCGCGAGATGGGCGAAGGTCTTGAAGCTTCCGACCGCAGTGGCCTGGACCGCGACCGCTTTGATTGGGTCTGCGACCACCTGATGGTTCGCGATATTACTTCGGGCAGGTTGGTGGGTACCTACCGAATGCAAACTGGGTATCGCGCCAAGGGTAATCTTGGCTATTACAGCGAACAGCTTTTCGACTTCAGCCCTTTCGAGCCGATCCGAGGTGAGATCCTGGAACTGGGCCGCGCGTGCGTCCATCGCGACTATCGCAACACCACCGCGCTTTCGATGCTTTGGAAAGGCATCGCGTCGTATGCCGTGCTCTGCAACGCGCGCTACATGGTCGGGTGCAGTTCGATTACTTCACAGGATGAAAATGAGGGCATGGCGCTGTATCACGCTTTAGGCGAAAAATATCTCGTTGACCCTTTATTGCGCACGCTACCTAAAGCTGACTTTCAGTGCAGGGAGTCCGGAACGCTCACGGAACCGCCTCGGCCGCCGCGGCTCTTTCGCGCGTATCTCGACAACTCCGCGCGCCTCTGCGGGCCTCCGGCCATCGACCGGGAATTCAAGACCATCGACTTCCTTACGCTGATGGATTTACAGGATCTGCCCGACCGCGCGCGTGCGCGATTCTTCTAGGCCGATCGGCTATTGGCTGGCCAACAATTCCCTTCCCAGCGTCAGAGCTATTTCTCCCTTAGCAGGTTCGCTGAGCCGCCCGCGCGCAAAATCCCGCGTGCCGCCGCCCTTGCCTCCGAGTTGCTGGAGGACCTGCTTCAGTAAGGCATTCATGTCGGGCCCAGCCTCAGGATGCTGCGCGAAGATCAAATGGCCGCTAGGGAATCCCGCGAGAAGGGCGATGGTCTTGTTGGATTTGGCAAGCTGCGCCGCAAAATGGCCTAGATATTCGGGGTGCACGTCCTCCGGAAACGCCCGAGAGATGATGCGTCGACCGTCTTGACCGGGAGGCATGGCCTGAAGCGCCAGGGTAGCTTCCGCTTCCGCGAGCCGGTGCAAAGTATCGCGAAAATCCTTGAAATGGGCGTCGCGCTCGGAAACCGCGCGGCCAGCCGCGTCAGGCACTTCATCGTATGCGCAGCTTAGTCGCTCGGCAGCGCGCCTAAGCAGCAAAAAATCTTCTCGCGCGATGCGCTCCGCGCGGCGTCCACAGGCAAACTCGACCCGCCAATCCTGGCGGACCTTTGTGCAGCGCCGCACCAACAACATGCCGATCTGGGCGGTGCGCTTGAGGTGCGTTCCGCCACACGGCTGCAGGTCCGCTCCTTCAATTTCGATGGCGCGCAGAATCCCCTGGCGCTCGACTTCCTTGCGCACACCAAGTTTCGCGAATTCCTCCGCGGTGCCGTAACGCACGTTGACCGGCCGGTCGTCGAAGATCACCTGATTCGCGGCACGCTCGGCGCCTTCCAGAATCTCTTCGGAAGGCTCGGGACAGCGCAGATCAATCGTGCTGACTTCGCCGCCCAGATGAAACGAAACTGTGGGCCTCCCGAAACGCTCCTGGAACATCGCCGAAAGCAAGTGCTGCCCGGTGTGTTGCTGCATGTGGTCGAAGCGCCGGGCCCAGTCGACACAGCCTTGCACCTCGCCCAAAGCAACCTCGCGGTCGACGATGTGCTCGATTTCGTCTCCGGCGTCGCGCACGTCAAGAACGTTGGCGTCGCCAATCTTGCCAAGGTCGTGGGGTTGACCGCCGGAGGTTGGGTATAGAGCGGTCATGTCGAGAATGACTTCCCAGGCCGCCTGCGTTTGATGAAGTGCGGGCTCGCAGCTCAACACGCGTGCGGAGAATTCACGCGCGAACGAATCGTCATAGTAGAGTCTTCGCGTCGCCATAGTCATCAGCTTTGTAGGGCGCGCTGCCAGGCCTCGGCATATTTGTAGCCAGTGCCGGTGTTGAAGAGCACCACGGTTTCGTGCGGCTTGATCCAGCCCGAAGTCGCGAGCTTGCCGGCGGCGCTCACGGTTGCAGCGCCCTCGGGTGCGGCGAAGATTCCTTCTTGCGACGCCAGCTCCTTCCCTGCCTGCAACATCTCGTCGTCGGTCACGGTGAGCGCGATCCCTTGCGTCTGCTTCAGCATGCGCAGTATCAATAGGTCGCCCAGCGGGCCGGGAACGCGCAGGCCGGATGCCATCGTCGCGGCATTGGGGAAGAAGTCCGCCTTGTCGCGATGCGCCTCCCATGCTTTCACGATCGGCGCGCACCCTTCGGCTTGGACCGCGACCATGCGCGGACGTTCTGCGCCGATCCAGCCCATCTCCTGCATCTCATCGAAGGCTTTGCACATGCCGATTAACCCCACGCCACCCCCGGTGGGATACAAAATCACGTCGGGCAGCTTGCCGGCAAACTGCTCCCAGAGTTCATAGCCCATCGTCTTCTTGCCTTCGACGCGGTACGGTTCCTTCAGCGTGGACACGTCGTACCAGCCCTCGTGATCCTTGCGCTCGGCGACGTACTTGCCACAATCCGAAATCAGCCCGTTGATTTTAATGACCTTGGCGCCGAATGCCTGGCATTCCATCACATTCGCTGCGGGAGTATCCGCGGGCATCACGATTACGGCCGCGAGACCTGCGGCAGCGGCATACGCGGCCAAAGCGCCTCCCGCGTTACCCGCCGTCGGAGCTGCCAACGTCTTTGCGCCGAGCTGCTTGGCGCGGGTAACCGCCGCGGTCATGCCGCGAGCTTTGAACGAGCCTGTGGGGTTCAGTCCTTCATCCTTTATATACAAATCCTGGAGTCCAAGCGACGCGCCGAGTCGGATCGCGGGCAGCAGCGGCGTCAGGCCCTCGCCGAGTGTGACGATCTCGCCTTCTGGCAACACTTCTGCGTAGCGCCACAGCGAGCGTGGGCGGGTCGCCAAATTCTTGAGGGTTAAGGTTTCAGCCGCCCGCTTCAAATCGTAGTGCGCGAACAAAGGCTTGCCACAGATACAAACATGCTGTTCGACGCCCGCGTCAAATTTTTTCCGGCAATTGGTGCACTCCAGTTCCAAAACGTTGGTCGCGGTGATCATGATTCGATGAGTTTAACACACACTATTTTGGCTATTCTTTGAGGACGCGCGTCCGATCAAATCCCGAAAAGGCAGAGTTTAACGCTACAATAGGGGCTATGGCTGTGCGCCTGATCGCCCTGGATATTGACGGCACGCTGCTGGATAGCCGGTGGAAATTGCCGGAGGCGAACCGCGCGGCGATCGCCGAGGCAAGGCGCCGCGGCATCGAGGTCGCGCTAGTCACCGGGCGGCGCTACGACTTCGCCCTGCCGATCGCGCGCGAACTCGAATCTCCGCTGACAATGATCGTCAGCAACGGTGCGCTGGTTCGCACTCTGGATGGCGAAACGCATGTGCGACACCTGCTGCCGGTGGCCACCGCCGCGCGGGTCCTGCATGTCACCAAGGTGTGGCGCGAGGGCGCGGGCGTGGTGTTTGACCGTCCTCGGGAAAATCAAGTCATGCTGGAGTTCCTGGAAACCGACGATCCCATCCGTCAAGCGTATTACGCTCGAAACAAGGAGTTTCTGGGCTGCGCGCGGCCTCTGGAAAGCTGCTTGACGGAAGATCCCCTGCAGGTAATGTTGTCCGGCAAGGTCCAACCTATGCGCGAGGCGGAAGCATCTCTACGAGCGGTGCCTTTTGCAGCGGAGTTTGGTCTCGCGGTCACCATGTACGAAAGCCGCGACTTTGCCATGATCGATGTGATCCACCCGGACTGCTCGAAGGGAGCCGCTTTGGCGGAATGGGCGGCGCTGCGGGGGTTTGGCCGCGAAGAAGTCATGGCCATCGGCGATAACCATAACGATCTGGAGATGCTGTCGTTCGCGGGAATTCCCGTGGTGATGGGCAACGGTGTGCCGGAGTTGAAGAATTTCGGCTGGCATGAGACCGGCACCAACGACGAAAACGGCGTGGCTGTGGCCATTGAGCAGTTTGCGCTGCGCGAGGCGGCTTCATGCGCGTGAAGTACCTCGTCTTGTTGCCGGCGTTGTTGCTGCCAATGCTCAGCGGGTTGGCGCCTGAGGCGCGCGCGGAATATTTTGTGCTGCAAACCGGGCAACGGCTGCACGTTAGCGGCTATCAGCTTCTCGGGGACAAGTACAGATTGCAGATGCAGGGCGGCTTTGTGGAACTGGCAGCCCAAGATGTTACGAGCATCGAGCCTGAGGACGTCTTTACCTCCGCGCCGCCGGTCACGGCGGCAAAGGCACCCTTTCACGACTTGATCGAAAGCGCGGCCGCCCGGTATAGCGTTGACGCGGATCTGATCACCAGCGTCATCGCGGCGGAATCGAATTTCAATCCCAGGGCTATTTCGCGGCGCAATGCGCGCGGCCTGATGCAGCTTCTGCCACCGACCGCAGCGCGACTGGGCGTGCAAAACATTTTCGATCCACGGGAAAACATCGACGCGGGAACGCGCTATTTGCGCGATTTGTTGCTGCTCTACAAGAACGACCTAGCTCTCACCTTGGCTGCGTACAATGCTGGACCACAGCGCGTCCAGCAGTACGGCCGGGTTCCGCCATTCGCCGAGACGCAGTCCTACGTAAAGCGCGTCAGGAGCGCTTATGCCAAGCGCAAGTCGGTGCTGCCGGATGCTAAGCCTTCCACGACGACCGCACCAGTGGCCGCTGCGAGTGCTGCCCCTTCGGGATCATAAATTGAAGGTCGTCAGTTCAAATCAACCCGCCACCAATTGAGGTAATAGTTTAGAAAGGCCGGATGCTCCATCCGGCCTTTTTGTTTTTTAGTTCGAAAAAAGATCGGAGCCCCCAAGACCCAGGTACCAAAAAACGGAACCTGGGGCACCCGCAGACTCAGCAACGCCTATATCAAACGCACCGCTTGAATTCTCTTCCATCGCCTTCCGCCAGGGATACATCAAATTGAGGTTGAGGCAGGATGTGGTCGAACAAATAGCCCCGATGATGCCCGCATCGTTTGCAGCAAGGGCCGCCGACGATCTGATATTTAACAAGCAGTACATCTTATTTACGAGCGAGAAATAATCGAGAGAAGGCCATGCACGAAGACAACAAGGCAAAAGGTCGTTCCATGTCAACTGTCAGCCGCCGCCGTTTCGTTCAGGGATTAGCTGCAGGTGGAGCGGTCGCAGCCCTCGATTGGCGCGCAGGCTGGGCCTTCGCCGAGACGGGCCAGCAGCAGACACTCACGACCCTTACGGGTAAAGAGTTCGAGTTGACGATCGATTCCTTACCCGTGAACTTCACCGGGCGTCGTTCTGTAGCCACGGCCGTGAATGGTTCCGTGCCCGGACCCATCCTGAGATGGCGGGAAGGTGACACGGTGACCATCGCGGTCACCAATCGTTTGCCAACGCCGACTTCGATTCACTGGCACGGTATGCGTATTCCGGCGGAGATGGATGGCGTGCCCGGTTTGAGTTACGCAGGAATCGCACCAGGCAAAACATTTGTTTACCGGTTTCCGGTGCTGCAGAACGGGACGTATTGGTATCACAGTCACAGCCACTTCCAGGAACAGCTAGGGTTGTGGGGCGCTCTCGTGATTGAGCCGCGGGACAAAGACCCGATTGCATATGATCGCGACTACGTAGTGCTGCTGAGCGATTGGTCGGATACGAACCCCGAGACCCTCTACAGCAACCTCAAGAAACAAAGCGATTATTACAACTTTCACAGGCGCACGGCCGGCACATTTATCGAAGACGTAAAAAGCAAAGGCCTGCGCTCCACGGTACGGAATCGACTGATGTTGGGGCGCAAGGACATGAGCCCCACTGACATCGCCGATGTAACCAGCGCTACCTACACTTATTTGATGAACGGTAATCCCCCTGAAGCGAACTGGACCGCATTATTCAAGCCGGGTGAGCGTGTTCGACTTCGTTTCATCAACGCGTCGGCCATGACTTTGTTTGACGTGCACATCCCCGGTCTACCCATGACCGTTGTGCAGGCGGACGGAAATTATGTACAGCCGGTGACGGTGGACGAGATGCGGCTGGGCGTCGCCGAGACCTACGATGTCATTGTTCAACCGCAGGAGGCCCAGGCGTACACCATCTTTGCGCAGCCGGAATCTCGCGGTAGTTATGCACGGGGTACCCTGGCTCCGCGGATGGGCATGAGCGCGGTGATCCCGCCCATGGATCCATTTCCCCTCCGCACGATGGCAGATACAGGGATGAGCGGCATGGCTCAAATGAAGGGGATGAAGATGAGCGGCATGTCGTCAGATCAAATGCCGGGAATGAAGGACATGCAAATGAATGGGACGAGCCAAAACAGCGTGCCCGAAATGAAGGGCATGGACATGAGCGGGATGAGAGATGGCGCCCTCGACCCGCTGGCGGGCAAAACCCCGTTTCCGCAGCCTGGGCTACGGACGACGCAGCTAATGCCACCGCCGTCGCAGATGATGTCTCGCCCAGCCCAAACGAGGGATGGAGAGGTGCCTTTGCGCCTTGGCCCTGAAGTGGCCAGCGTTCCAATGAACACATCTCCAAGGCTGCACGATCCCGGAGACGGGCTGAACGGAAATGGTCGTCGCGTGCTGACGTATGCCGACCTCCGCGCGCTTTACAAAGGCGTGGACGGCCGACCGCCGACTCGCGAAATCATTCTTCACCTCACCGGCAATATGGTGCGGTTCATCTGGGGTTTCGACGCGTATAAGTTTTCGCAGGCTGAGCCAATCCATCTGAAACTCGGTGAGCGTGTGCGCTTCGTTCTGATCAACGACACCATGATGGAGCACCCGATTCATCTGCACGGGCTCTGGAGCGAGCTAGAAAATGGCAGTGGTGAGTTATCTCCATACAAGCACACTCTCCTCGTTAAGCCTGCTGAGCGGGTGAGCTATCTCATCAGCGCAGACACACCCGGACGGTGGGCCTTCCACTGTCATCTGCTTTACCACATGGCTGCGGGGATGTTTCGTACGGTAGTGGTGTCATGATCTGTCGGCTCGCTCTTAAAGTTGTCATTGCGGGAGCTCTGCTGACGAGCGTCGAAGAAAAACCGGTTTGTGCACAGACTCCGGCAACTCCCGTCGATGTACCCACTCCGGCAGGTTGGCCCAAGCCAGTGGAAGATAACCGGGTGCTTACGTATATAACCTTCAACCAACTGGAAGGTAGAACGAATGGGCCGAACACTAGCTTCCGATGGGACGGCGAAGGCTGGGTTGGAACAGACTTCAACAAGTTATGGATCAAGTCCGAAGGAAGAGTGATGAACGGTGTCACCAGCGATGGAGACCACGAGTTTCTCTACGACCGGCCGATTCCGCACCTCCGTTACTTCGATTGGCAGGCGGGTGCGCGTGTGGATATCGATTCCGGTCCAACTCGCGCATGGGCCGCAATCGGCGTGCAGGGACTTGCTCCGTACTTCTTCAATTTTGCACCAACGCTGTATGTTCGCGATGGAGGACGCGTCGCGGGAAGAATCTCAGGCTCGTACGATTTGTACCTCACTCAACGCCTGATACTGCAACCGCAAGTCGAGTTGAACTTCTACAGTCAGGCAGATCGTGGACGGGGGATTGGAACGGGACTATCGGATCTCGATAGCGGCGTAAGGCTTGGTTATCAGTTCTCTCGTAAATTTGCCCCGTACATCGGTTTTACCTATTCGAGTTCTTTTGGCCAAACAGCGACATTTGCCCGCCGCGCCGGCGAACCTGTGCATGCTTCCAGTCTGGTGTTCGGAGTTTGGATCTGGAGGTAAGTTCAAGAGCTACCGCAGTCCGGGGTTTACACCTCACCTCAATTTCAGGGTCCAATTGGATCCAAAACCGTGATGTTTTGCAGGTTTTTCGGGGACTCGTTGCTATAAGGGCAACCGAATCAATGGGACTTAGAGTGTAACCTTTAAGCTCATAACCCGAAGGTTGTCAGTTCAAATCTGACCGCCGCAACCAATTGAGGTAATGGTTTGGAAAGGCCGGATTCTCGATCCGGCCTCTTTGTTTTTTTAATTCGAAAAAAGATCGGAGCACCCCAAGACCCTGGTACCAAAAAACGGAACCTGGGGCACGCGGCCGCAGTGGAGATTCGCAAAAGTTGCGTCTGAAGACTCTTCCTATTTCTCACGAAGGGCGGGGCGTGATTGATCGCTTCCGGTTTGCCCGTTCGGTAGAGGATGAAGTTGCAGGAAGGCGGCTGCGGCGTCGCGAGCACGTCCCGCGATTTCGCGGGGGTTCGGTCGCTCGGCGACGCCGAGCAGCAGGCTGACCATCAAGTCGCGCCAGAGCAGCCCGGCGAACTGCTCGGCAAGTTCGGCGGGACGGCCCGTGAGTAGTCCGGACGCCTGGGCCTCGGCCATGATTTTACGCAGGGCGGCGCGGCCTGCCTCGCGTCCTATCGAGTTGAGCACCCGCGCCACTTCGGGGGCCTGGACCGCCTCGGCGATCGCCAGCCGGAATACCGCAATGACCGTGGGATCGCTTACCTCGCGGACGAACTTCGTCCCGAAAGAAGCC
>Ga0073928_10000444_pt1 | contig 97838 bp, 105 predicted proteins | sample PaiPotPPA55metaG_FD_76969 | JGI IMG/M metagenome (GOLD analysis project Ga0073928, IMG submission 76969) | Iron sulfur acid spring bacterial and archeal communities from Banff, Canada, to study Microbial Dark Matter (Phase II) - Paint Pots PPA... ...
AGGCAATATGTTTTGAAATCATCTGCTGCGAGAGTGCAAACGGTTCCGTCAATCCATGCACAGAGGCAGGCCCATGGGAGAGTCGTTCGATCATCGCCCGGCGGGTTGGATCAGACAGAGCCGTAAATGTTGTATCTAACTTATCCACAACCATATGGTAGTGAGTTATCCGTCGATGTCAAGTGTGGATTTTGGAGTTCCCGATTTCTGTTTCCTGATCTCTGAACCCTGACACCTGCGCTAATTTATACTTCCCCATGCGCCGCGTATCACACTGGGTGCATGGTTTAACAAATAGGCTTCCTTGGTCAATTACTCGTTAACCCGACGATTAGAGTGCCACCGCAACCTGCGCAGGAGCGCGAGCCGTCACGGCGGAGGCCCTGGCGTCAGGGGCCGGGGGATACGGATTGCCGTTGGAACCTGTTCTCGATGTATTGCCTGCCCGTTGTGCAAGTGATCTTTGCCAATTGGCTCGCTACGACCTCAGCGATGAGTGGTAAATCGCCAATCCACTCATCGAGGAGATTAGTACCGGGAAGTCGGCTCGTAGAAAGTGATCTCCGAGCCTGGCATCCACTTTGAACGGATTACGGTAACAGGAAATTCCGAGTCATAATTCCGGTTGTGAGAAGTCGCGGTCGACTGATAGTGATGCCGACCGGAATCCATTCGGCCCTACACCCCGTTTCCGTTGCACGACTCCATTTCTCCGACGTCAGGGCGCGAGCGCCTCAAGAGTTTTTCAAAAGGAATACCAGGGTAAAACCAACCGCGGCCAACCCGTCTGAAAGCTCGAAGACCATTGTTTTTATTGGGAATTTGGTGGACGTGACCGGGATCGAACCGGTGACCCCCTGCTTGCAAAGCTCGGGTTGTTCCACACTCTAAACCGTTGCTTGGGTTGCGCTTAGCATCGGATAGCCTCGGTCTTGGCGACCATCTGATGTTCCCAAGATGTTCCCAACGAGGTGACGATGCTCCGATGGCTCCGTGACTCCATTGCCTTCCTGCTGTTCACCCTATTGCTTCCGGGCGTCATTGGTTCTGTTTCGTCCTCTTGCGACTGCCTCCCGTCTTGATTCGCGCTGCCCGCGTCCTGCCGTCAATGCCACATTCTACTTCGCTGAGGAAGCGCGGATTTCCTCGATCAGTTTTTGGAGGTGTAACACTCGCTCCTCGGCGAGCCGTAGCACAGCGTTTTCCCAATCTGGTGGAGGGGAACGGCGTGCGAGAGCGTCAGGACTTAGCCTTGCTTGACGGATTGATGCAACGGACACTTTTAAAGCTTTTGCTAAGTCCTCGTGGTCTATGCGAGAGAAGAGACGATCTGTAGCCTTCTTAAAATTCATGTATGCAGTCCCATTGACAAACGCCCTCTTGTATATTATACTGCATACAGCATGGACGAAAGCGTTGATGTCTCTGTTCATCGCAACGTCACGACTGTTGCGACCCGAGACCGGAACACGGGAAAGGTCAATTCGAATACGTTCATTGGCAAGACCCCGCTCCCATCCGATTTTGACAGCAAGAAGTGAATGGCTGATAGCTGGGCGTTTTGGGCGGCTCTCGGGAGACCACAGGTCAAAGCCCTAGTGGGGACGGAAGAAGCTCGGGAAACGCCCCGCAGTGCTTTTTTGAACGGGTTCTGCAACGCGGGCACGAAACGGAAGGGAGGCTTCAGTGGGATTGCAAGTCGTCCGAAACGATGATCGCGCTCCTCGGAAACTGTTGGCAGCGGTCTATTCGAGAGTTTCGACGGTGGGTCACGGTCAAGACCCTGCGATGCAAACACGTGAACTCACTGAGTATTGCCAGCGCCGGGGCTGGGAGGTATTCGACCTCTATGTGGACAACGGCGTTTCTGGCAAGAAAGATTCAAGGCCCGCGCTGAATCGCCTCATGGCGGACGCGCACGCACGCCGTTTCGATGTCGTACTCTGCTGGCGCTTTGATCGTTTCTCGCGGTCGGTGTCGCATCTCTGCCGAGCACTGGAGACATTCAGCGCCCTCGACATTCAGTTCGTTTCGCTCTGCGAGCAGGTGGACACCGACACGCCCACTGGCAAACTCGTCTTCACGATACTGGGAGCGGTCGCTGAGGGTGAGAGGAATCTGATCGCGGAGCGTGTGCGTTCGGGCTTACGAAACGCCAAAGCAAAAGGCAAGCGCCTTGGGCGTCCAACGAAGCCCGTGGATGTTGCTCAAATCAATTCACTCCGCGCTTCCGGGCATTCGTGGCGCACGATTGCTGGAATGATGAAGTTGTCGGTCGGAACGGTGTACGCTGCTGCCCGGTCTCAGCACGCTAAGGCTCTATGCGCGTGAAGCGCCACCAGAAATGCTCGCCGCTGGGACGTGACCGATGCTGTTCGTAATCATTCTGCTGGTTCTGGCGTACAAGCTCGGGTACCGCGCCGGACGGAGGAGCATGCTGCGATGATCAAATGCCTCAAGGAAATGCTACTGCTCAACGCCATGGGCAGCCTCATTCCAGAGAAAAAGACGGAGGCTTCATGAGCCTAACCACCGAAGGCAAGCGACTCTATCTTGAAACACCAGCCGGGAAGACCGACATTGGTCTGCCGATTCAATCCGTACTCGACGGCATGGACTTCCAAGCGAAGGAAGAGCACGGCACGGTGTACGTCTGGAGCGACGACGAAGTTTATGTCTGGCGAGAAGCTGACGGCTGGAGCAAAGCCGTGAAGTTATAGAGTTAGGCAGCCGCCGCCTACGCCTGTTTGTACCACCTCGCTCCCTTGGGGCCGTGCATCGTATTTGTAATCTTCGGGAAGATTCGCGGGGCGCTGGGGTTCTCCGTTTGTCCTGCGTGCAGCGACTAAGGCTTTTACAGCTTGCAACCCGAGTTCGATCTTTTGGCGGGTGGTCAGGCGCGACCTCAACGTGAGATGGTGGGACGCCTTGGAGGCGCTGTCCCGTTACTGGGCTCTTGAATGTAATCAAAGCATCGTGCTTTGCCGGGCCAGTTGATGCTGTAACGCTCTTTCCCGACGTCGATGGCCTCACCAATTGCGAGTTTCAGACGGTCAAAATCGATTCTGCCGCCCTCGGTGCGGCTCTCAGGGAACAATCGGAGTAGCTCGGCATTGCGGAGCTTTAGGTCTTCACCTACGGTCAACTCTAGGCGTTCGGGCTTTGACATTTTGAGTATCCCCATCTGAACGGCATATCCGTCTAGTGTGTTAGAACGCTATGACTCGTCTCCAGCTTGGAAATCGAATTGCTCGATGGACTTCAAACCAGCGCGATACCTTTTGACTTCGGCCGCCATGGTGTCAAGCATCTCAAAGCTGTTGGCGCGAGATGGGCGCAGACGTTCTCCTCGCTTGGATGCCAGACGCCAGAGTGCCTCGAACAGTTGCATCGGCATCGGTTGACCTGAACGTACCGACCTTACGATTAGTCCGGCAGCAGCCTGACTGCTCAAGGAATCCTCGGTGTTCGAGTCGAGGAAGTCGTAAAGATTTTCAGCTAGTGGCGACTCCGAGTGGCTTATACACCACACGAATCCATTCTCGTAAATGCCAGCCTCGCTTATGATTCCGAAACCAGTCTGTGTCCCCTCGGAGGGAGCAGAACAAGCAACTTTCTGAACGACAAAATGTCCCATTGGCCGAGGGACGGCGTTGCCAGCCATGCGAAGCAGTGTTGATGGAGAAAGACCCGTGTGCTGGACTTCAAGACCATGGAACCCCTGAAGTCGGAGGCATTCGCGAGGACTTAGCTTTCTAATTTGGTTGCCCAGCATCACGGCAACAGGTGCGCGTCCGTTGTTGTCGGTCGCACCAATTTTCAGCGCGGGCGAAAAGCCACGGCAAAAACAGATCGATCTCTTGCCGCCAGTCCAATAGAACGCGCACGCTTCTCTGTTGCTCGTGCGCCTTTCAACGGGAGGAATTGACGCGTGTATTGCAGCAGCGCGTTCTCGAAAACGCGAGGCCACTACGAAAAGACGCCTACGCTGTTGCGGCAACCCAAACTGTTTCGCGTTAAGCACTCTCCAACCAATGTAAGCGTATCCAGCCTCAGATAGCGTCTGAAGCACTACCTGAAAATCATTTCCGCCATTGATAGTCAATAGGTTGGGCACGTTCTCGCCGATGATCGTGTGGGCGTTTGCCGCTTTGGCGGTTCTTAACATTTCGAAGAAAAGGCCAGACCGTGCAGCACGGATACCTCCGAGAACACCAGCGGAACTGATGTCTTGGCAGGGCCATCCACCCACAACGAATTCGGCGAGGGGTGGAGCACTGAGAGTGCGAATGTCGTCTACGATGCATACGCTCGGATGAGTTGTCCTCAGGATGCTCTGACAGGCTGAGTCCTTCTCGCAAAAAAGGATCGGAGCGACGTCGGGATGTTCCAGTCCTCCAATTCCGCTGAATAAACTAAGGTATGATCCTGTTATCCCTACGGACACTTATTCCCCCATCCGATTCAAGAACTTCGCTAACCGGGCCGTGACTTTGTCGGTCTGCCTGAGTTGACACTGCCAGACAGTCAGAACTCGATACCCAAGACCTCGAAGTTCTTTCCTAACGGCCTCGTCCCTTCGCTTGCTCTGTTCAATTTTCGGCTTCCAAAAATGCAAATTCACCTTCGGTAGACGCCCTCGTTTGCACCTATGTCCATGCCAAAAACAACCATGGACGAAAATACACCACCGCCTGCTTCGGTTCGAAAGATCAGGACGACCCGGCAGTTCTCTGCAACAAACACGATAGCGCATCCCTAGCGCGTGAACGAGTGTGCGAAGGGCTAATTCAGGCTTCGTGTCACTTTGTCGAACAACCGACATCCGATACGAAACGCTCGCTGGCGTACGATAATGAGGACCGCCCGACATGCGCGATGTCTCTCTGTTACGCATAGCCCAAATCCGATTATTCAAGATGCCAACGGACCAGGAATAGCTCGGTCTGCTCTGTCTGCTGCTTGAGCCGTTGGCTGATTTCGTCCAGCAGCGCATCTTTCTTCAGTTCCACTTGTTGGGCAGCATCGTCGTACTCGCGCCAAGCGGCATTCCGCTTTTCTTCCAGTTGCCGCACTTGGCGCTGCAACTCAAGCTTCGTCGGCAGATTTGGTGCGCTCCGCGATTCTTTTCGCATCTCCTTGATCTTGAGGTCAAGCTCGTCGAGAGTGGATTTCAGTGATCTGCGATGATCCTCTGCCCAACGATCCAGTTTGTCCATCTCGATCTCAAAGAACGCCCCATTCCGCTCCGTCAGCTTTGCTGCTGTATCGTTCTGCTGAAGCCGCAGCGACTCCTCCAGTTTGGCACGTAGCTGTTCGGGTACGGAAGGGCACGACGACGGCTGTTCTAATGCGCCTATGGAAAAGAACCTGCGGCACTGTTCAGCATCGACCGGAGTGCCATCGTCACAAACACCACTCAAAAACACGAAATCTTCCGTTTCGAGCGCCGTAACCGTTTGGCAGATGACACGCATGAACCCGCTTTTCCCGATCAGTGGCTCAAGTATGGAGATTTTCTTTCCTGAGTGAGAGTAGTCAAATGTGACCGGCTTTGTGTCAGGCGTGAATGCTTTGCATTGCTCAATGATCTTCTGAGCGAGCGGATGACCCAAGCGATACAGGTTGGCGTCCTCAACGTTCTTTCCGCTCCGATACGGTCCCGGATGAATCTGCTCACTTGGAAAAGGATTCTTGATGAGAATGAATCCGGGTTCCCCATCCTCGAACTTGGCATAGGGCTGAAGATAGAAACGGGTCAGTTCCCATAACCAATGGTCGAACTTGCTTTTGACTTCGTTGCTCTGATGATCATTGATCCGAAGTTTCTCATGTACCTCTTCATCGAAGTTTTCAAGAAGCTTTTGGCGAGTCTGTTTTATGCGCTCATCAATCTGTATTTCCATCTCCTGTTGTAGCTGGTCGAAACTGAACTGAATTTGCTCCTCAGTTCGGCATTTCTGATAAATGTCGCTGATCCGCTTTTCGAAGTCGATTCCAGAACCGATGCTGCCGAGTACTTCATCGCTTGCTCCGAAGACCCCGCTGAAGAGCTTGAATTTCTCGTCCAGAAGCTGATAGACGCGCTGGTCCGCAGCGTTTTTCTTGTTAAGGAAGTTCACTACCACCACGTCGTGCTTTTGACCGTAGCGATGACAGCGTCCGATGCGTTGCTCAATGCGTTGAGGGTTCCACGGCAGGTCGTAATTGATGACCAACGAGCAGAACTGAAGATTGATCCCCTCTGCGGCAGCCTCAGTGGCGATCATGATAATTGCTTCATCACGGAAATACTCGACCAACGCAGCCCGCATGTCGGCGGTCTTGGAACCCGTGATGTGGTCGGTACCTTCATGCTTCTTCAGCCAGTTCTGATAGATTTCCTTCGACTTCGGATCATTGTTCGAACCGTTGAATAGTACGATCTTGCCCTTAAAGCGGGATATTTCCTCCAGAATGGAGCGGACGTATTCCTGAGTCCGGGTGGACTCTGTGAAGATAATCGCCTTCTCTGTACCGCCTTTACTCGTGGCTTCCGCAAGCCCCTTCTTCAGTGCCGTTTGGAGCCTTTCGCCCTTGGAGTTCTTGGCAATCGAGTTCGCCAGTTCAGTGAAGAGTCGAAGGGATTTAATCTCTTCCGCGACTTTTTCTAGCTGTTCGGGGTCGAGTATTCGTGGGTCGGATTTCTTTTCGGGTTCGCTTTCCTCCTCCTCCTCATCCCATTCGTCTTCGAGTTCCTCGAAACTCTCAAAGGTCTCAGCGACCTCTTGCGGCGGCTCAATGACAGGTTTTTGTGCCTCTATGGCTTTTTCCAGCTTGTCCGCCAGTCCTTTCAACGTTCCGGCAATCGCAAATGTCGATGAAGCCAAGAGCCGTCTGAGAATGAGAGTCATCAACTGGCGTTGACTTGCGGGTAAAGCGTAAAGGTTCTGGCGTTGCAGGTAATCGGAGACGAGATTGTAGAGGTTCTGCTCCGGCTCGCTGGGGATGAATTCTTCCACCAATGCGATGCGGTTCGTAAACGGGATGTATTCAAGCACCTGACGCCTGAGTGTCCGTTGGCAGATCGGCTTCAGCCGCTCACGTAGAGACTGGAAATCACCGTCCGTGTCGAGCCTAGAGAACTGACTGCGGAAGCTCTTGATGTCCCCGAAGATGTGCTCGTCAATGATGCTAACCAACCCGAAAAGTTCGAGAAGCGAGTTCTGTAGGGGTGTGGCGGTTAGAAGCAGCTTGTCGAATGGCGCAAGAGCCCCCTTGATAGCGTTCCCGATCTTGTTTGTGGGCTTGTAGACGTTGCGAAGCCGATGAGCCTCATCAATCACAGCGAGGTTCCATGCGACTTGACGGACATACGGCTCTTTGGATCGAGCAAACTGGTAGGAGCAGATAACGATCTCGGAGCGGTCAAACGGGTTGAGGTTCCCCTGTCGAATTTGCTCGTTGAAGGTCTTGGTTTCCAGCAGCACGGAGGGCAGGAAGAACTTGTCCGAAAGCTCCTGATGCCACTGTTTCCGCAAACTCGCGGGGACAATGATGAGAATCTTCCGCTTGCGTTCAGCCCATCGCTGGGACAGGAGGATGCCTGCCTCGATTGTCTTGCCGAGTCCTACTTCGTCAGCGAGGATCGCACCTTTAGATAATGGGGAGCGGAAGGCGAACAACGCAGCTTCGACCTGATGGGGGTTCAGGTCAACTTGAGCGTCAGCAAGGGAAGCAGCCAGCTTCTCCATGCTGTCCGAGGCGCACCGTTTCGTCAGCTCATAGGCGAAGTACTTTGCGTGATATGCCGTGCTCATGGCTGATTATAGATTATGATTATGATATATCCAGCATCGCTGCATCCCCTCCGTTAAAAGGAGAATGTGCGGAATGTACGAATACGGCATCAAGATGCCTACCCCAACATCCTCACGGATGCGACCCGAACGGTTGTGCGTCCTCGCACAGCGTTTCGCTGATAGCGGTCCGGACTATTTCGCCGGGCAGAAATGGGAGTACCTGAAGGTTCCGCAAATTAGGTTTTAGGAATGGACTCCACACTCCTTAACAGGTTAATCGTCTCTTTCCAGCAAAGGCGACTGATTCTCTTTTGTGGAGCGGGACTGTCGATGGCTGCACCTAGTGGAATTCCTTCCTCTGCTGCGCTTACGCAGCAGGTTATGGACGAGTACAGCAGGCGTGCTTTACCTGCATTGCCACCGACAGCGACTGCAAATTTGGAAACGCTCGCCGATCACTTATTCGCTGGCGGACTTCAGTCCTTGTTTGTTCGAGACCTCGTCAAGTGGAGACCCTTCAGAAGGAACCCAAATATCGGACATCGCGCCTTAGCCGACTTCCTGACCTCGGGTGCTGTTCCGTTTGCAGCGACAACAAATTTCGACGAATTGGTTGAACTCTCTGCAATGGAATTGGGCGAAGATTCGTTCAAGGCATCGCTTACCTCAGATGAAGCTAATGTAAACCGTGGGCACCAGCCCTTCCTAAAAATTCATGGGTGTGTTTGCGACATAGACCATACGTTGTGGTGTAAAAGGCAATTGGACGGGGCACCACCAGTTAGCCCAGCCAACCTAACGGTGCGAGCTAGACTCGCTTCCGCACAACAATGGCTACGGGCAAACCTACCTGAGAAGGACTTGGTGTTCCTCGGCTTTTGGTCGGACTGGTCATATTTGAATGCCGTGCTTTCGGAAAGTGTTCACTCCGTTCACGCTCCTCTGGTAATTCTGGTCGATCCTCAGAGCGCTGCCGTTCTTTCGGCGAAGGCACCGGAATTGTGGGCTTGGGCGAATGGGGGCGCAGAATTCATCCACATACAAGAGAAAGGAGAAGACTTCCTAACTGAACTACGAACTGGTTTCTCAAAGAATCTTCTGGAGCGAGTTTTGCAGAGCGCAACGACTGGCTTCCGACTTGTAAGGTCGGGTGTACCCGTACCACCTACCGCTTTTGATGGTATGTCGGCAGACGACCTCTATGCATTTCGGCGTGACGTCGGCGGCGTATCCCGCCTTCGTATACCCAAGTATTCCGAACCCGATCCCTCGATGGACGCTGTGGGGAGAGCGCACCTACTGCTGCGCCATGCTGGTGCGACCATGTCAGGTTCGCACTACATTTCTAGCGATCACAAGAGAATCAGAATCGTCAATGGAAAGACCAAGCTCATTAGCCAAATAAGACAGGAATTTTCAGAAGAGCCACCCCTTCCTGCTACTCTGGAGGACGACATTGTTATCTGCGCGGGTGCCACCGAGGACGGGGGCGTCCCGAGTCACATTGTGAGAGGCTCCACCACCGCAACTGTCGTAAGGAGTGGTACAAGCGCTAGATGGATGTCGCTGGAAACCGCCATCGGTGAGGGAATGTGTTGAGGCAGCCATGAGGCTATTGGAAGAAGCCGGGAACGTTCTCCGTAAGCACGGATACTTGCTGTCGTTCTTGCACGAGGACATGCTTCAGTTCGAGGACGACACTCTGCTCGGCTTTATTTGCGAATTGCCTCTGAAATCCATATTGGAGTCTTGGACAAATAGACAGGACGAGTTCCTGAAAAGGAACGCCATTTCCTTGAGGAACTCTGCTCTTAAATCTTGGAATCTTTATTCTGTATTCATAAGCTCGGACGTTCCCGACGAGATTGAACAACGGGAGGTGGTAGAGATCGAAGAGGATTTCCGGGCGACTCGGAAAATAGTCCAAACGGGGATCACAACTGCCAGCGAGATTACGCGTGCGTTGTACCCGTTCATTCCGATTCAGAACGTCGCTGCGGTTGAGGCTGCTGATTCATTACGCAAGCTCCAAGAACGACTCTCGGGATTGCCGAAGGACGCAGTTACTGTGCTGCTTGACGAACGTATCAGTGAAGATTCATTACCGACAATTTTTAAGGAAGCGCATGAGACTAAAACAGATTGAGTTGTCTGGATTTCGGGGGTTCAAGAACAGAACAACCATTCCTTTCGCTCGCGGCTTTACGATCATCACAGGGCGAAATGGAAGCGGAAAAAGTTCAATTTGTGACGCCCTTGAATACGTACTGACCCGACGTTTGAGTCGGTTCGCACCGTCTGATGTGGAAGGCGGAGAGCACATTGATGACTACATTTGGTGGCGAAATGGCTCGCATTCTTCAACCCGAGAAGTTAAAGCGGTGTTCGAGCTTGATGACGGAACAACGGGAGAACGCAGCGCCACACCAACCTCAATAAGCTCCACTTTTGAAGAGCGGTTGTTTTATGACGCGGCGTCGTATCCGCCTGATCCCCTTTCGCTTCTTAGTCAAACGATGCTGATCCGGGACGAATCTATAGTGAAGTTCAGCACCGATCTGCCAGAGGCGGATCGCTTCGACTTTTTCTATCGAGCTATTGGCTTGACTGATTTAGCTAGGATCGAGAGGCGGGCAAACTCTCTCTTGCGGCAATTGAAAACCGAATCGGATAGTTTAGAAATTGAATACCGGAAACGCCGTGAGGCTGTTGCTCAGATGATTTCTGAAATTAGCGAAGCGCGAACCGTTGCCTCGCAAACTACGGCTCCAGATATGGCAGCCGCTCTGAAGCGACTTGCTGACCTGACCGAGTCGCCTTCGGATGCACCTCTGAGGCAACTAGTCCAGAAATCCAATCGGGCAGTTGCAGAACAAAAGCAGCGGGCGCAGGCACTTGAACGCTTAAATACGAGCCTGTCCCAGTCGGTCAACTGGCGTCAGCAACTGAAGGAGTTGGAAACCAAGCGCGATCAGGTAAAAGTGGAAGTGGATACGGCACGGTTGGCATTAGAGAAGGCAGCGGATGCGAGGATTGACGCCGCCAACAGGCTCAGAACGGCACAGGCTCGCACGCCTCACCTCAGTGCGTTAGCACAGTTGAAGGAATACGGTTCGCGCATCAACCTGCAAGAAGGACGTTGCCCCCTCTGTGGCTCCTTGATTAGCCCAACCGACTTCGATGCCCACCTGAGGCAAATTCAAAGCTCGATAGAAACTCAAGACCGAGTACTAAGCGATTTGACAACCGAAGAGGCTAATCGAAGCGCCCAATATGACAAGCTGAGGAGCGAATTTCAGGCAAAGAGTATCGAGCACAGTCGTGCCCTTTCAGATTGTGAAACCTTGCTGTCTGCGATGAGGCAGCTAGAAAATGAAGCCAAAACTCTTGGGGTCAAGTTGGACAGCCGAAGCATCGAGGATGGGTCGCAGCGAACGCGCAACAGACTGGCAGAGTTACAAAGTGAACTGCTGCAACTGGAAGGGTCAAGCGCCCTTGATCGGATCGCGGACTTGGAGAAACAAAGAGTAATCGCGCAAGCCGAAGCGGAGCGCATCACGAGACAAATCGATTTGCTCTCACGTGCAGCGCAGGATGCAAAGAGCGCAGCGGACACGACTAAACGGGTTTCGTGGGAGTCTGTTGACGACTGCTTGGCAGCGTTGTCTCCGCTTCTTTCGGAGTTATTTCTGAGGCTAAAGCCGCATGTCGATTATTCAGAAGTGCGGTACCACATGCGGGGCGATGTTAAGAGATTTCTCAGCTTTGAGATTGGGAACGGCATCAACCCGCGCTTCATATTTAGTAGTGGACAAAGGCGTGTGTTAGGACTCGCATTTTTACTGGCAGTTCACCTATCGAGACCATGGTGCAAGCTTCCTACATTGGTGCTGGACGACCCCGTGCAGCATATTGATGACTACAGGGCATTGCATTTCGCCGAAGTCCTGTCGTCCATCCGTCAGTTGGGTCACCAAGTCATCTGTACTGTACAAGACTCGTCTCTAGCTGACTTGCTGTGCAGACGACTCAGGAGTGCAGACTTGGGTGATGGTGTGAAAATCGAAATGGTGTACGAACCCGGCATGGGGGCTACGATCAAATCGATGCAGTCGATAGAACCATTGCCTGACAGGATTTTGCTGACGGCATAAGCGCAAACTACCCAGATTCCGGTTCGTACGCTGAACGCGCTATTGCGGGGCGAATCCAGCCCTCAAGTGCTAAGGCACAAGGTTCGGCTTATCTCAGCAACCCCTTAAGAATGTTTAGCCACTCCGCATCCAGCGGCTCCCGCTACAAAGCGTGTCAACGGACGGGACTCTCCGAAGTCGCGACCTCGTGATAGAATCGCGGCAATCAGGAGCCAGAATGAATACCCGCGAACGGAAAGAGTTGGTGTATCGGACGATGCACATAGGTGCGTGGGCTAGGTATTTCCCACCGAAAAACCAGACCCAACGTGAACTACTCATAGCCATTGACAAGATACAAAGGCTCTGGTGGAAGGATGAGTTCCACTACATGATGCGCTTGGACTCAGTGAAGCGGAGCGAGAAGATCGCCCAGAAGAAATTCAAGACGATGGGTTCGGAGTACGAGAGGATTGTTCGACTTGTGGCTAAAGCGTTCGGTGACATTGCCAGAAAGTCGGGCAAGGCTCTGTCGCCAGCGGAATTGAATGAACTAATGCACGGGGAGAACGGACTCCTGACAAAGGCCCACGAGTACGGAAAGATTCACGCCGCGATGGACTGACTCTGCCTGATTGCGTTCAGGAAGTTCTAACTTCAGGAATGCGGGTACATCTCGGTGATCGATGTCGCCTGCGGGGTCAGCGAGAAGGACGCGTTCAACAAACAGATGGATGTCGAACGCTGATTTCCCCGATTTCCGACTTGCAAAATCAGATGGTTACCGTGCCGCAGCGAGTGGGGTTTTTCGAACGCCGTCGCGGAAAGCCAATTTAGCGGCTCATGGCTGGCCAATTGTCCCTCGGACGGAGAAAAAGATTCCATCAGCAACCCGTCTCTCCTGCCGCCCCGCAGCGCCTCGCTCTCGCGGTAGTTGCGGAGCTTGAGCCACTTTGCTCACTCAGACTTCTAACGTTGTTGCCGTGCTGCTTGCCAGCCTGAAGCGTGACAGCCAGGCGGCATCGGTATGAAAGAAGTGCCCGCAGGGTGTGAAACCAGCTCATCAAGAATGGTATCGTAAGCAGTCGCCGGGAGACTCGTGAAGATGCTCGTTTACGGCTCTGTATGCAGCGGGGTTGGAGCGGCAACCGTGGCCTGGCGTCCATTAAGTTGGTGTCCGGCATGGTTTGCCGAGATACTCCCGTTCCCCAGCGCGGTCTTGGCACACCATTATCCTGAAACCCCAAACTTGGGAGACATGACTAAAATATATGACAAAACTACGTTCCTCAAGAAACGCATCGACCTCCTCGTCGGGGGAACGCCCTGTCAATCGTTTAGTGTTGCTGGACTCAGAAAAGCACTTGAGGACCCAAGAGGAAATCTCATGTTGGAGTTTCTGCGACTTGCACACATCAAAAGACCCCGCTGGCTGGTCTGGGAAAACGTGCCCGGCATTTTATCATCTAACGGCGGACGGGATTTTGGAAGCCTTCTCGGGGCGCTTCGCTACCTCGGGTATTTTGGGGCGTGGCGGGTGCTGGACTCTGAATATTTCGGAGTCCCCCAAAAACGCCGTAGAGTCTTCGTTGTCGGACATCGTGGAGACTGGCGACCACCTGCGGAAGTTCTTCTTGAGTCCAGCGGCCTGCCGGGGCGTCCTGCACCGAATAAAGAAATACAACAAGAGAGTCCCAAAACTGCTTTTGAGAGCGCTTCAAGCGGGAGCAAACCGTTAGCTTTCGGTTGGCAGGAGGGCAGGAGCTTCAAGTTTTCCAGCGTCTCAAATCCTTTGACTATTTCCCAAACACAGGCAGTGGTGCAGGGCGGTATCGCCCGGAAGTTTACCCCCCTTGAATACGAAAGGTTAATGGGGTTTCCCGATAACTACACACTAATCCCGCTCGGCCGCAAAACAGGATGTCCAGATAGCCTTCGGTACAAAGCGATCGGAAACACAATGCCAGTACCCATAATGCATTGGCTCGGACAGAGGATCAAAGCCCGGATGGATGCGGAAATTTCCGAGGAGAGATAGTGAAACCAAACCAGAGCACGCCATATCTCTACATCAATTCCAATGAGCATCGCGGCATGGGGTATGACAGATGGCTGCCGTCCGTCAACGAATTCACACCGCACCCGCTGAATGAAAAGGTTTATGGATCACCCAAACCGGACAAAGCGCTGATTGAATCCATTGAGAAGGTAGGAATCCTGCAACCCATCGTCGTCAACCGGAACAGGCAAATCTTGGCCGGGCATCGCCGTTGGCAGGCGTGCAAGACAATAGCGGAAGGTCGGCCCGACAAGGACTTCCACATCCTTGCAATAACGTTCGGAGGTAGCGATTTCCAAGCTGAACAACTCCTCATTGAATCCAACCGCCAACGGGTTAAGACCTTTGAACAGAAAGCCCGCGAGTTCAAGGAGCTTAAGCGTATTGAAGCGGCTCTCGCCAAGGAACGGATGCTTGCGGGAAAGAAGATTGACCCTAGGAAAAACTTTTCCAAGGGTAGAGCCGAAGACAACGCCGCAGCGGTCGTGGGCATGAGTCGTCCCACGGCAAGGAAGCTTGAGGCCATCGTCCAAAAGGCAGACAGCGGGGATTCCGAAGCGCGGGCCGCCCTTGACGCACTCAATGAACAAAAGATGAGCGTGGACGCGGCCTATCAAAAGGTTGCCGCACCGAAACGTGATACCGCCAGTATTGAGAACGACGACCGAGTAGCACGGGACTTTAACCAACAGTGCAAGGCGCACGCTTTGGATGCGGACGTCTTCCGATCCGAACGCGAAGGGCGTTTCCATCTCACAATCTACAACCTGACTAAAACTGAGGCGTCTCAGTTCCTTGAATTTCTGGAGTCCAGCAGCGGCTTGAAGCGGAATCCGTCCCGTCCCGATTCAGTGCCTCGCGCCCGAACTTATTTCAAACGAGCGGCGGGCTGCTCCCGGGCCAAAACCGCAGGAGGGAATCGACCGTAAATAATGGCGGATATGCTCTCAAAGGAAAAACGCAGTTGGCTGATGAGCCGCGTACGCGGATCAAATACGCTCCCGGAACGGCTCGTAGAGAAATTCCTGCGCAGGCACGGAATTCGCTTCAGGCGTCACGACCGCCGCCTGCCGGGCACGCCGGACATCGTCGTTCGCCGGGCGCGGGTGGCGATTTTCGTGAACGGGTGCTTTTGGCATGGGCACTGCCGATGCCGCCGATCAAAGCTGCCGTCCACGAGGAAACGGTTCTGGGCGGATAAAATCGAGGCGAACAGGAAACGCGACGAACGGGTCCGCCGCGCTTTGCGAAGAAGGGGGTGGAAGGTGCTGACGGTGTGGGGATGCCGTGCCAGCAGCGTTGCCGATCTGAGCAGAGTGCTTGGCACCGCCTTGATCCTGAAAGAGAGTCGGAGACCGCATTGAGCGTTGCACCGCCTGTCAAGAATCCCGAGGAGGTTCCGCTTCGCGGCTTGCAGGCTTGCGGGTGAGGGGAAAAAGCTCAAGGTGTGCCATGGCTAGAACGGTATTAAAATGGCCAGTGCAACCACAACGCCGACAGTTAACGTTAATCCCCACTGTAAGGCTTCAACGCCCCAGTCTTCGCAGTTCTTAACCATTGTGAAATATTTTTCTAGCTCCGGGACGATGTGTTCTCGGAGGGTCGAATCACAATAACCTCCCGTGAGGATGCCGTACAGATAACGATATTTATAACCTGCGTATTCCGCCAAAGAGACAAACAGGTCTCCGACGACTAAAATGATGATGGTTAGACAGAGTGACGGCATCAAAAGCGAAAATGCAAACGGCCTGAGATGGGCGGTCCGCAAAAGCAATTCAGTGGGAACCAAGAGCATGAGAGCAGCGCAGGACAAAGCTGCGAAAAGTTTGCATATCCCGTGATTTGTAAGAGGAAAGCATTCGCTGAGTCCGGTGTTCATTGTGCAAATCTCCTGCGAGTTAGATTGAAACCTTCACTGCTACTTATTTTAACACCGCAGGTTGCTGAGAAGAGCGAGTCGTACAATTCCTCCACGAAGGTCGCTATTCCCTCAAAGCACGGCACTACATGCACCGCAATCCCGCCATGGTGGCACGGACATTTGCAATCCCGTCTGCTTTTCATCTCACAATCTTCCCTCGGGTTGTCCTGCACTAACTTCCAGACCTAGTATTCGCGTTTAGGGTAGCAGTGTCTTTCAGAGCTTGCCTAGTCTTCGCTGAACGGCAATTCAGAGAATAACGCATTTATATATCGCTCTGGAGCGGCGACAAATCCACTGACCAAGTGGAAGGGCTGGCTTTCGCGGTAGCTTATTTCGTGAACCTTTCCGCCATTGAATGAGAAAATCTGTGCTCCGGGAAATGCCAACAAAATCGGGGAATGCGTGGCTATGATGAATTGAATGTCCTCGTTTCCTCGCACCAAATCATTGAGGAGAATTAGAAAGCTCAACTGACGCTGAGGAGACAACGCGGCTTCCGGTTCGTCCATGAGGAAGAAGCCGGAGCGAGTGAAACGATTCTGCAACAAGGACAGGAATGATTCTCCGTGCGATTGGTTATGAAGGCTTTTGTCTCCGTAGCTTCCCGCCGCTCCTACTTGGTCAACGTAACTCGCCACATTAAAAAAACTTTCGGCCCTCAAATAGAATCCACCGCCTGTCCTTTTTGTAAAAGATAGCCTCAACGTTTTGACCAGCGGTTCAATCGTGGTCACACTATCTGTTGTCTTCGGAGAACAATTGCGGTTCCCGCCTTCCAATCCAAAACCATAATGAGCGGCGATTGCTTCCAGTAAGGTTGATTTTCCAGTCCCATTCTCGCCAACAACAAAGCAGAGTCGGCTAGAAATCTCAAGCGATGAAGCAATGGCTGGGATGTTGAATGGGTATTCACGAAATTTCGTTATACGCTCCTTTAGGAGCGAGATTTTCTTGAGGCGCATCATTTGGATATGCGAGCGGACACTGACTGCATTTTAATGCCAAAACGCTGTTAGTGTTTGGGACGCTTCTCGGACGAGTGCCCGTCCTCCCTCTCTACTCGCAGCGATTTGCCGCTGCCTTAATGAGAGCTTTGCGTCTGAACTTCTCTCTGCGTTTCAACTCTTGTTTGGTCGGCTGTGGAAGAGGTTTCCGGGCTAAAAGCCCGGCACTGTAACGTGGATCATTCAACGTGTCTGCCATGTTGATCAACATGTGCTCTTTGTCCCAACGGCCAATCAACTCAAAGTGATCGTGCCACTTCTCTTCGAGCGGTACGTGCTCCGGTTTCCCGCTGGCAAGCCACTGAATGAAATTGTCTTTCACCAGACTCGCCAACAAATCAGCCATCTGCAATGGAGGCGTCAGCTTGTCATCCTTCGGCGCAAGCGTCGCCATCCCACGTACAACCTCCGGGTGGTTGATTTTCAAACCATCGAAGGCGGCACTAATCATGCCGGAATGTGTGGAATCATCGATGATGTACGCCACTTGATGATCCGGGGCGTTCTTCCGTGCAGCACGCGCAATTTCAAAGAACAGTCCCGCATAAGCTGCCTCGGCTGGGTCTTCTTGGTAGAACCGCCTTGCGGCTGGAAACGAATTCCATATTTCCAGGTAGTCGGGGATCAGAACACCAATTCCGAAACCAATCCATGAATAAGAGAGAAGAATGCGTTCAAGGTCACCCCGTATTTTGTCCGCAACGGCTTGTGCGCCAGAGCCGTACTTGTTCCGCAATTTGAAAAACGCACCATTCACACGCCTGCAATCCGTGGCACGGAAATAGGCAATTTCATCGGGAACCCACAGCCGCTCCGCCCAAGCATTCTGCATCGCCGCGAGGTTCTGCGGATGGGCTAATATTCCGCCGACGCACAAGACGTTCTCTTGTTCTCTATCCGAACTCTCGTCTATATGCGCTTGTAGGAGCACATTCTGCATAGGGCGATTGTAGGCTGGTGCCCAAACTTGGTGCAAACCGAGCTGGTTTCTATCGGATTTTCATCTGCTTCAGTACCAGATCGTGGATTCCAACCCGCGCTCGTCTCGCGCAGCTTCGCACACGCAGCGAGCCTCGCCCCTGCATATCCTTAACGCCGTCCACGCCGCGACCGCTGCATCGAGCAGGTCGTCTCTCCCTACGCTTCCTCGCCGATTTTGGAGGTGGCGCTTGATGTCCGGGAACACTGGGCGAAGCAGATCAAGCCTCTCGCACACACCAGCTTTCGTCTTCTTCCCATGCGCCATTGGGCGTTCCCCGGCGAGTGCCCAGAAGCAGACCTCTGGATGAACCTCAAATGCCCACTGCTGGCAGTCCGACGTGATCGCATCGTCCACTTGCTTGATCTTGGACGCGATGCCCCATGCCTGCTGGCTCAAGCCCCTACCCGTGATCCTAAGGTTCGTCGCACTAGCAACGGCATGAGTCTTTGCGGAGACGGCTGCCCGGCACGGAGCCGCGAACACGCTAGTGCCGCGTGGCTGCCCCAACAGCTTTCGGGCTGCTTTATCACAAACTCTGGAACCGTCCAGCAGCCCAATGGGTATGTCGATGGCGAGGACCGCAAGATCATCGGGCTTGTTTCTCAAAATGGACGGGACATCAATGAGTTCGACGGAAGTACCGAGAGATGTCAGATCAACTTTGAAGTTGACCCAGCCGCCACGGCAACCGTCGATACCAGCAACGAACATCTTGTGGAGACCTCTTGCCATCACTCCACGACGAGAGCAGACCAGTGGAGAAAAATAGTCTGCCACCTGACGGTGCCAATCTTTTGTCGAAATAACAGTCTTGTGTCCTCTGACAAATGTGGAAAACCAGCCTTCCATGTTCCGGCTCTGTAACCGTCAAGGAGTTCCTGTTCGTGATGCTTAGATCGTGCTCATGACAGATCAGGAGCCAGAAATCCTTTCGGGCTTGCCCTGCCAACTGCCATACCGCGTCGAGATTTCTCGCGAGTTGGTCGCGGGTGACATCCCACTTGATGCTGGGCGAGAGCCAGTCATTGCGTTTTCCTTCGATCCAGACAAAAGCCCTCTCGCATTCGATCAGGCAATCCGCGTGAGTAGAGCCTTCCAGCTTCAAGTTCTTCGAGAGACCTTTCGCATCACCATCATCCAACGTTTTCAAGGCCTCGTCCCTGCCGGGGGTTGTCAATGACGCGCCGTCGATATTCCCTCCAGAGCCGACCATCAGTAGGAGCCAGCCTGTGTGCGTTGCGTATCATCCATCCGAGTCTCGCCGGGCTAGGTTCAACTTCTCGCTCCTTCCCGACACACACCGACATGACGTTACCAACGCTATCGGCGGTTTGGAGTCCATCAGCAAGACGCAACAGTTCCGTAACCCAATCTGAACCACCTCGCGCCTGAAGCCACGTAAATACGGGAGTAACCCTTGTCCGACCGCTGTGCTGATCTACACCTGCTGATGCAGTCCTCGATGACTTCATGAAGAACCTCGAATAGAGCCTTATATGAGAGCCGAATGCGCGTTACCTTCAATGGAACGAATTGGAAGCGGACAAAAAACACAGTTGAGATGTCCCTAAGCTTACGTCACCACCAGTGCCGACTGCACATCAAGAAAGTCTTGGGGTTCAAGCACTGGGGACAAGCGGCGGAAACCCAAAAACGGGGGAGCTGACGATTTACTTCCGAGCTTCTACTGACACGGACACTACCAGCTTGCCGCTCGGTCGTGCGTAACGATCCGCTATGCTCTGCGCGAAATTACGGATCGTCGCAGCAAGCCGCTTGGGGTCTTCGATCTGACCGAACACTTCCGCCGTCCTGCGTTCCGTCGCCTTCAGCAGGCTGCGCCAGTCTCCAGTGCGCAGTTTCGGAGGAACGACCGCGAGTGTCTTCTGCCCTTGCGAAGAAATTTCGCTAGGCTCCCTTAGCAGTTGCTGGACACGCCGAGGGGTGACATGCAGGTTTTGCTTGATCCACTCCGTCCAGCAGGGGCGTCCCGGAACCGGAACCTGCCGCCCTGGCTGCGCCCAGCGCCTCCGTGCCTCCCGCAAATACGGAATCAGTTCTCTTAGCTTCTTGAAGCCCTCTACGCACTTCTCCACCAACTCCGCGTCCGACAGCGTCGTCGCGAGGTCCTCGGCTGGGAGGAAGTGCGCGACATGCCCGCTCGGCAGCGAATCCACGAACGCCAGCCGCTCGCCGAGCCAGCGGAGAATGGGGATCGGCACCGCGTTTCCCACCGCCTCGTACCTGAGTTGGTCAGGGCACCGCTCGGCAGGCTTGCTCGCGTAGGGGATTTTCGTGTAGTCGTCGGGGAGACCCTGAAGGCGCTCGGCCTCGACTGGCAGGATGTAGCGGGCAGTCCCGTTCGCGATGACCGCGTGCTTGTCGCTGACCGTGAGGCAGTACATCAGCCCCTCGCGCAGCGCGATGCCGCGCCGCCGCCCAGCTTCGCCAGAGCGGTGGATGTCGTTGCCTTGGAGCGCATACGCCGCGCCTGCGCCCTCAGCACGCGTTCGGCGTCCTTGGGCAGCCGCGCACCGATCCGGCCCAGCAGCCGGAGGCAGGCTTTCGCGCTCAGAGAATACCGCTGCGGCACGTTTCCAGTCGCCTCCAATATGTCCCACAAGGAAGACCCGCCGCCTGCTCTGGGCAAGCCCAAAGTCTCTCGCGTCCAGCACGTGCCACGAGTACCCGTACCCGATGTTTCCCAGCTTGCGCAGGAAAGTGTCGAAGTCCTTGCCGCCGTTTGCGCACAGGACCGCCTCAACGTTTTCCCACATGAGCCAGCGGGGTCGTCGTATTCCGGCGATTTCGAGAAATCGGAGGGCGAGCCTTCCGCGTGCATCCTCGATGCCGTTTCTTGACCCTTGAATGCTGAAACTTTGGCAGGGCGTGCCTGCGACGAGGATGTCGATTTCGTGCGCCTTGAATTCAGCTTTTTCATGGATCGTGTTTGCGTCTCCCAAGTTCGGCGTGTCTGGGTAATGGTGCGCGAGCACCGCTGAGGGGAACGGCGCGATCTCCGCAAACCATGCGGGCGACCAATTTAAAGGACGCCATGCCACGGACTCACACGAGATTCCCGAACACACGCTGCCGAATCGCACAGCACAATGGTAAGCGGGATTGGTGCGAGCCTCGTGACTTACGGCGGTAGCGTTGACGAACTGCTAAACGGTGGCGCGGTCGCCTGCGTCAAGGTTCTTTTGCCACGCACCACGCGATGAACTCACGGAAGAGAAAAAGCTGATTTCCGCTCGTGATGTTGTGCGCGTTAGTCCGATTCGCGAAATGCTTGGAGTGGTGTACGCTCACATGCTCTAAGGGGAAAGCGATGGCAGAACCGCAACGCGACAAAATCCGTTTCGAACCTCGCGAATTCAGGGGCAGCCGATTCAGGTGTCTGCTCGCCACGCACCAATCCAGACCAAGGGTGATCGCGTTCCTGAACTCGTTGGTTCACCCGGTTGCGTGCGGGGGCGAAGGCGACAAGTTCATGCCGGAAGGCTTCGGCAACCCAGACGAGGCAAGACTTGGAGAAACTCCCGGATTCCTATCCGACGAACAACGGCGCGTCGTTACGGACTGGTGGCTGGCCAAGCCCGAGACGGCCAACAGTCCGAATTGGGACATCGTGAGCACCTGCACAGTTAATGGGCGCAAAGGACTTCTACTGGTCGAGGCCAAAGCTCATGCCAGTGAGTTGAGGGCCAATGACAGTTGCGGAGCACGAGACGAAGACAACGGGAAAAAGATAAAAGGCGCGATTGCGGACGCGAACCAAAAGCTCGGCCAAGGCTGGCGGCTATCCATTGACTCGCACTATCAGGTCAGCAATCGCTTCGCGTGGGCGTGCAAGGTGGCGAGCTTGGGAGTCCCGACAGTCCTCGTGTACTTGGGTTTCCTCAACGCGCATGAAATGAGCCAACCTTTCGCGAGTCACAGCGATTGGGAGCGTTGCCTCCTAGCCTACGCAGACGGAGTCGTGCCTCGAACCGTATGGAATTCCACCCAGATTTCCGTCAGCGGCACGCCTGTGATTCCGCTCATCCGCTCTGCGGATGTGAACGTAACAATCGCTTAACGAATGCGCCGCGATTCCAACGCAGAGCCGTCCAAGCCTCAACGGCGGCATTCAGCAGATCGTCCGCTCCGGCGCGAGGCGGTCGCTTCACGAGATGTTGTTCAATTTCTGGAAAAGCTCGACGCAGAAGAGCGACCCTCTCTGCGGTGCCCTCCTTCGTCTTCTTGTTGTGTTTCATTGGACGGTCGCCACCATAGTGGTAACCTGATCTCGTACGACCCTATCTCCGCTTCCGCCCTCCATGCGCTCTCACAATGTGCGATGCGAGACTTTTCTTGTCTTTGAACGGCTCCCCTGTCTTCTTGTGCATTGCACCACATTCTGAACACTGGAAGGGCGGTCCTACTGTTGGATTGTTGTTGAGTTTAGCCATGATAAACTCTCCTCGATTTCGGATTTTATCACGCGAATGCGAAGAAAGAAGTGCGATGAAGACCTGAGTCGGATCGCTCTGCGGTCAAGTAGTTTGGCGCGGCGCATATATACGCTCCTTCCTTTCCTCTATGGCTGAAGCGGAATTGAACTTGGAGCATCGGCATCCTGATCGCCCCACGTATCTAATACTCGGCGGAGTATAAAGAAAGCTCGTATTCCTGACGTGGCACGCCGCTCGCACCGTAACGCCCATCCACCGTGGTCACACGCGACCGCCGATTTGGGAGGCTCCAGTACAAGCGCACTCGTGCGGAGCAGAAGCAGCTACTTATCGAACAGGGCTGCGAGTTCTTTAAGGACAACGGATGCAAACATCGCTTCGTCGGGATATTTGGGGATCGACGAATAAAGCGGGCCTTGAAAAATGCCTTGCGATGGCAAATTCTGCCCTATTCTAAATCTGCGATTCCCAACGCAGTTTCTATCAACGGGACGCAAATCGTACAAAACGTCACGGTCAATGCAGAATGAAGGGTCAAATTGGCTGTTCCCGTTTTGCTTGGGCTTGAATTCGAGCGCTCTTTGCTTTCACCACAACCGCAACGTATGCGAGTGCCAATTCGATGCCGCTCGCACGCTCAGCCAATTCTAAGATGTGTTTACCGATCACTTCTGGTTTGAAACCTGATTTAATTGCTTCATTCGTGAGTTCATCGATTCCACGGGCGGATGTGGGCTTGTCACGCCTAACCCGGTTTCGGTCGAACAAATCGACTTGTTGCTCGGTCGAATTTTCTTGTTTCGGCATCTGTTTTTCACCCTTCGCATACTTGGTTTGAGGAAGGCTAGTTTCAGAAAGCTGAGGAAGGTTCTCCCGTTGCTTAGCTAGAATTGTCTGCCCGAAGGATAGTTTTAGCCATTGCCACACACCGCTGTCCTTTCCCCGACTCTCCCATTTATCACCGATTGGATGGCCGTAGCCAAGACCTGCCACCGCAACGCTCTCGCGAGCGTAGCCCACGGCATCCAGCATCGTCTTCGGAGGATGCCAGTGCATCAAGTCTGGATATGCGAAGCTCTTCTGCTCTTCGCCATTGCCGATCTCATAGAGCCGAATCGCCTCGTCTTTGATGTACTGCCTGTCGAGCAACTCTCCTTCAGGCTCAACATCGGTAACCGCGCCCATGATCGCCCCAGCCATCGTCGCAATCGTATCGGTGTCCGATCCGAGTAAATTGACAGCCTCAATGATCGCCGCACTTATAGACTCAGTGCGAAACATCCAACTTAGAACTGCACTAAGAATTGCAGTTTTGATTCCTGAACCTCGCGTTGCCGACTCAAACGCGCCCAATGATTTGACGAGTCGCGGATAGGCATTTGGCTCATGTCTGTTCAAGGTGTCAGAAATTATCATCAAGTCGTTTTTGCATTCGCGTTGAACTTGCCCAAACGCTTCTTCAAGTTTGCTGTTGGTTCGTTGCTCCCACACGGGCAGCCAAAAAGTGTTTAGGTCATGATCCTCGCGCATGATTGAACACACGATTGAAAGCCGCTGCACGATGTCAGCCCAAACAGAGGGTCCGGGGACTTCTCTCGATTGCAAGGCTGAGTTAATACAGAGCGCGTGAAAACAGGCTCCCACAATTGCGCGAGGATTTCCGTGAGTACAGACGACGTTCCGCACAACGTCCCGCAAAATGAGGTCGTTCTGCGCTGGCGAGCGAGCCACCCAGATGTGAGGGTGGATTCGCATCGCGCCGCCGTTCCCACCCGCGCTGAGATAGTCCGAAAACTTCGTTTTATAGAAATTGCTGAACCAGTTTACGTCGCTGCGGCTCAAGCCTGACGCAGCTGCTTTAGTGGAGACGCCCCCACCCAGAGAGTAGGAAGGCCAGACTGGCAATTCAATTTTTGCGAAAGATTCCACATCGAAGTAACCTTCTCCTCGTATCGCTCTTGACGTAGCAAGCCGCAATTGTGTATCGTCCGAGTAACAACCCGCTGGCAACTCTACTGTGACACCGTATTTCCCGCCCACTCCACGTTTCCAAGGAATTGGGTGGCGCACTTCGGACAGCCCGGTTCGTCGCTTAAGCGTACTTCGGTCAGCCAACTCCGTCATAAAACCGAGTGCGTCTCCGTAAGCCGCCCAGAGCGCCGAATTCACGATAGCTGTTTTTGATCGAAGCGACATGGATTACCTAAGCACGAAATCGCGCTGCGTCTACAATAACATCTACGCCAAATACCCCGATCATGTGCATTTGGGCATACACCTCATCCTGATCGTCGTTCGTTTCCACGTACACCCGTTTGAGGTACTTCACAGAAAGTTCGCCCGGATACAACGCCTCTGCTTGCACGCAAGTCGTCAAATTGTCTGCAAGCTGCGTGGCTCTCACTGCGATGTTGCCATTGTAGCGAACAACTCTAGGCGCAAACAGGCTCTCCAAACCTGCTGCACCAGTGCCATGCACCACGCCAGTGTACATATTGTTGGTTGTCGCAAAATATACGCCGGGATGAGTCAAAATCTCAGGATCAAAGGACATGATGCACCACCACAAATCTTCCACACGGTGCCAACGACACGAGGTAGCGAAGAAAACCACATTGATACGTGAGATGGACAAGTTCACATAATCGAGCCACGCCGGGTCTTTGCGATAGATTGCGTTTGGCGTGTAAATGAATTTCAAATCAACTTCCGCCGGAAGACGTTGCCTTGACTTTACCGATCCTGAGTGCAGGCTTCCGAGGAGACCTCGATGAGTGGTGAAGTGCGAGACCTCAGTAACGGCGCGTCTCTTGATGATGCCTCGAATTGTCACAGGTTGATACCCGTGAAGGTACCCGCAGCCAGATAGTCGATGAGCTTCGACGCTTCGCTGGGCTTGTACCCGAGTATGACGGATTTCCGAGCACGCCCGATTCCCATCGCGAGTAAGCGCCGAAGCGTAATGAGGCGATCATCATCGGCTTCGTCGCCGTGAACCGTGACCTCAGAATTTAAGCCGATGATGACGACATGATCGAATTCCAGACCTTTTGCCGAGTGAAGCGTGCTCAAGCCGATATTCTCATTTCCTTGAGGCCAATCGGATTTTCGAGTGATCTCTACGAACGGCAGTCCAGCCGTGCGAAGACGACGTCTCGTCTCGTCAAACCAGCCCAGAGGGTGCAAGAACGCGACCGATTCTTGCTTGAGGTCTACTTCCTTTTTTAGATATTTGGTGACGTAGTCGATCTGCTTTCCAAACTTGCCTCGCAGCACAATCGGGACGGGTCCGTGCAAGGAGCACGCCTTGAAATCGGGCAAAGTGCCATCGTCGTCGAGTGGCAAACCCTCGATCAGCGACGCGGCGAGCTTTGCAATCTCGACGGTATTTCGGTAATTGTGCTTGAGGTGCCCGATATTCTCAGGGCGAACAGTGACTCCAGCTTCCTGCCATGTAAAGCCACGGGCGTAGATTCGTTGGGCGGAATCAAGAATGAAAGTCAAGCTGTGAACGGGCGCAAGTTGGTTAGCTATCGCTCTAATCTGGTTAGCCGAGAAGTCTTGAGTTTCATCCGCAATGATGATGTCGTAGGGGACAGCCAACTTATGCTTTGTTAGCTCCACCGCCAGATCGTTCCAGTCGGATTGCCTGCGGTTGAGCTTCCAAATCAGGTAAGGTCTGATCACGTCATCAAGTAAGGTTTGTCGCCGAGCCTTTTCCATACGGGGGCTTGCTCCGCGCCCAAGTCTCCCCACTGTCAAGTACTTGTCGAGTTCTGCTGGGAGAAAACGTCCGAGCACGTAATCCACCTCGTCCAGCAAGAACGCAGATGTCAAACCCATTTTGACGCCGAGAAGCAAAATTTCTGCTTCCCGCAGCTCGTCGTCCACGATAGAAAGATTGCCCAGTGCATTCTTCGCCCATCTAGCGAATGTTTCGATTTGAAGATTGACTCCTTGGAAGCTTGCGGCTTGCTCTTTTGTAAGTGCTTCGATGTAGCCACGAAGGGTGCGATTGTACGTCAGGATGAGCACGCGGACAGGGGTGTTGTCATTTTCACGGCGACGGCGATTGAGAAATAAACCAATCAGAGACTTGAGGCGTAAGAGTGCGGTCGTGGTTTTCCCACTCCCCGCAGCCCCGCGAATCAACTCGACACCTAATCGGGTGCGCGAGAGAATTGATAGCTGCTCCGGCGTTGGAGTGACACTACGAAGTGTGCGCATCGCGTTTAGATTGTAGGCTCTTGGAGAGAAAACCCTGCGATTGTTTACGCTGAAAACAGTTTACCAGAGATATTTACGCTCGTGCTACGAGTCGCGGAGTGCAATTCTATCGAAGAGCTTCGACGATTCGCTGGAATAACTCTGCGCCTGTGTTGGCGGGGCTGATGTGGGGATTCCGAGGATTCTTCAGGAACGAGACATTCTGCACCGCTGGGACGGCATTCAGCCAGTGCTTCTTCGAGCGCATACCGACAACGACCTTACTCGCGAGCATCTCCTTCGCAAGCTGGAAGGAATACTCCTGTGATGGACACACAGGCTTGATAGGCAAACCCGACGTCCTTGAATGGTAGGGAAACCACTCGATCACGAGCAGTCCGTCAGAAATCGCTTCCCAAGAAAGACCAGCCTCATGCAGTCTGCGCGTGTGCGTCCGCCACCAAATCCCGCACCCAGTCCAAGCGAAGGTCGGATTAAGTCCATAGAAGGGGTAATCCTGTGGTTCGTGTCGCAGGTTGCGGATCATCGCGCCCCAGAAGTCCGCATCGGAGTGGGCTTTGGCGTCATCTTCCGAGTGACCCGGATTTAGGTTTAGGAGCACAACCTTCGCCGATTGGGGATTCCCGATGAAGGGTTCGGGCAGCGACTCAACGATGATCTTCTCGTCGCTGTTGTGGAGTATGTTGTACTTGTCGATGCTCGTTCTGTCTATTTGGAGAACGTAGGGAGTTTGACCGGGAAGCTCCGACCACGGGTTTCGCACAGCACCATTGTAGCCTTACTGACCGCGCAGGCACGAAGCACCCCAGACGAGGAACCAGTCTCCTTACCCATCATTCGTTTTCGATCCATTCTGCCGCTAACTCCGGGTATGCGTGCTCGACCTCGCGGATCAGGTCGCGGGCAGTCTCCAACCCCAGCGGCTCGCCAGCGAGCGTCATGTCAACCGCCACGAGTAGCAGACGACAGAGCATGATCTGCCGTCGTCTCCGTTCCTGCGCTGTTGGCAGCGGCACGACCGCGAGCACCTGTGGGGCATCTGGGTTGTCCATGTCTGCCCTTACAAGTAGACGTCCGACTCACGAAGCCCGTGGGTTTTAGCGAGTGTTGAGAAAGTTCGGACCAAGTAGAGGTAATTCTTGCGGCATTTCCACGCGGGGTAGCCCTTCGCGAGCAACGGGCATCGTGCCCGCATCCGCCACTCCTTCATTTGCCGGACCCGTATCGCATCTTTGATTTCCGGTCTTGCGTTCATCAAAATCCTCCACGAAATGCGTGCTTCCCTGCGTTTGGGCGAAAATCGAAGCGTCACGCACTGAAATCAAAGCACTTGTCCCGTGCGTGGTGCCGAAATTGCCTCCCTACCCTTGACTTTCAAAGTCGGCGAACATTGGTGAACATAGGATGAATGTTCGATGAGCGGATCGGAAAAGGCGGCTGCGCAGGGTGTAGGAACCATCGCCGCTTTGCGGCATCGCTGACCGTTTTCGCCGCCATTGTGCGCAAGCAGCGAGAACAAGAAAACCAAGAGCGGTTCCAATGTTCCAAGATGTTCCAAGAACTTTAAATTTATACTCACGGGGCTTAAAACCCCCGACCAATCGCTACGCAATTAAATGGTAAGTTCTTGGAACATTCTGGAACGGATGGAACGTCAAAGAACCTCAACGTTACCCACGAAGTGCTCCGCACTGATCGTGCTCACAAGTTTGACGCCGACCCAGACGCGGGGCGTCTGGTCGCCGACGCGCACTTTCTTGTCCTCGTATCCCTTGGCACGCATCTCGGCGTTGAACTTGGTGCGTGTCCAACCGCGCCCCTCGCCCGTGGCGTCGGAGTGCATCTTGAACGTGTCGTACAGTTTGCTAACCAGCGCCATCTCGCCGTTGGCATCCGTCCTCGCCGTGCGTTCCTCAAGGAAGCGACCGAGGAAGTCCTGCTCGTCGCGAAGCTCCTGCGCCTTTTGCTTGGCTTCCTCTGGCACCGCTAGCCCGATGTCCATGTATTCCTCCAGCCCACGGAGCATCCAGTTCAGAATGCCGCTGCCTTCTTCCTGCACCAGCTTCTCGGCAAGGTCCCTGATCTCGGACTGGGTGTCGCGGAACTTGACGTTGAAGGGCACGGGCTTGAGCCTGTCCCACAGCGCCTCGTCCCCTGCCGGAGCCTTGGGGAAGTCATTGCACGCGAGCCACACCTTGCACTTCGGCTTGAATTCGTATGAGTCGCGGAACTTGCGGCACGCGGTGATGCTCGCCTCGTTCCCGGTGATCTCCTTGACCTTGGCGACGGCTATAGTCTTGCCCTCCTCGGTCTCGGACGCGATGAACGCCCGGCACCCCTCCAGCCCGGCGTAGTCGAACGGCTGACCCTCGTCGCCACGCTTGAGCATGAACGTCCCGCGCTGGGCACGCTTGGCGTATGTCCCCAGCACGCCAGTTAGAATGCTGAGGAACGTCGTCTTCCCGGTACCGCTCGGTCCCGTCAGTATGAACATCGCCGCCTCCCCGGTGCTCACGGTCAGCGTGTAGCCCACGCAGCGCCGGAGGTACGCGATGAGGTTCTCGTTGCTGCCCATGACGTCACGCAGGTAGCGCTCGAAACCAGGGCACGTGGCAGACGGATCGTACTTCACCTTTGATCCCTTGGTTGCGAGGAAGTCCGGGCTGTGCGGCACCAACGTCCCCGTCTCAAGGTTGAACTCGCCGTTGGAGCAGTGGAAGAAGTTCTCGAATTTGTCGAACTCCGCGTAGTCCCTCGCGACGCTCTTCAGCTTGCTCGCCCGCTCCAGTGCGTCCTTGATCTTCCTGTTGGACTTCGACGCCTGAGCGAATCCGATGATCGCTGCCTTTGCTTCGTCGCTCTCAACCAGCGCAGCTTCCTCCTCGATCAGCCCGATGGTGTGAACCATAGCCTGATCGACCTTGGCGGTTTTGTCCTCGATCCACAGCCCGTCTTTGTACGTCAGCCAATGCGTTGCCTGCGTGTACAAGAAGCGCCCACCATGACGAAGCTCGAACCGCGCCGCGTTGCCGAGGTCGCTGAGATCGAACGGCTGAAGCGTTTTTTCACGCCGTATCTCCTCGATCTGCTTCTGCTGCTCCAGCGTGATGTTCACCATCTTCTTGACGCGCTCGCCCTCTTTCGCCTTGCAGTCGTCGCACCAGTTCCATGCGTACTTCCGGGGTTTGTTCTCGCCGCACTTGCGGCACGGTATGGCCCATGTACGGGGTCTTGGTTTACAGTCCGCGCAGTAGAGCGCGTCTACCTTGGGGTTCCTGTGGCACCGGATGCACGGGGTTTCCTCGCCTTTGCGCAAGATCACCTTGATCCCCGCTTCATGGTCGTCAACGTTGAGCGTTTTCGGATTGGTATCGTTCATGTCAACTCTGCTTCGTCAACCTTGTCCGCTTGCTGAGGGCGGCGCTGGAACCGTCATGGGGGCTTGGTGAGGTTGACGCTAACCAAACCCCCCGGCTGGAGGACTGAACCTCCGATCTCTGATCCGCGACCAAAGACCCAGCATTAAGAGATACTGAAAGTCAGCCGATTTTCGGCTTTTTGCCCGGCATCCACCTTTGTCGGCGCGGACCACCATTTCGCCGGGGCAGTTCCATTTCCCTCGCCCAGTTGCCAGCCGTGCGCTTACTGATTCCAAGCTCCCGGCAGACGTCCCTATATGGAATCCCAGCCAAGTAGCGCTCGCAAAACAACTGTCGTGTCGCGTCCGACTTCATGCCTATGGTTTCGGAATTGGAGAAATCTGCACTGATTGTTGTTCCCAAAATTGCAACTACCGTCCGCCGAGATAGGCGGCTGCGCAGTGGCTACGCCCCGAGGAGAGCAACAATGCTGTACAAAGACGACCTGAACAGGCTGTTCCGAACGAAGCACAGGATTTCCACGCCGGACGAGACGATAGACGGCGAGCCGGACGAGCGCCTCGCGATTATGGAGGGGTTCGCGAACCTTCTGGAATGCTCCCAGTGGCTCATTTACCGGGTCGCCGTGGAGTTCGGCGTTAGGCGACCTCGGGGAGCAGGAACCCCGGCGCGGCGAAAGGAACCGCAATGAGGCCCAAGAGACATTTTGACTGGGAGCAAGCCTTCCATTTCATCTGGCAGAACGCGGACGAAGACGGAATCTGGCACGGCGATGCTGTCAGCTTGGCGGAAGAATTCGATGCTTCGGAGGATAATGCCGAGTCCGTTCTGGACGAGCTTCGCGACAGACGGCTGATCGAGAAGCTCTATACAGGGTCATTCTACGTTTCGAACTGGCGGGAGAAGTAGCTTTGTAGGCGTCTGCAACGTCTTCTTCCCTGAACATTTGCTCTTACCCCGCATGTTTTCCGGGCGGCGCATGAGGAACGGCCCGGCTGTTCTGCCAGCAGCCCTTGGACGATTGGCGCGGGTGTTATCCCGTTCCCCATCTAATTACTCGGTTTTGCAGAATTTCAGCGCACCGCTGCTCGCGCAGCTACCTTGCGCGAGCGCCCCTTCGTTGCTCTAAGCAGCCAAGGGGGAAGTGCGAGCTTCAGTATGGGCTTGGAACGGGAATCCGATCTCAAGGGATTTCTCAAAACCCGTGCGCTGCGGAGCTTTTGATGAAAGCGGACGCGATTTACCGCGAGTGCATGGTCTGGCACACCAGAACATACCCGGAAATCGGCGCAGACACCGTGGAGCGGGCAAAATGAGCGGTGAACCATAGGCACCGAGCCGAGCCTTAGCTCATCGCAGCGAGAGTTTGAACGGGGTCTACGCCTTCACCGGCTTGGGCTTCGACGACGCCCATACACTCCAGGCGCTTGCTAAGGTACTTGTTGAATCGCTTGAGGTTGAAACGTCGGCGTTGACTCACGATGATGTCGCACAACTCGTCGAGGGTTACATCGGGATAGGACGTTTCGGGATTGATACGGCGAGCGACACAGGTCATGCACACCCACCCGGTCAATCCCAACTTGTCCCAGACCTTATTGGGGATGAGGAACACGGTGAGGGGTCCGTTGCAATCGCAGCACAGGGCGTCCGAGATGCAGATGGCAGCCATAAAAAATGGTAGCACGAAACGAGCGGATTTTCACGCGAGTAGCTAACGAGGCTCGGTTGCGCGGGATCGTTGCGATCCCCCTCCCACCGATACCTCAGGTTTTCCTTCCAGAGCGGTATTTAAGTAGTTGACAGCTACGTAGGTCTCACGATGACCGAACGCAGCACTAGATCGAAGGACCGACCCGCTTGCAACAGAATTTTCATATCTCAGGCTCTATAGCCGCGCCCGATGCGGGCGTGATCCTGTTCCCCTGCCCGGAATCCATCGAATGGCGAGGAGATCAGCCCGCCGCGTTGCAAATTCCTTCAAGCGGTATTAGTGTCGATGCCACACTAGCGCAACCCAAGCGACAGACAAGGAAATCCATGTCTCGTCGCGGTGTGCAATCTCCCACGCCGTTTAAGCATGGTAATTGGTGGGTCGTCAGAGTCAGGTTCGATGTGCCGGGGCAGGAAGCCCGAGTCCAGAAGACCCTGAGAGTCGCCCCTGTTAGTGCCCGTCTGTCCAAGCCACAACTGGAACTCAAGGCACAGGAAGTGATCGTTGCTTCCGGTGCGTGCAGCCCCGAGCGTTTCAACCAAGTCGTCCTTGGCGAACTAACGTTCCGAGACCAAGCCAAGGTCTACCTTCGTGAGTGCGTGAGGCGGAATCGCAGACCGATCCGCAACACCACGAGCATAGAAGGTGCGCTGCGCAAGCACATTCTTCCACTGATCGGTGATCTGCCTCTGTCGATGATTGATAATCTCAGCGTCAAGCCTCTGGTCGAGAAGCTCTGCAAGGCGAAGCTCTCTCCGCGCACGGTCGAAAAATACACGCTCTACGTGAAACAGATCGTGGCGTCAAAGCTTGCACCAAATGGCGAGCCACTTTATCCCCGCAAGTGGAACTCCGAAGCGCTGGATTTGCCAATCGTGGTGTATAGCAAACAGAAGCGTCCATCGCAGAAGGTTGAGGGTGTCGATGCGTTGATCGCTTCAGCGAAATCAGATGAGCAGCGATACTTGTTCGTGTTGCTCGCCGCGACAGGCATGCGAATCTCCGAGGGGCTGGCATTGGAGGCAAAGCATTTTGTCAACGCCGGACGCACCATAGTGATCGAGCAACAGGTGGACAAGGACAATCCCCAAATCATTCCCCACCTCAAAACCGATGCTTCGTATCGTCAGGTTGATCTGCATCCCGATGTGGCGGCTTATCTGCAAACGTTTGTCGCCGGGAAATCCGGGCTCATCCTACACACGGCGAACAACACTCCATATTTGTATGGCAATCTCGCGGAGGACTGGCTCGATCCACTGCTCACAAAGCTCCGGCTCTACGAAGCGGGAATGGGATGGCATAGCTTCAAGCGTTTCCGCAATTCGTGGCTCCGCGATCCGGATCAGGGATGTCAGGAAGACCTGCGGAAATTTTGGCTGGCGCACAAACCCAGAGAGATGGGTGAGGTCTACTCGGCGCTCAAGGAGAACGTTCCTGCCAGACTCAAAGAAGCCGAACGTGTGGGGCATGGCTTCACATTGCCGCAGCAGCCAAAACTCGAAGTTGTTCCCAATGTTCCCAAAATCTGGCGCAAGAAAACGGGAACCGAATAGCTAAACTTCTGCTCACAAAGGTATACTAAGTATAAGGTTAGCCAAGATCGAGGTATGGTGGACGTGACCGGGATCGAACCGGCGACCCCCTGCTTGCAAAGCAGGTGCTCTCCCAGCTGAGCTACACGCCCATCGTTTCAGCCAGCTAAACGACTATACATCAACAGTTTAACTGCCTCAAGTTGGGACTAGTTGGGACCACCTGGGACCATGGATCAACTTGCTTTCCCCAACGATGAATCAATTCCTTGGTGCACTCTACCTTGAATTGCTTGTTAGTTTGCCGCAGCACTCAGGGCGTTCTGGCAACTCGGAGCTATTCCAGCCGCCACCGAGGGCCTGAACGAGCGTGACTGCATCCACCATGCGGTGGCCGAGAATATTGACGGCCGAGACTTCGTCAGAGAGCGCGGCGCTTTGGGCGGTTGTCACTTCCAGGTAGCTGGTAACACCGCCTTTGTAGCGTGTGATGGCAAGTTCCAAGTATTTCTGGGCTGCCGTGACAGCGACGTTCTGAACTTGAGCCTCGTGTTCCAGAATTCGCAGTGCTGCTACGTTGTCTTCGACTTGTTGGAAACCAGTCAGTACAGTTTGACGATAGTTGGCGACGGCTTGATCGTAAGCAGCAATGGCTTGGTCTGAGGCAGCGCGGCGCCTTCCAACGTCGAAGACTGTAAGTGTGGCCGATGAACCAGCGGACCAGAGAATGCTGGGCCCGGAGAGCAATGTTGTAATGGCACTGCTCTCAAACCCTCCGGCTGCGCCCAAGTTGATATTGGGGTAGTAGGCAGCTTTGGCCACGCCGATCTGTGCATTGGCGGCGGCCATTCGTCGTTCGGCCGCTGCGATGTCGGGCCGCCGCTCCAGCAAGTCTGAGGGAAGCGCTACGGGAATCGAAGGAGGCGGCATCGTGAGAGGCAGTGGAGGAAGAGTGAATTCTGCTGGAGGTTTCCCAATTAAAACGGCGACTGCGTGTTCGAACTGAGCGCGGGCGACTCCAACATCGATGGCCTGCGCGCGAGTGGTCTCAAGTTGGGTTTTGGCCTGCTGGACCTCCACGTCGGAGGCAATGCCACCGGCATAGCGGCTCTCGATCAATGCCAAGGCTTGTTCATACTGAGTCACGGTCGAATTCAGAAGCTGTTCCTCGGCATCGAGGAGACGGGCCTGAAAATAATACAAGGCTAATTGGGAATGCATGGACAAGTTCACGGTGGCGAGGTCGGCTGCGCTGGCTTGCGCCTGGTCGCGAGAGGACTCGACGGTGCGACGCACGCGTCCCCAAACATCGATTTGATAAGAGAGTTCGAAAGGAATCTGGAAATCGTTGGTGGTAATGCCATTGAAGGTTGAGCTGGGAGGCGGACGGTTGTTCGAGGTTCTAGAGCGGGCTGCCGAAGCACCCGCGGTAACCGTAGGGAAGAGGTCTGCACGGGAGTAGCGCACAAGCGCGCGGGCCTGAGTGTATTGCGCCTGTGCAGCTTTCAGGTTCTGGTTCGAGACGTCGACCAGTTTTTCGAGGGCATTCAGTTGAGAGTCCTGGAACAGTTCCCACCAGTTCCCGCCGATATTCTGATCGTTCGGCTGGGCGGGCTTCCAATCTCCGACCTCTTTGTAAGTTGCCGGAACTTCCGCTGTGGGGCGGCGATAGTTTGGTCCGACCGTGCAACCAGCGAGTAAGAGTATACTCACGAAACCGATAATGCCCACGACGGGCTTGTAGATTCGGGTGCTTGCTGTGCGAAAGCGAAGGGAATTCATTGCGTCCCTCCTGTGGCGGTGGCTTGTGCGATCTGCACTTTTTCGCCGGCCGTGACCGAATCTGGCGGGCTCATAATAACGGATTCATTGCCCTGCAGACCGGAAACGATTTCAACCGAATCACCAAAATCGCGACCAGGTGTCACCGGTACGAGGTCTGCTTTACCGTCCTTGACAATGGCGACGCGCAGGCCTTCTCTCCGAAAGAGGAGAGTGTCGACCGGTAAAGTGTAGGTAGAGACTTGTCCCGGCACTTTGAAATGGACTTCGGCATAGGAACCGGAAAGCAATTGCCCCGTCGGATTGCGCACGTCAACTTCGGCCGTCAACGTGCGAGTGGCATAGTTGATGGCTTCCGAGGTGCGCACCAGCTTCCCTGTGAACTGGCGTCCGGGAAACTCCGCCAATGTAAGATCTGCTGTCAGGCCGGCGGTTGTCGCCTGGGAATACTCTTCAGGAACATTGACGTACACACGAAGTTTGTCGGCCTGAGACAGGTGGAACAAGTCGGTCTTTACGCCTCCGGCGCTGCCCGAGTCGATCAGGGCGCCGACGTCGGTATTACGGGCAGTAATGATTCCATCGAAGGGCGCATAGATTTTTTCGAAGGACTGCAAGGCCTCGAGTTGCTTTACATTCGCCTGGTTGGCATCGACGATCGCTTTGTTTGCGCTGTAGGTGCCGACGGCGTTGTCGACATCCTGCTGGGACACCGCGTGAGTTTTCAACAAGTCCTGGTAGCGATTCTTGGTGACTTCGGCAAGGCGCAGATTGGCTTGGGCGGTTTCAAGATTGCTCCGCGACTGACCCAGTTGCTGGTCGACTTCCGGTGATGCAATGACTGCCAACAGTTGTCCTTTTTTCACGTGTGCTCCGATGTCGAAATGCCAAGACTGAAGATAGCCATTTGTGCGCGCGTAAATCGGAGTGGTGACATACGGTTGCACGTTGCCTGGCAGCACAATTTCCTGCGACGGCGCGGAGTGCTTAGGTGAAACCACCAAAACGGTCGGAACGGCCATCTCCGCGGTTTCCGTGCGCAGTGCGGCGTTTGTATGGATGCGCTGAAGAATACCGTCAACGAGAAGCCCGCCGAATAAGAGGAGAACGGCAATCGCGATAAGCCAGCCTCGACGCGGTCGATGATGCGGGGACACCGACGATTGCAGCCCCTCAATAGGAATTTGTCCTTCTGTTTGTGCTTGCATTGGCATCACCCTCAAATTCATTTTCGAAGATCTCCCTAGGACTTAAGAGCAGTCCCCACGGGGCGATGGCGCAACCCATGGAAAATGCTGAACACCGTTGGAACAAAGAACAATGTGGATACCGTGGCGAACAGCAATCCGCCGATAACAGCGCGGCCAAGGGGGGCATTCTGTTCGCCACCATCTCCAAGCCCCATGGCCATCGGCATCATGCCGATAATCATGGCAAGTGCGGTCATCAACACGGGGCGGAAGCGAGTAAATCCAGACTGAAGGGCCGCAGCTACCGGATCTTTGCCTTCCTCCATCTGTTCGCTTGCGAATTTCACGACAAGGATGCTGTTGGCGGTGGCTACGCCCATGCACATGATGGTGCCTGTGAGTGCCGGGACACTTAAGGTCGTATGGGTGACAAACAGGAACCAGGCGATTCCGGCCAAAGCTGCGGGAAGCGCAGAAATGATGATGAAGGGGTCGAGCCAAGACTGAAAGTTCACAACGATCAGGAGGTAAACGAGAACAATTGCGAAAGCCAAGCCAGTTAAGAGGCCGACATAGGAGGAGCGCATGGTTTGGACTTGGCCGCGCAGGACAACCTGCGAACCGCGAGGGAGCTGCTTACGGCTTTGATCGATGATGTGCGTGATGTCGCCCGATACGCCGCCCAGGTCACGGCCTTGAACGGCAGCGTATATATCGATGACGGGCTGAATGTTGTAGTGCGAGACCACCGCCATTCCCGCACCGCGCTGGATGGAAGCGAAACTCGCCAAAAGAGACGGCGGGGCGTCTGGAGTGGGTCCGGTGATCGGCATGTTGGCGAGATCCTGAAGCGAGTTGACGCGGTATTGCGGCGTCTGGGTAGAGATCTGATAGCTCACCCGATTCTTAGGATCCAGCCAATACGTTGGTGACGTCTGGAAACTGCCGCCGAGTGAGATCAATACGTTTTGCGCGATGGCCTGAGCGTTGTAGCCGACCTGTTGCGCCTTGGTGCGGTCCACCCAAAGATGCATGTAGGGTTCATCGAAAGGCTGCTGGATGCGCGCGTCTGCTATCCCCGATACATACCGGACTTGATCGATCACCGCATCCGCATACTTTTGATTGCCCTCGATATCGTTGCCCATCACTTGAATGTCGATAGGAGCGGGCAAACCGAAATTCAGGATCTGACTGATCATGTCGGAAGGCAGGAAAGAAAAAGTCACTCCAGGAAATTGCTTCGCCAGACTGATCCGTAGGTCGTGAATGTACTTGGCGGTCTGGTGGTTGTTCTTGGCGAATGTCACCAAAATATCCGCATCGGAGGTGCCGACAGTTCCGGTGTTGCTGTAGGACGTATTAATGCCGCTGTAGGGCAGTCCGATGTTGTCGATGATGTTGGAGACCTCGCCTGGCGGGAGCTGTTGCTGGATGAATCGCTCGACGAGATCACAGAGGCGGGCAGTCTCTTCGATGCGCATGCCGGTAGGCGCGCGCATATGGAGATTGAACGAGCCGCTATCGATAGTGGGGAAAAAGTCTCGCCCCAGCCAGGGAATGAGCAAGGCTAAGGAACCGAGGCACGCGGCGAAGAAGGTCACGAGGAATGTGCGGCGGTGATGGAGTGCACGTTCGAGCAAGCGGTGATAGCGCTCGCGGAAACTCTCGAACGCTTCCTCAAAGCGCAGCTGCATACGAACGAGCGGATTGCGGGACTGCGTGGCATGTGCAGCGTTGTGTTCGTTGCGCAGGAGGTACTTAGCCATCATCGGAACTACAGTGCGTGAGAGAAAATAAGAGGCCAGCATCGCAAAAACGACGGCCTCACCGAGCGGCACGAACAAATATCGCGCAACCCCTGAGAGGAGGAACATGGGAAGGAACACGATGCAGATCGAAAGCGTGGACACAAAGGCAGGAGTGGCAATCTGAGCGGCGCTGTCAAGGACCACTTCATCCAAGTCCTTATCTGGTTCCGCCGCGCGGTTGCGGTTGATGTTCTCGATTTCGACCGTGGCGTCGTCCACCAGGATTCCGACAGCCAGAGCGAGGCCGCCCAGCGTCATGATATTGATGGTTTGACCGAGCGCACTGAAAGCAATGATGGATGTCAGAATAGCGAGCGGAATCGAAACAAGAATGATGGTCGTACTCCGCCAACTGCCAATAAAGATGAGAATCATCAAACCGGTAAGGCAAGCGGCGATACTAGCTTCGGTCACTACGCCCTGAATAGCGCTTTTCACGAAGACGGATTGATCCGCGAGAGGTTTGATATCCAACGCCGCCGGCACGGTCTCTTTGATCTGGGGCAACAGGGCTTTGATCCCCGCGATGATGTTCAGCGTCGAGGTATCGCCGTTCTTTTGCACGGTTATGAGTGCAGAGCGTTGTCCGTTCACGCGGACGATATTGGTTTGGGGTGGAAAGCCGTCGCGCACCCAGGCAACATCGCCGATGTAGATGGTCGTCGTACCGACGGTCTTGATCGGAATGCGGTTGAGTTGCGCGATGGTCTCGGGAGCCGCGTTGGCGATATCGACGTTATATTCTTTCAAACCGATCTTGGATGTGCCCGATGGAAGGATCAGATTCTGAGCAGTAATGGCATTGACGACATCCAACGGGGAAAGACCTTTCGACTGCAAAGCTGCGGTGTTTAGGTCCACTTGTACCTGGCGCTGCTTTCCCCCGTATGGGTACGGGACAGCGGCGCCCTCAACCGTGACCAGCCGGGGGCGAATAAAATTAAGACCATAGTCGTTTAGCGCCTGCTCCGATATGCCTTTGCCAGAGAGCCCTAGTTCGAGGATGGGCACCGTCGAGGCGCTGTAAGTAATAATCAAGGGCGGCGTGGTTCCCAGCGGCAACTGCCGGAGTTGTGTTTGTGAATTTGAGGTGATCTGGGCGATAGCTTTATCGATGCTGACCGTTGGTTGAAAAAACACTTTCACTACTGCGATGCCATAAAGCGATTGCGATTCAATGTGCGCAATGTTATCGACCGTCGTAGTCAGGCTGCGTTCGGTGATGGAAACGATCCGGTCGGCCATCTCCTGCGGCACGAGACCGTTGTAGTTCCAGATGATGCTCACGACCGGGATATTGATGTTCGGAAAAATGTCCGTGGGTGTGCGAACGATCGCGAGCGTCCCAAAGAGAAAAATTAAGATGCCGAGCACGACAATCGTGTACGGTTGTTTCAGAGCTAGCCTGACGATCCACATAGTTTTTCTTGCCTCGGACAGGAGAGGATGCAGCCCGGATGCCATTTTCGGGAGTGGGCTAGAGCTTTGGGAAGTCGTTCAAAAGACGAACCTTAACGAATATCGCTCGGAAATCAGCAGAGAAACCCAGAAGCGAAGTGTCCAGCGCATTGGATGATTGCCAACACGCTGACAACGTGCTTTCCAGGATAGAAAGCGACTTCCGAAAAAGGACGAACCGTGTTGGGCGGAACGGATATCCGCCCGGACCTGGTCACGCCGAGACTTAAACCCCGCATCCCAGGGAAAGCCTTAAGAACTAGGAGTCGAGGAACTGTCGAAATCGCACTTGACGACCAGAATGGTTATATCGTCGTTGAAGTCATCGCCGCAAAAATCAGCCGCAGCGTTGTAGATATTGCTCATGAGGTCCTCGGGAGAGAGTGACGAACCACTGCGGACTGCCGCGGAAAGGCGCTCCATACCGAATTCTTCGCCAAGCCGGTTCTCCGCCTCAGTGACCCCGTCCGTATAAAGAACAAGAACATCGCCATCCATGAGGTCTTCCGAAGCCAGCTCACAAATCTCTTCTGCAGACAATCCGATCGGTGGACAAGATGAGTTCAAGAGTGAGAGCGCGCCCGTCTTCGCTCGAAACAGAAGGGCGGGATTGTGGCCACAGTTGACATAGCGAAGCGTCCGCCTTTGAGCGTCGATCTCGGCGACGAGCAGTGTTACAAAACGGTCAGAGTCCGATACAGAGAGGATTCCGGTGTTCAATCGTTCCACTTGCTCGAGCATGTTTCGATCATGGTTGGCCTCAAGCCGCATGGTTGCCGCCGTTGCTGACATCAAGAGGGCAGCGGGAACACCCTTTCCGGCTACGTCTGCAATAATGACCTGAGTGGTGTGCGCGTCGACGGGGAAATAGTCGTAGTAATCGCCACCCACGCCCCGCGCGGGATGCATCATCCCGGATATTTCGAGCCCGGGGGTGGCTGGTTTGGCCGAGGGAAGAAATAAGCGCTGGACCTGCCCGGCCAGCTCGACGTCCTTGAGCAGGTCATCCCGCTGCTGCCGAACGGTCCTGGCAAGACTTTCCCTCTGTTCGATATAACGCCGGATGACATATACGACGAGGGCGAAGCACAAAATCGCGGAGAGATTGTGGAAGATTCGCAGTCCCGGATTTATACCCTTCGGAGCAAAATAGTCATGGAGTAATACACAAACGATGGTAAGGCAGTAGCTGATTACCCTGCGAAGAAAAGTTGCGCCGACGACAATCGGAAGTATGCAAAGGTAGATCAGCGAAATCGGAACAACGAGATGGTCTGCATACGCGACCGCAACAATGGCCGCCAAGACCAACACGAGTGGAATCCACGTTGGCCCACTTGCAGCCACATCGCCCCGGAGAAGAGACCGCCATGGAATCTTTTCGCGAAGATCGGTCAGCCGCGGACGCGGCGATTCTCGGACGGTGGGATATACGAAGTCACTCATTGAAAGAGACTCTTTGCCATCATGCCCTTGTCTTCATGATTGACGAGATGGCAGTGAAAGAAGGACATGCCCCTGATTGCAGGATCGGTGAAGCTCACAATGACGTCGACAGAATCCTCGTACGTAGCATTTGCCGTATCTAGCCATAGTGGACCGGCAAATAATCTGTCGTTCTCGGCGCGATTCATACTCATGACAATTCTCCAGTACTAATCGAGTCTCTTGTTCCAAATGGTTGTGTGGGTAGGAGCGGGGTTTGCTCCGCCCGGTCGACGCGCCGTTGCACCGTCTATTGCGTCTGGTCTCCCGTTTTTGCGTGCGGCCTTTTGGCCGCACGCAAAAGCCCTGTCGTATGAGCAACGAAGAGCGACGGAGACTCGCCTATGTGGGGCGAGAGCCGTCTATTTGTTCGGAGAGCCTGGAGGGAACTTCTTGAACATTTTGTCCACTCCCTTGTCCAGGTTCTTAATGTTCTTGTCGGAGTTACTGGAGAGCGTGTCGCTCGAGGAGCCTCGCCAGATCAGCTGCTTGGTCTTGGTATCAAACAGATCGACAACCACAGTGCCAACTTTGTACGTCTCGGTCGTGGTTGTGGCCTCGCCAAAACCTCCGGCACCGAAGCGTCGCCAACCCCAGCCTCCACCGAAGCCGTCATAGAACGTATTCAAGGTCTGCTGATTGTGCGTGATTTCCATGGCCACGATGGAAACATCGCCGCCGGAATCCACCTGGGTCCAGCCTTTTGCTGCCAACGCGGCATTGACGGCTGCCTTGATTCGATCTACGTCTAGAGCATCCTTCGTCTTAACTTGTTCCCACGAGTAGGTCTTGTATTGCCCGAAGCTCGCGCCGCGATCGTAATCGGTCTTCACTTGCTGTGCCGGCGACTTGGCCACGAACAAAAACATCATTCCAATCAAAGCGAACACAACCCTTTTCACTTTCATAATTCCTCCTGTTTTGAGGTTCCCAAACAAGCGCTTACGCGAGAGAAGTGCACCCACGCGATTCAGCAGCGGCTATTCAGCGAGCCGCTAGTCGGGATTCCCCTCGCTTCTGTCGCCACGAAAAGTCTTGGTGCGTCGAGCGACGCAACTGGGTGAGGCAAAGCAGTTGCCAAACGAATGATTGTGTAAGTGACTGAAAGTAGAGGCTGACACAAATAAAATGCGGTGTGGCGATGCCAGCCCGCTGGACGTGACTCCAGATGCTGACATACCCCTGTCGTTATCTATGTGATCGTCGGTCAGACAGGTGCGGATTCAAGTCAACTGGACTTGTGAGCGCTGGTGCAACTGCTGACCGATGTGTGGACGGTGTCACTCGATCTGGAGGAGCGATTCCGGGCGTGATAGCGACTCCGCTACGAGGGAAGCGGATCCTTGTTGGTCCGCGAGATGCCAAGCTTTTGCATTCGAAAGTACAACGTGGACCTCTTGATTCCCAAACGTGCGGCCGCTCCGTTTGGGCCCGAGACAACCCACCGGGTCTGCTCGAGAGTCCTGCGAATGTGATCGCGCTCCGCGTCCTCCATGGTAACTGCCCCAGGTGATTCCGTTACGGCGGCACTTTTCAAAGCTGCGAGAGGGGCGTGCAGAACATTACCTGATGTAAGGATTACGCTCCGCTCGATAAAATTCTGAAGCTCACGAATGTTTCCTGGCCACTGATACGAGCTGAGCGCAGACATCGTTTCTGGAGGAATGTGCTCAATTTGCTTACCCATCCGGCGGCCATAAAGCTCCATGAAATGCTTCACTAACGCCGGAATGTCTTCACGGCGCTCCCGCAACGGTGGCAGCGGGATCGGAAACACATTCAACCGGTAGTAGAGGTCGCTGCGAAATTCGCTGCGCTTCACCATGTCAACTAAATTTCGGTGGGTTGCAGCTATGAGGCGGATGTCGACTTGGTGAGTCCGCGTGCCACCCAAGCGTTCGAACTCCTGCTCCTGCAGAACCCGTAGAAGTTTGGGCTGCAGTGCCAACGGAAGGTCTCCCACCTCGTCCAGGAACAGCGTCCCCTTGTCAGCCAATTCAAAACGACCAACCTTTTGCGCGATCGCGCCTGTAAAGGCGCCTTTCTCATGACCAAAAAGCTCGCTTTCCAGGAGATCGAGTGGAATCGCAGCGCAGTTCAGCTTAATGAACGGACGTGCGAACCGTGAACTGGAATCGTGAACAGCACGCGCGATCAGCTCCTTGCCGGTGCCTGTTTCTCCCTGGATAAGAACCGTGGAGCCAGTGGGCGCGACCAGTTGGACCTGTTCCAGCACCGCCTCCAGGACGGGGCTTTTGCCTATAAGCTGCTCGAATCTCCGCGGATTGCAGTCCCGGTCGGCTGATCGAGATGTTTCGAACGCTCCCACAGACGATCTCCTTGTGGACTCAGCGCACCCTTCGTTACGGGGATCAACTCTCGAGAGCCGCACGCACACTATCAATCAGCACATCGTCGTCGAACGGTTTCGCCAGAAACTCCACTGCGCCTTGTCTCCGCGCTTGCAAGCGCATTTTTTCGTCGCCATGTGCGGTGATGAAGATGATTGGAATTCTGCACCGTTCGGCGTTCAGTTGCGCTTGAAGTTCGAGGCCAGACATTCCGGGCATGCGGATGTCCGTGATCAGACAAGCAGTCTCTTGCTGTTTGCCTGAACTCAGGAATTCCTCCGCGGAAACAAAGCCTCGTGCTGGCAGGCCAACCGCTTCCAACAGGTCCTGTACCGCGCTGCGCATCGAGTCGTCGTCATCGACAATCACGACGAGCCTGGTTTTATGCTGAATGACCATGAGGGAAGCCTACCAGCTTCGGCAAAAGTGGCGCAATCACACGTTGGTATTATGCCGCTCGAAAAGTGGCCTGATGAGAGCAGCAACTACAATCTTCCGAAGCTTGAGAGGGCGAGGCCAGCAACGGGAATCATGGCTCAACTTGGGGGTATTTCCCGCTGGGAGGAAGTTCCAACCTCGCCGCCATTCTTACCAATTCCGCCATCGACTCAGCTTTCATTTTCCTCATTGCGCGGCCGCGTTGGATCTTCACAGTGACTTCGCTATTCCCCAGCTCCGCAGCTATCTGCTTATTGAGCATGCCCGAGACGACCAAGCCCATGACCTGGCGCTCGCGTGCCGTTAGCGTCTTGTAGCGTTTTCGCAATTCGGCAAGCTCGCCCCGCTTTTGGCGCATCGCCAGGTCGCGATCCAAAGCCTGGCGGATCGCATCTAGTAAATCGTGGTCCAGGAAGGGCTTAGTCAGGAACTCCACCGCACCGGATTTCATGGCCTTGACCGTCATCGGAATGTCTCCGTGACCGGTAATGAAGATGATGGGAATTTGGAAACCTACGTCAGCCAACCGACGCTGAAAGTCGAGACCGTTGACTCCCGGAAGTCTTACGTCCAGAACCAGACAACTTGGCCCGTCCTGCCGCTTGCTTCCCAGGAACTCTTCCGCCGTCCCGAAGGCCTCGGAACGCAATCCCGAAGACTCCAGCAGGTCCTGAATGGATTCACGTACGTCGGCATCGTCATCAATAATGAACACCATTGGAGCGCCTGCCAGTGTCATTCATGAGCCTCGACTTTAGCGGGTAGCGTGAGGTAAAAGTTCGCACCGCGCTCAGGGTTGTTCGCGGCCCACAAGCGGCCGCCATGCGACTCGGCAATGGAACGGCAGATCCGAAGTCCCATACCGGTGCCGTGAGGTTTGGTGGTAAAGAATGCATCGAATATCTGCTCCGTCTGCTGGGGTGGTAACCCAACGCCACTATCGCTGACGGACACCAGAAGTTGCCCGTTTTCGGCTCGCTGCGACTTGATGGCGAGTTCGCGGGTTCCGTCCACGTTCTTCATCGCTTCTATGCTGTTTGTCATGAGGTTCATCAGCACCTGCTGCAGCTGCACGCGATCCCCCATAACCTCGGGAAGATCTGCCGCCAGGTCCGTCCGGAATGAAATCGAGTATCGCGTTGCCTCGCCGCGGAGCAGCACGATCATCTCCCCAATGATTTCGTTTACAGCAACCAACTGCCATTGCGGAGTTCCCTTCTGAAAGAGAAGGCGAATCCGGTTGATGATTTCCGCCGCGCGCGCTCCGTCTTTCACAATCCGCGCCGCCGCCGCGCGAGCCTTGTCGAGATTCGGGACTTCGGCTGCCAGCCAGCGGATACAACTATTGGCGCTGGTGACCGCGGCGCCAATCGGTTGATTCACCTCGTGCGCCAAGGAGGCAGTTAGCTCTCCCATGGTCGTTACGCGGTTTACGCGTGCGAGATCCGCCTGCGTTTGGCGCAGCGCTTCTTCAGCCCGCTTGCGTTCAGTTACGTCCATGATTGTGCCGATGTGCTCAATGACGTTGCCAAAGTCGTCGAAGACAGGGTGAGCCACACTAGAGACGTATTTCACCGAGCCGTCGGGAAGAACAATCCGATACTCGAGCTCTTGCGCCTTGTTTTCATTTCGCGTTTTGTTGGCAAATTCCTCGACGAAGGGCCGGTCCTCGGGATGGAGGCTCGAACGAAACGTGGCATGGGAGCGGATATCGCCCAGCATTTCCTCCGTCAATTGTTCGTCACCTGGATCGCGTCCAAAAATTCGAAACAACTCCGGCGAGGCGGATACCGTCCCCGCAGCAGCATTGAAAACCCAACTGCCCATACGGCCAAGAGTCTGAGCGTCCTGCAGGTGGGCCTCACTTTGCCGCAGCTTTTCTTCCGCCTCTTTCCGGTCATGAATATCCGTATCGCTGCCGTACCATCCGAGGATGTGTCCCGAGCGGTCAACCAGCGGACAGCAACGGCTGAGGAACCAGCGGTACGTTCCATCGGACCTTCGGAGGCGCGACTCTATCTCGCGGGGCTTTCCCTCGGATATGAGTGCTCGCCACTTGCTCAGCACTCGCTCGATATCATCGGAATGCAGTATATTCGTCCAGCCCCATCCAACGGCTTGTTCGAGCGTCATTCCCGTGTAATCCACCCAGCGGCGATTCACAAAATCAACGACGCCCTCGGGGGTCTCCGTCCAGAGTTGAGCTGGCACGGTGTCGATAATCAAGCGAGTCCGGTCCTCCGCCTCCTTTGCGGACGTTATGTCCATCAGTGCTCCCGCAAATTCGATCTCGCCCGATTCGCCCCTTGCGGCGTGACCTACGACTCTCACGTATTTGATGGAACCGTCCTGCATCAGCAATCGATGTTCAAAATCAAAATCCTTCTGTTCCCGTGAGGCGCGCTCGATGGTCTGTTTCACGAAGGCGATGTCTTCTGGATGGGTCCGGAGCAAGATGACTTCTAGTGTGGGTTTTGTTTTTGGATCGCATTCGAAGATTCGAAACGTTTCGTCGGACCAGCGGATTTCTCCGCTCTGAACACTCCATCCAAAGCTGCCGGTATGAGTCAGTCTTTGCGCCTCGGCTAAATAGGCCTCGCTGCGCCGCAGTTGATTCTCGACTTGCATCCGTTCGCGGCTCTCCGCTTGCAATGCTTCATTGGTCTGCTGGATTTCTTGAACTCGCACCTTCAGGTCATCGCGCGCGCGTCTGAGCGATTCCGTGGCGTTTCTTTGCGCGGCACTTACCGAACCGACGACCAGAGCTGACACGACGAAGATGGCAAGGCGCGGTATTTCTTCGGGCTTTAGACTCAAGGAATGGGTCGGGGGCAGGAAGTAATAGTTGAAAGCGAGAGCGGAGAGCACCATCGCGATTAATCCGGGCACAACTCCACCGAACCACGCACTCAATATGACGGCGCAAAGAAAAAGTGAAACAGGAGCATCTTGCAAATGAATCGCTGGCAGATTTGAAACGGTCAGGGCCGCAGCGACCGAAAGAAAAGCAATCGCATAGCCCCAATTCCCAGATGGCTTGAGCCACAGAAGAGGATTGAGTTTGGACATACTTCGGCTCCGGCGAAGCGAGCAAACTCCTGCTCGTGACCAAATCTTAGCACTAGAAGGAGTCTTGCTCGGGCAAGGCCGGTTGTTTTGAGCATGTCAGTCGGCGTCGCTCTCGGCTAGCGATCACAATTCCTGCTCTAGCTTTGCCCTACATCGACCATGACAGACCTAGCCATTTCGCGGACCGGAGGAGCCATGAACTCAGGACCGACTGGATTTCGAATGGTATCTCGGAGAATCGCGTCGATCGCGGCAAAGTCGTGCTCGCTCAGGGACCAGCCGAACACTTCCTCGATGGCGGAGAGTTGGTCCGGACGACGTGCGCCCCAAAGCGCGATGCCAACACTCGGTTGGTCGAGCAGCCAGCGGACCGCCAGATGAATCACGCGCTTGCCAAAGTGCTCACGAGCATATGCATCCAGTTTGCTGGCCGCATCCAAGTACTCGGCGAAATGAGGCTGCTGGAACTTGGGGTCGCTGGTTTTGCGCATGTCCTCGTTGGAAAACCGGCGGTCGGCATGCATCGTGCCGCTTAGCAATCCGCGGCAGAGGGCTCCGTATGTGAGTGTGGTGACATTGTGGCCGAGCGCGTAAGGCAGAACATCGCGTTCTATTTCGCGCTCGAACAGATTGTAAGGCGGCTGAATTGTGTGAAGCGACGCGGCGGTTTCAAAACGCTCCATTTGTTCCGGCGAATAATTGCTGACGCCGATGGCACGAATCTTGCCCTGTTCGTAGAGTTCGCGGAGAGTGGCGGCAGTTTCCTCAATGGGGACGAGAGGGTCAGGCCAATGCACCTGATATAGATCAATGTAATCGGTTTGGAGACGGCGGACCGAATCCTCGAACTCGCGGAGAATCCGCTGGCGCGTGGAATTCCGCTCGATTCTGCCGGTGGTCCAGTCGATGCCCACTTTCGTGGCCAGAACGACCGCCTCGCGGCGACCACGCTGACGCAAGGCTTTGCCCACAATTTCCTCTGAGCGCCCCTGACCGTAGATCGGTGCGGTATCGATCAGATTGATGCCTTGATCGAGCGCCGCATGAATCGTGCGTATGGACTCTTTCTCGTCGCTTCCGCCCCACATCCAGCCCCCGATGGCCCAGGTGCCGAGGGCGATTCGCGAAGAGATCAGATTAGTGCCCTTGATATCTACGTATTCCAACATGTTGTCCTTTCCTCCTTATTTTTAGAGATCGGTGTGTTTTCTAGTAGAGCCACCTTGTGGGTTGGCATAGCTGCCGCCGTCGAACTGGTGGCACGTTTTATGAAGCTCAAAACTGGCCGCCTCCCTCGGATTTCGCCGTGCTTGACAGAAGAGCCATAACTTGGCGAGAGTCGAGCGGTTGGAAACGACGAGCCGCGTCGAGATCTCCGCAGACTGCGAATTTCACGCTGCCGCGGCGCAGGCCAGAACTCTGTCCAAAATATTTATCTCAAAAGGTTCCTGGATTAGTTCCCCGATGGCTTGCTCCAAGTGCTTAAAGTGCGCACTCGCTGCATGTTGATCGAGCGCAGCTTGGCTTCCCCATATTTCGTAGAAATAGAAGCGCCCTTTCGAGTTTGATTCTTGGAGTTCATACACATTGCATCCCGATTCGGCGCGGGTAGGAGCTAACATGCCGCGCAGGAGTTCTCTGAGTTGCTTTTCCTTTCCTTTGCGAGCCACAGACCTTGCAATCACATATACTTCAGCCATGATTATTAAACCTCCTCCATTCATATTGGTTTTGTATTCGCCGGCACACTCTGATGCTATTTCAAAGCAGGATCAATCAACGTCAGATCTGTTGCCGGATCAAACCGTTTTTGCATCGTTACTGGATCGACTGTAACCATCACCTCCAGCGTCGGTGATACATACGCCTCGAGAACGTGCCCGCCGTGCGTTGTTCCCTCTGGACTCGCCACCACCATGTGGGTGTGGACTATGGGCTTTCCTTGATAGAGCGCGATATCGCCGCTCATCCCAATCACTTCCTGCTGACCGTGAATGGGAATCTTCTTATACATTTTGCGTTCGGGATCGAACCAGCCCACCACTGCTCCATCCAGCGCTCCAATAGCGGTGAAATGCGCGCTCGTAACGTGATACTGCTCCGCAAACTCCTGCAGGCCTGAAAAAGCCTCGTCTCCCTGGTAGAAAATCACCGCATACTGCTTCGTCGCTTCTCCAGGATTCAGCAATCGAACCTGCATCTTGGGCGCCTTACCTTTGGGACCAGCTTCTGACGGGGCGACATATTCGCTTCCCTTCTCTTGCGAATACCCCATCAAGCCGGCGACCCCCATCAATACCAATGCACAACCCAATCGTTTTATGGTGCTCATTGCCTTGCTCTCCATCTTCATCCAAGTCGACCTACTCTTATGTCGAAGCGACCCCGGCTCACGTGTGTCGTCTTTCTCCGGAACCCAAATGGGCTTGCTTTTCCATTTGCAGAATCACCGCGGAGAAATCTTGCTCCGGTCCCTGGTCCGACTGCCTCGCATTGATCTCAAAAGCAACTCCCGCCGCGGGCATTCGTGCGCCAACGGCAGCCGCGAGGTTAAGAATCAATCTAAAATCCTTGTTCATGAGCCGAATCGGAAATTGCGGGCTGTAGTCGCTTTTCCTCGCTCGCTGCAGTTTGCCGGCATGCGCTGGAGCAACTACCGCAGTCTGGGACAACACGTCCAGCAGCCGATTTCGATCAAGACCAGCCTTCTCGCCGAGCGCAACGGCTTCCGCAATTGCCTGCATTCCGATTCCCAGTAAAGTGTTCACCACAAGTTTCATCGTCGCTCCAGAGCCGCTCGGCCCGAGGTAGAAATATTTCTGGGAGATGACGCGAAAAATCGACTCGGCGCCGTCGAAGCATTCCTGGTTTCCGCCACCGAACAAGGTTAGCAACCCCTTTTCAGCCGCAGGAGTGCTCCCCGATATAGTGACGTCGAGAACTTCAATTCCATGTTCTGAACCTAGCGTGGAGAGTTCCTGCGAAGTCTCGGGATATACCGTGCTGAGGTCGATGACCCGCGAGCCCCTACGCGCGTGGGCGAACACCCCGTCAGATCCTCTGTAGATGTCCAAAACAGCTTGGTCGCTCGGTAAACACGACAACACGACGGTGCAACTCGAGGAAAGTTCCGAAATGCTCTGCGCGACCTCACCGCCGTATCGAGTTAGCTCCTCCGCCATGTTGCGGTCCCGGTCGTAGGCTGTCAGCTTGAAGCCGGCTTCAAGCAACCTTCGCGCGATCGGCCGACCCATGTACCCGACGCCGACAAATCCAAGCCTATCGTTTTCCTGCGTGATTGGTTTCATGATGAGCCGCCTTTAAGATGAGTTGCGATTTCGATTTCAACTTCCGCATTGGTGGAATGCACGCGCTGTACCGTTGCGCGACGAAAACGGAATATTCATGCATGACGTTGGCAGCAAGAAGGATAGCCACTTCAGCGGGTAAGACTTAACCTTGACCTGGCGGGAGTTGTCTGTCGAATCGCTGGACACTGTCAATCTGTTGGAAATTGGCTTGCATCTATCGGTGATTGAATTCGCGGGCGCCGAGGAAAGTATTGGCAGCGTTTCGAAAGCTAGAAAATATAGTGAATGTTTTACCTGAAGAACGACGACATTGAGCTTTGACTTCGCATCGCATTCTGTGCCAAGAATCATCCACGATTTGTGAGGTCGCCCCATGAGCACCCCCTCCCGAATCCCATGCGGTATCAACCGTTTGACACCATCGGCTGGACTTGAAAACAGGGTGGGTGAGACCAGGGGAACCTGTGGGTATCCGCTTGCACCGGCTAACCGGCTCCGAGGTGGTAGACTGGTAATGCAATGGGAATCAGGAGAAACCAAAAATGGGGACAGGACATGAAGCGGCCGCGGCGATTCTGGTGCAAACGATCTTTCTGAAAGACGGGCACTTGCAAGGCCTGTTGGGTGAGCAAGCGTCCAAGGGCGCGGCCGTGGCGGCCGAGTTTTTGAAGCCGTTCTATGTGGCGGCGCTCGCCATGACGTCTAAGGTGGCACTGGAAGCAAACTGCGGCGCTTAGAGGCCGCCCGCTTCCTAAGGATTAGCGCCGCGACGTCGTGCTGCAGGCTCAACGCCGGGGGTGAATCGGGCTACCTTAGGCCTTTTTCCGGCGATCTCCGCCCCACCTCTTCGGGGTTCACCCCGAGGACGCTTTTACGCTGCCCCACTCGAAAACGCCTGAGTTCCCGGAAGGAAAGCTCCTACCTCGATAGAAACCCTCACTACATTGTTGGCGCTGGGTCTGTTACACTTAGACGTTCTGTACCTGAACAATTTTATAGCAAAGTGGGACGAACGATGGCGAAGTGTGAGTTGTGCGGTAAGGGCCCGGCATTCGGAAATGTCATCAGCCACGCGAATAACACGCGACGGAGGCGGTGGAATCCCAACCTCAGGCGGGTTCGCGCGGTCGTGGGATCGGCCACGAAGCATCTCCGTGTCTGCACCGCCTGCATTCGCGACGGCCGCGTAAAGAAAGCTGCCTGAGTTTCTGGCCTTGGCTTTAATCCTTTTCAAAATGCGCCCGACGGGCCTGCGCCGTGCCGCGGTATTGTTGCCGCTGGCGGGCGTGATGCTCTTGGGCGTGGCGGGCTGCAAGCAGGAAGTGCAGCATTCACCTGACGTGTGGGCGATCGTGAACGGCAAGGAGATCAAACGCGCCGATGTCGACAAGTATTACCGCACTCGCGTGAACCCTGAGGGTCAGGAGCCCTCGCAGGAAGAAGCTCTCTCGCTGAAGCTGAACGTGCTCGACGAGCTGATCAATAACGAAATACTGCTGGAGCGCGCCAAGAAGCTGAACCTGGAAGCCAGCGACGGCGAAGTCGAAGACAAATTCACGGAGCTGAAAAGCCCCTACACCGAAGACGAGTTCCAACGCCAGTTGAAAGAACGCAACGTCTCGGTCAGCGACTTGAAGAACGATTTGCGCCGCCAGCTGTCCATCACCAAGCTGCTGAACCGCGAAGTGGTCGCTAAAATCTCCATCACCGATCAGGACGTGACCGAGTTTTACAACGCCAATAGAGCCCAGTTCAACGTAGCGGAGCCGCAATACCGCATCGCGCAGATCGTTGTGACGCCTCGAAAAGAACCCCAGATTCGCAATCGCAAAAACGACGACGCTACCAATGAAGCGGAAGCGCAGCGCAAAGTGAAAATGCTGATGGATCGCCTCAACAGTGGCGCCGATTTCGCGCAGTTGGCGATGGACTATTCCGAAGACATGAATTCGGCGGCCACCGGCGGAGATTTGGGGTATGTGCCGGAGTCGGCGCTCAACCAATCCGATCCCATGCTGAAAAAAATGGTGATTGGCATGAAGCCCGGGCAGGTGAGCCCGCCGCTTCAGCTGAAAGATGGCTATCGCATCCTGAAACTGGTGACCCGCGAATCCCCCGGCCAGCGCAATATTGCCGATCCCCAGGTGCAACAGACTATCCGCGATACCTTGCGAAATCGCAAAGAGCAGTTGCTGCGGTCGGCCTACCTGGCCATCGCTCGCGACGAAGCCCGCGTGAGAAATTATCTAGCCGAACAAGTCGTGGAAGCCGCTGGAAAGCTCCCCGACGCAGCCCGCGCAGCAAAGTAAATCTCACCTCCAATTGCCCCGGTGATGCCCTCAGTTCTCTCTGTAGGCGCTGGGCTTTAGCCCGGCGAGCCATTAAAGAGTTTTTCGTAGCAGCTTCTCAGCCTCGTCGCGCGGATGATTGCGCTCCGCCTTACGCAACACCGAGTCCCATCGCCCATTCAACAGGCTCCGTTCATCGGGTAGCCGCTGCAGTCGCCGCCTCTGCGCCATAGCGCTGCGTCGCGTATCCCACGATCACGCCTACGAGGCTGCCGGGCAGAATGATCTGCAAATAGTAGCCGTGTTGCAGTTGCGCGATGATGAAGGCGAGCACGAAACCCACCGCCAGTCCGAATAAGATACCCAGCATCAAGGAATGGACCTTGCGCGCGAAAAAACCGATGGCCACGCCGGCGATGATTCCTTTCACCGTCGAACCGATAATGATGCCGCCAATTCCGGCACGCACCGCCGGTGTGAACCAGGCCGTCGCTCCATCGATGGCACCCAGGATGGCCCCAAGCAGAATGCCGAGAAGCACTTTATTCATCGCCCCCTCCGTGGCTGGAGATTCTCTCTCCGCCTGCAGTTCTTTACAACGTGCGAGAAAATTCCTTTAAGGCCACCTGCGGGAAATAAACAGAAGCACGACGCGCATCAGCAAGTAGGCTGCTATCAACAAGATGGCAACACTGTGGCGGCGGTAAAAGCGAGCGGCTTTATCCATAAGCGTTTCTTTGCGAGCGCTCACCGGAAAGCCGTCCAAGTAGCGGGATACGTCCGCAGCGAGGTCTGTTACCGCGGGATAACGATGTTCCGGAAGGGCGGCGAGCGCCTTCGCGCAAACTGCCTCCAAAGACTTGTCGATTGGACCGCTCGGCTGCCGCGACGCCGGCGAAACCTCCGTCAGGAGGAAACGCAGCACTGCGCCGAGAGAGAAAATGTCGCTGCGTTCGTCCAAAGCATCGTTTTCACCGCGTGCTTGCTCCGGCGACATGTATCCGGGAGTGCCCATGACGGTACCGCGTCCCTTTGTTGTCGAGTGTTCCGTCGTCTCATGCCCATTCGCAGACAAGGCAGAACCCTGGAGTGCATTGGCCGCCTGGGACTCGATGTCACCATTTGCGCTGGGCGCCTGGCGCAAAATTTTGGCGAGGCCCCAATCGAGCACCAGGACTTCACCAAACGGACCCACCATCACGTTCGGGGGCTTCAAATCGCGGTGCAGCACCCCGCGCGCGTGGGCGAACGCTACCGTTTCGCAGATGCGCAGAAATAGACGGAGACGATCCGGCACCGAGGGCACCGATCGAATGTATTCATCCAGACGCTGGCCTTCGACGAACTTCATGGTGTAAAAGACGCGGCCGTCTTGCAGCGTGCCTACGTCGTGCACCGGAACGATCCCCGGATGCTCGAGGCTTGCGAGGACTTGGGCTTCGCGCATCAGCCGGCGCGCCAACTCGCTACTTCGCTGCGGAGCATCCAGCACCTTCAAGGCAACGCGGCGCCCGAGTTTTTCGTCCTGCGCCGCATACACAACACCCATACCGCCACGCGCAACGCGGTCCATCAAAACGTAGCGCGTGCCCTCAAGAGACGGGATGTCCGCGGCCTCACGCAGGCGTTCAAGCGTTTTGTCGGATAGAAATTTCATGGAACATCTTCACTGCGCCTGCCTGCCAAAAACCGCTACGACTTCTCGCTGGTATTCGTCGTAACTTCCACAGATTTCACGGAGGCGGTCCAGCGCGATTCGGCGAAATTCGCGGCGCGCCCAAGCCAGCGCGTTGGTCACGTCCGTTACCGGGAGTCCATGCTTCGCCGCCAGCTTGTCGTAGGAAATATCGTCCACCTCATCAAGGTCATATTCTTCAAAGATCTGAAACGTTGTCAGCCGGCTGCGCGCTTCGCAGAGCTTCCGCAAGTCCTCGACAGCCATGGAAAAAAGGTTGCGAATCCATTCCTTCTCAAAGAATTGTTCCAGGGACACGGGCGATGGAATCGATGCTGCATCGATCGCCACTCCGTGCAGTTCTTCCTCAGCCGCGTCGAAATCCAGCGCGAGATGCATTGTATTTCCACCGCGCTTTTGCCGGTGCGCAGCCTTGTCTTGATTCATGACGAAGCTATCGACACACAGCCGCAAATACGTGCGCAAGCGGCTTTTTTTAGGATCGTATCGGAGCAGCATTTCGCGCTCCAGGAGTTCCAGGAAGAATCCTTGCGTCAGATCCCGCGCATCTTCCGCCGGCCGGTTCCAGCGCAGGCGCACATATTTGTAGACGGGCTTCCAATACGCAGCGAACAACGTCTCGAGCGCGCGGTCGCGTTCCCCGGAATCGCCGCCGCGTGCGGTTTCAATCACCGACCATCGCGTCGGAGGAAAGTTGTCGGCGCCTTGCGCTTGGGGGTCGTGTGTCATCCGCAGGCGAGTCTACGCAGGCGTGTGCCTAACTGACAAGTGCCCTCATTCGCAGCTGTGCTCCGTACCAAGCGCCGCAAACTGAGGTCTGCGCTACGGTAGAAATGTGATCCTAGCTGTTGGAGTGCCGGATGCGTTCCGCGACGGCTCGCGCTCGCTGCCGCGCAATGTCCACAAAACGGGTATCGCTCGCGATCTGGTCTAATGCAGGCAAGGCACGCTGCGGTTCCGGCAGCAATTTGCGATTCAGATCCGATTCGAATTGCAGCAACGCGTCATTGATTCCCAACCGGTCGTATTTCATGCGCCGCTCCAGCAGCATCAGTAGCTCCTGCTGCCGCGCCAAGCCTTCAAAGATTTGGAGCAACTGCGCCGCCGCCGTGTTCAGCGTGTAATTGAAAACGGCTTCATGGACTTCAGAACCTTTTTCCCAGCGAAATGTCTTCTCGCCAAGATTAGCGATCTTCCGATGTACGTCGAGATCCTGCCCCTGAAAGCGATTCAACTGGCCGGCGAACTCAAACATTTTCCCGCGCAAGGGCGCGCTCACCTCAAACGGCAACTTCTCGGGATCGTCATCCAACTGGCGAATCTCGTAGGTCGCTTCGTCAGAGTCTTCGCGCACGCTGATCTCGATGAACTCAGGTGTGCTGGATTTGAAGATGCGGCGGAAGGTCAGCTTGGCTCCAGCAGCCGCCGAAGTGGACGCAGACTCAGCCAAACTGGCCGCGCGCCGCGCGGGTTCGGCAGCGCGAGCCGACAGCGCTGACCCAAGAAAAAGAAGCACCGCAGCCACGACCATCACGAATTTACAGAAGGAAGTTTTCATCGACTTGTTAGATGCCAGCTACGCTCACCGGCGTTTCATGGCTCCGTTGGCCCCTTTGGCCACGTACGGTGCGGGGTCCGCCGCGCAACGACCGCGATTTGACCAGCACTTTGGGGTCGGGCAGGCCGAATCGCTCACGAGCCTGTTCCGCTTGGATGTGGCACAGCGCCACCGCCAGTGCATCCGCGGCGTCCGCGGGCTCCGGCGTCTCCGCCATCGAGAGCAGCGCCCGCACCATCAGCTGCATCTGCCGTTTGTCCGCGTGCCCATATCCGGCGACGCTGGCCTTCACTTCACGGGGCGAATAGCTGTGAACCGTAACACCGTGCTGCGCTGCCGCCAGGAGCACGACCCCTCGAACCTCAGCCAGGCGCAGCGCGGTTCGCATGTTGAGGGCGGTAAATACCGATTCCACAGCCATGACCGTCGGTGAGAATTCCCCAATCAGACGGCAAAGTAATTCGTGCACATCCTGAAGCGCGGCGCCGGAGCATTCCTTCTGGCGTTTTGTCGCTACGCGGAATGCGCCATAGTGCAGCATCGTGGAACGCCGGCCGTCGCTTTCGACGACCCCGTACCCGGTCGGACCAGCAGCGGCGGGATCAATACCGAGCACTCGAATACAGCGATTCGCAGCGTGGCTTGCAATCATCGCATCACAGTCTACGGCGTTCGCACGGTAGCTGCCACAGCTTTGTCCGTTACGTCGCCTACAAATGACAACGGCCACCTCGCGAGAAGGTGGCCGCCCAAGAACTCCGTGCGAAGTCGCGGTTCAGTTCGCGCCGACAGCCGCCTGAATTTCGGACTCATCAATATCAAAATTCGCGTACACATGCTGCACGTCGTCGTGTTCTTCCAGCGCCTCAACCAGCCGCACCATCTGCATGGCCTGTGCGCCCGTAAGCTTCACGTAATTTTGCGGCACCATCCCAACCTCTGCCGACGTAGGTGTGATCCCCGCCTTTGCGAGGGCCTCTTTCACTTTTTCCAACGCCTCCGGCGGAGTCACTACATACCAGGCCGACCCATCATCTTTCAAATCGTCGGCTCCGGCCTCCAGCACGATGTCCATCATCTTGTCTTCGCTGGCCGCTTCTTTCGGCACGGTAAGTTCGCCCTTGCGATGAAACATCCACCCCACCGCCCCGGCCTCCGCCATATTTCCGCCGTTCTTGCTCATCAAGTGACGAAATTCGCCTACGATGCGGTTGCGGTTGGTGGTAACGACTTGAATCAGCATACCCACGCCGCCGGGCCCGTAGCCTTCGAACGTTGCCTCTTCGAATTGTTCGCCCTCCAGCTGCCCGGTCCCGCGCAGAATCGCACGCTCGATATTCTCGTTCGGCATGTTTTCGTTCTTGCCCGCGAGAATCGCCGTACGCAAGCGCGGATTGGAGTTGGGATCGCCGCCGCCAATGCGTGCGGCAATGGTGATTTCGCGGATCACGCGAGTAAAGACGCGCCCGCGCTTGGCGTCGGTCGCCGCCTTTTTATGCTTGATCGTGGCCCATTTTGAATGCCCAGACATGAGACGTCCTCTTTTTCAATTTCGTTTTTCAATTTCGCGACCGCAAGACCCAGCCACCGCGCAGGCGGCCGGCAAGCGATCATCTTTGGTGAAATTTCCGGCAGCCCGGCGCGATCCTTCGCGCTACGGCGGCGCGCAATTCCCGATGCGGAGACGTACGGTAAACCGCCTACCCTGCGGAACCTAGCGATTTTAGCACAGCCGGCGCCGCCGCGGAACGGGGGTATACTGCGCTTTGGGGCCTCTATTGCACCCTCTATTGCTCGCAATCAAACTCGCGGCTGCGGCTTCAGTGTCCCGCCCGATGTGGACTCCTGACCCGGTGTTGTCGCATGCCTAAGCGCCGCTTTCGCGTGCTCGCCCTCGGAACCCATCCCGTTCAATATCAGGTCCCGATTCTCCGCCGCATGGCTGCCCGTGCGGATCTCGATCTCCAGGTGGCCTATTGCACTTTGCGGGGTGCGGAAGCCGCCCACGATCCGGAATTCGGCGCAACGGTGAAATGGGACGTGCCCCTACTGGACGGCTATTCGTGGGTGCATGTGCCGAATCGTGGATCAGGCGGCGAGAATTTTTTTGGCCTCAGCAATCCCGGATTGTGGAAGCTCATCCGCGATGGACATTTCGATGCCCTCCTGTGCTATGCCAGCTATACCCGTGCGACATTTTGGATCGCCTATTTCGCCGCGAAGCTTTCGGGTACCGCGTTCCTGTTTGGCACGGATACCGTCACCTTGGCCCCGCTCGATGGGAGAATGTGGAAGCGGCACGTCAAGCGCCTGGCTTGGCCACTGTTATTCCGCCTCGCCGACCAGGTCATTGTGCCATCGTCGGGAACGCGGGACCTGATGCGCTCCTTGGGGCTTCCGGACGATCGCGTGACGCTCACGCCTTACGTCGTGGACAACGATTGGTGGCTAGGGCAGTCGGCTGGTGTCGATCGCGCGGCTGTACGCGCGTCATGGGGCGCGGTGCCAGACGACACCGTCATACTCTTTTGCGCCAAGCTGCAGCCCTGGAAGCGCCCCGCAGACTTACTGCGAGCCTTCGCCAGGTCGAGGTCGTCGCACTTGCTGCTTGTTTTCGCGGGTGAAGGTCCGCTACGCCCAAGCCTGGAAGCCGAGGCCGCGACACTCGGAGTAGCCAGACAGGTCAGGTTTCTCGGATTCGCGAACCAGACGCAACTGCCGGCGATCTACACGAGCGCGGACCTGATGGTGCTTCCTTCGCAGTACGACGCATTCGGCGTGGTGGTGAACGAAGCAATGCTGTGCGGATGCCCGGTGGCGGCCAGCGATCACGTGGGAGCCGCGCGCGATCTGATCGAAAATGGCCGCACCGGATTCGTCTATCCGTGTGGCGATGTCGATGCGCTGGCCGCAGTTCTCCGGCAGGCCCTCGACAATCGAGGACAACTGTCCGCGATGGGTCGCGCAGCACGCACGCGGATGGAGTCTTGGTCGCCGCGTGAAAATATCGATGCAGCCGTAGAGGCGATCGCGCGCGGCGTTGCGCGAGTGCGGCCCGGCGCGTTGCAGACCCGATCGTTGGAAACCGGCGCGGAGCCCGCGGCCGCGACAGATTCCACTCGCGGCGCCGCCCACAAACTCTCCGAATGAAGCTGCTCCTGTACTCGCATTCTTTCGCACCGAATGTTGGCGGCGTTGAGACCGTCGTGATGTCCCTGGCGCGTGGCCTCGCGGACCTCCGCACCGTGAACAACCGGCCGCTGTTTGATCTCACGGTAGCTACGGAAACCCCTGCGGGAGATTTCGACCACACCTCGCTGCCATTTACCGTGGTACGTCGCCCCGGCGTGCTCGCACTTCGGCGCCTGATTGGCGACGCAGACGTGATCCATCTCGCGGGTCCCGTTCTGCTTCCGCTGTTTCTCGCGAGGCTGGCGCGCAAGCCAGTTGCCCTGGAGCATCACGGCTACCAGGCCATCTGCCCCAATGGCTTGTTGCTTCATCAGCCGGACGGATCAATCTGCCCAGGCCACTTTCAAGCCGGGCGCTATGGAAAATGCGTGAGCTGCCAGGCCGCGCAAATGTCCTGGTTCCGGAGTTTAATGAGCGTGTTATTCATGTTCCCGCGCAACACGCTAGCGCGACGCGCCTCGCGCAACCTCGCGATCTCCACTCACGTTCTAAAACGCCACAACCTGCCGCACTCGCAAGTCATCTACTATGGTATTGACGCCAGTTCAGACGCCAATTCAGACGCTGGTTCAGACGATTGTCCAGAAGCGCGGGCGCCGGCGGATCAAACGCTCTCTTCCCCGCTTAAAAAAGTGACCTTTGCCTACGTAGGTAGGCTCGTCCCAGAAAAGGGCCTGCCTGTTTTGCTGGCAGCCACCTCAATTTTGCACCGGGAGGGATTTGACTTTGCAGTCCTGCTGGTCGGGGACGGTCCGGAGCGCGCACTTCTTGAAGCAACGATCGCGCAGACGGACCTTACCGATGTTGTCCACATTACCGGATTTTTGCGAGGCGACGCACTCACGCAAATGCTGAACGGCGTTGGTGTCGTCGTTATGCCATCTGTGTGGGAAGAAACCGCGGGCCTAGCCGCTATCGAGCACATGATGCGGGGACGCCTGGTGATCGCATCGAAGATCGGCGGTCTCGGTGAGGTCGTTGGCGATTCAGGAATCACATGCAGGGCCGGCGATCCGGAAGACCTGGCGCGGTGCATGAAAGACGTTCTGCAAAACCCTGCGAATATAGTGGCTCTCGGCCACCATGCCCGCGAGCGCGCCAAATCGCTCTTCCTTCGCGAACGAATGATCGCGGATCACCACCGCATCTATCAGGAGATATCCCGCAGCAATACTTAATGGTAGTATCATCTAGTAATACTATTAGCTGGCCGTTCCGGTTTTCGTCAGGGCACGGCTTCAGCCGTGCCGTAAGTGCTTCTATCAATCCGGCTTTAGCCGCTGAGGGCGCGATTTTCCGGTATCAGGCTTGAGCCCATGAGGCTACATTTCACTTTTTCCCCTGGGCCTGTCGGGCTCCGCAGCCGATTCGCCGTCGCCACCCCCGCTTGGCACCTGTAAAGCAAAGCGTATGATGGACTCGCGTGCCAACTTCTCGATCATGGATCATAATCAACCACCGATGATCGGAACCGCAACTCCTCGCGGCTTGCACGAATTCACAGCCTCCCACGTAATCGCGCGTTACGCGAAAGCGGGAACGCGCGCGGTGGATCTCGGCGCCGGGCCCGGCGCCATGGCGGAACGCCTCTCTGCTCTTGGCTGCGAAGTGACCGCGGTCGATCGTGACCCCGCCCTCTATCAAGGCAACCATCGATTTGTTACCCAGGACTTGAACCACATGGCATTTGCTTCGGAACTTGGCATGGCCTCCTTCGACTTGGTCGTTGCCGTGGAAGTGATCGAGCACGTGGAAAGTCCCATCAACTTTTTGCGAAATGTCGCCCAGCTTCTCGCGCCCGATGGCGTCGCGGTGATCACCACACCGAACGTCGACTCGTTGCCCGCGCGTCTCAGCTTTCTCCTCGAGGGCAAGATCCGAATGATGGACGAAGTCAGCGATCCCACGCACATTTCTCCTATCTTCTCCGATCTCTTGCAACGCCAATTCCTTCCCCGCGCTGGCCTGAAACTAGCCGAGCATCTTCTATTTCCCCCCAAGGGCTACCAGTTGACGCGCAAAACCCTCGCATGGCCGCTGGCGCTGGCAGCCGCAGTCTTTCCGGGCGACTCCGTTCTCGGCGACAACCACATCTTCGTATTCAAGGCCGCTACGTGAGTCCCTTCACCCACTCCTCGTTCGAAAGTGTGCGCCAGTTTAGTGCGCCAACCTCTTGGTAGACTCCGCGACAGCGCCGCGGACTCTACCCGAACGGCGACGGAAACTATTTGACTGGGCCCTATCCATCTGGATCGTGGCAGCTCAGATTTGGTATTACGCTCAGTTTAAGGAACATTTCCGGTCCATTCTGTCGCTCACTTTCCATAAAATATGGCGCTAGTATCCTCGCTTGCGACACTGCTGGCCGTCGGCCTATTCGCTGTCATTGCTGCCGGATTTGGATCTCGCCTCTTGCTGACTTGTGGCTTGGAATTCGCATCCGACGCGGAACACCTGTTGTGCTCGATAACCTTCGGGGTGATTTGCTTCGAAATCCTGCTCTTTCCGGCGCAGCTTCCAAGTCAGGCCCGCATCGCGGTCGTGATCGTCACCTTATTGTTCGCCGCATTTGGCCTGCTCCACTGTCCGCCCCTCTTTCCGAGAGCGTCCCGCGTTGTTCAAAGGATGCTCAAAGGATCAAGACTTGAGCGAGCGCTCATTACTCTGACTGTAGCCGTCCTGCTCGTCGAAGGCTTGGCTGCGATGGCCCCGCTCACCGGTTCCGATGCGCTCCATTATCATTTCACCGCTCCGCTGTTGATTCTGCGGTCGGGTTTCCATCCTGATTTCTTCCTCTCCTACAGCCTGTTGAGCGGTCAGACGCATCTTTTGATTTTGATGGCGCTCGCGCTCGGCAGCGATAAGCTCGCTATGGGGCTTTTGTTCCTCGGCGGAGTTTTGGCCGCTGCCGCCGGTGCATGCCTGGCCCGCCGGTGGACTGGCCGTGAATGGTCATGGCTGGTCGCGCTGGTATTTCTGCTTACGCCAGTGGTGTTTTGGCAGATCTCCTCGGCGGGTGCTCCGGATTTGTGGATGGCGGCGTTCGCCACCGTGGCGGTGATCGTTATCTCTCGTGCTGCGGAGTTCCATTCCAGCGCCCGCATTTCTCACGCACTTCTGGCGGGAGCTCTTGCTGGTGCGGTTGCCGGAACAAAGTACACCGGCTGCATCGTGGCGGCCAGCCTGGCGATAGCCTACTTTTGGGAGGCTCGCGCAGTCTCCAGATGGATGATGTTTATGTTCGCGGCGCTTTGCGCGGGGGTCTGGCCCTATGCCCGAAATTTTGCGTGGACTCGCGACCCCTCGTTTCCCTTCCTGATGCCATGGATTTCGCCTGGCCGGGTCAATCAGTACACGCTGCACTCCATCCTCGCCGATACCGGAGCTGCCGATCACCGAACCTTTTTCCGGATCCTGGAATTTCCCTTGTTTGCCGCCATCGACCCCGCGCATCTCGGATTTTGGCAATTTCTGGGCCCGCTAGTACTCGCACTCGCCCCGTTGCTGGTGCTGACGATACGAAACACCGCTGCTTGGCGTGCGGCGCTGACGGTCTGGATTCTAAGCGCGTTGGGGATTGGCGCATCTTCAGGTATGACGCGATTTGCTTTGCCGGTATTTCCGATCGCGCTCGCGTCCGTGGTCGCAGGCGCGTCTCACGCAAGTCTCGCCGGCTTGCGCAAGACTCACTACGTCGCGGCCGCGACGCTTGGTGTCCTCCTGGCGAGCGGGGCCGCCGGACTGTTAGTCTACGAGCGTGCCGCTGTCTCGGCGGCCGTAGGCCTCACGTCGCGGGAAAATTACTTGCGCGATCACGCACCGGAGTACCAGGATGCGGAGGTTATTAATCAGGTCCTCGCCGGAAAAGAATCCCAGGGAAAAGTCTTGGTCTTCCTCCGACATACATATTACCTTCGCGTTCCGTTTCTCTATGGGGATCCCACCGCCAGCTGGGCCGTCGATCCGGCCAAGTTTCAAACGCCGGAGGAATGGCGAAGACTGTTTCGCGAAAACGGTATTCGCTGGGTCGTGCGTTCGCCGGTCTATCCTCCCGCGATTGCTGCTCCGCTAAATGCCCTGGAAGCTGGCGGGACACTTTTTCCCATTGCGCAATCCGACGTTTCTGATTTTCATGGAATGAGAATGTCGAATGATCGGCAGCGCCGGTCCGTAGTAATACTCGGAGTGATCGACTAGTATATTTGATATTAACAGGAAGCAATGGCTGAAGTCGCTACATCTCGAGACCTCTGCAAACCTCCGGTTAGAAAGATAATCGTGAGTCTACGTGTCCCGGAGGCGCGCAAGCCCTTCGCTCGGTCACAGACCCTGCTGGCAAGCGCTTTCTCAGTAGCATCTATGCTTAGGAACGACCACGCTGCCGCGTCCAAGGCCGTGCAATGAGGCTTCTCGCGCAAGTATTCCCAGGAAGTTTTCGCCGTGGCCCCGGTTTGACAATTGCTTTTTTCGTTTTTGCCATGCTGGCCGCCTACAAGGTCGCCGGCTACATCCTCGCCAACGATTTAGACAGTCTGGCATTTGTGGCCATGGCATTCGTGGGTGGTGCTTTGGTCCTCGCCATCCTCAAGAATTGGAGGCATGGCGTCTATTTCTTTCTCGGATGGCTTTTGTTCGAAGACTTGTTCCGAAAATTCTTAGGCAACAACATGGCGATTTACTTCGCCAAGGATTTTCTCCTCGCCATCGTGTACCTTTCATTTTTTATTGCGTATCGTCGCAAGGACAAGGATCTGCAAGCCATCCGTCCGCCCTTCCTGGTGGTACTGCTTGTTTTTGTCTGGTACGGCGCGATGCAGATTTTCAACCCCGGCTCCACCAGCATCTTTTATGGGCTTTTGGGCATGAAACTCTATTTCTACTACGCGCCGCTTTTCGTGGTTGGCTACGCGCTGGTTAATTCGGAGATCGAGTTGCGCCGCTTTTTTCAGATAAATCTCGGCCTGATACTGGCCATCGTCGCACTTGGGCTGGTGCAGTCTGTCCTCGGACACACCTTTCTCAATCCCGAAGCTCCTGCCGAGGATATCCGGCTCCTGAGCCAGACTTACCGGGAAGCTCCCATCTCCGGAGTGATTGTCTACCGGCCGACATCTGTTTTTGTCAGCGCCGGCCGGTTCGGTGATCTCCTCATCGTTGCGTGGCTCGTCGTCTTTGGATATAGCGGCTATCTTCTCCTCCGTGAACGACGCGGCCGGGCATTCGCGTTTGTGGCGCTCGGGCTGACCGCCGCGGGCTGCGTGATGTGCGCATCGCGCGGCGTATTTATGTGGACTCTGGGCAGTAGTCTCGTTGGCGGCGCCGCATTTATCTGGGGGGCGCCGTGGAAGCAGCGAGAAGCGCGGCGCGTCTTTCGGACCTTGCAGCGCGCCGTGGTGGGCGTCGCCCTCGCCATGGTCTTGCTCCTACTTAGCTATCCGGATGCGCTGCTCAATCGTCTGGCGGTCTATTCGGAAACCCTCGATCCCAGAAGCCCGGCCAGTGAATTGGTTCACCGCACCCGTGATTACCCGCTCGCAAATTTCCTGGGGGCTTTCGATTCGCCACGCTGGCCGTATGGGTTTGGCATCGGCACAGTTTCTCTCGGCGGTCAGTATGTCTCCAGATTTTTCCACGTCCTTCCGCCAACGGACGGGGTCGAGAGCGGCTTCGGGAATATTATTATTGAACTTGGAATCGCCGGCTTGGCACTCTGGTTCTTCATGAGCGGTGCGGTTTTGTTCTCCGCGTGGAAAGTGGTGCGAAAGCTGAAGGGCTCTCCTTGGTTCCCACTCGCGTTCATGATTTTCTGGTATGCGTTTCTCCTGCTGATACCACTTACGTTTCAGGGCATGCAGGCGTACGAAGATTTCGTTTTGAACGCATACATGTGGCTATTGCTGGGCATCTTGTTTCGCCTGCCAAAACTAGCCCAGGCTAGTCAGCTCGCGCAGGCCGCGCAAAATCCGGGCAGTCCAGTCCCACAATTCATCCATTCCGGGAATCGCTGACTTGCGGCTGGCCGTTGTTTCTCCTTTCGTTGACCGCCGGCACGGCTCGGAACGCGCCCTCGCCGAGCTGCTGGAACGCCTGGCTCGCGACTATCACTGCGCAATCCATCTCTATGCGGAACGTGCCGACGACCTTCCGCTCGCTGCCAGCAAACTCCTGGACTCCAGCGAGTCCGGCAGCATCGTCTGGCACAAAGTTCCTTCGATTCGCGGGCCTCATCTCGTCAAGTTCGTAGGTTGGATGTTTGCAAATGGCTTTCTTCGATGGTGGCACCGTGTCTTCCGCCGCCTTTCGTTCGACCTTGTCCTGTCTCCCGGAATTAATTGTTTGAATGCGGACGTCATCATCGTTCACGCCCTATTCCGCCGGTTGCAGGAACTCGCCCACGCGAAAGGTTCCACCGAGACCCGTCGCGATTCCTGGAGCCTTTTCTTTTCTGGTAGCGCCGGCATCCTTGCCGGCTCGCAGCCATCCGGCATGTTTCGAGATCTCCACCGGCGCGCCTACTACGGCTTGTTGACAACACTTGAAAGTCGCCTCTATTCCGATCGAAGCACAACGCTCGCGGCGGTCTCGCAACGCACCGCCGACCTGCTCGATCAATTCTTCCATCGCAGCGACGTTCATGTGATTCCCAACGGCGTGGACACGCGAGAATTCTCTGCGCCAGCCCGCGCGGCACGCCGTGACGCGGCGCGCTGGCGCTTTGGACTCCGGGAGACTGATTTCGTATTGTTATTGATCGGAAATGACTGGCGAGTGAAGGGTCTTCCCGTAATACTTCGGGCCATGGCGCAGCTTCCCGCTCTACCGTTGCATCTTCTCGTCGTCGGCGACGACGCGATCGCTCCCTTTCGCGAAACCGCGAAAAGTCTCGCCGTTCTCGATCGCTGCCGCTGGGAATCTCCGCGGCCCGACGTAATCACCTTCTACGCGGCAGCCGATACCTACGTCAGCCCCAGCCTGGAAGACTCCTTCGGCCTGCCCGTTGCAGAAGCCATGGCTTGTGGTCTGCCAGTCATTACCTCCACCTACGCCGGCGTTTCGGGCTTGATACACAACACCGTCGACGGGTTCGTCTTGCCCGAACCCGCGGACACGCAGACGCTCGCTCGCATCGTTGAGCGCCTATACCGCGACACCGAGTTTCGTCGCAACATAGGCGAAGCTGCATCCAGAACCGCGCAACACTGGACCTGGGATCGATCCGCCGCCGAAGCCTGGCAGTTGCTCCAAAAGTTGGCCAAGGCGAAGACCCGTGAAGACCCTCGCCACAGTGATAGCACACAGTGAGGCTAAAGTCTCTAGAATGAATACTTGCAGAAGTCTATCAAAACAAGCAGCTTTAACCACCTTTAGAATGAATACTTACAAAAATACCGGGGGGAGGGGGTAGCACAATACTCCTGATCAGCGCATGGCAAGTAAGCCCGATCCAGCCACAACGATCCAGCGGAAATATTACACCGACACCGCCTCTCGCTATGACCTCATGCATGCCCACGAAGGCGGCGCCGACGCCTCCATCACCAAATTCATGTACGCCCTGCTACGCACGCAGGAAGTCCGCACGATCCTTGACGTTGGCACCGCAACCGGTACCGGCATGCGCGACCTGAAACAAGCCCTACCCGACGTATTCGTGTGCGGTGTCGAACCGGTCGCAGCCTTGGTGGAGCAGGCCGTGCTAAATGGGAACATCGCCAGCGGGCCTATCATTCAAGCCACGGGCGAGGCCTTGCCGTTTGCCGACGCGAGCTTCGATGCCGTGTCGGAATTTGCGACGCTCCATCACGCGGCGAACCCCACAGCCGTCGTAAAGGAAATGCTGCGCGTCGCTAGAAAGGCTGTCTTTATCTGCGACAGCAATCGCTTCGGACAAGGCTCACTGCCGGCCAGGCTCCTGAAACTCGCGCTCTACAAAGTCGGCCTCTGGCGCGTATTCAACTATCTGCGAACCGGCGGAAAAGGCTACGTGATCACGGAAGGTGATGGCTTGGCCTACTCGTACAGCGTATACGATTCCCTGGAACCCATCGCCCTTTGGGCCGATCGCGTCATCTTGATTCCGACTACCGGCGACCTCAAGAGCCGCAGCTGGTTTCATCCGCTACTCACGAGCAGCGGCATACTCGTTTGCGCTCTGAAGGATTGAATCTGAAGGAATTGAATCTGAAAGGTTGAAGAAGGGGCCGAAACCACAATCCCAGCCCTTTGCCCGCGATTCACTTGCGCGATTTGGTGACGACTGCCTTTCGCGTGGCTTCCATCGTGAAGGCCAATGATTCCTTGGGGATGCTGGTTACGAACGGCCCGATCAGCCAACCTAATCCAGCCGGGATATCCCGCGTCAGCGAAACCACTTCACTCTGAACATAGACGCCGCCGTCAGCCTCGATCATTCGCCACCAGGTTTCCATCCGCCACAGAAATCCGTCGTCGTCACCGGGAGTTTTCTCGCGTTCATCGCTCTTGCCGGCGTTCTCAACTTGCGCGATGCGCACCGCGGAGCTTCGGCTGTGTGCTCTGGTATCCGAATCGCGGAAGTATTGGACGTCGTGTTCGGTGTTGAGTACCACCGTCACCACCTTGTGCCGTCGAAAGCGGAGAAAGACGCGAAAATGGTCGGCGTCCCGCGACTCAATTTTGGATCGCTCGACATCCGGCGCGTAGTAGACAGCGTGCTGGTTGTAGTCCTCCAGCACCGCTAACACGTCTGCAAGCTTTGCTCCCGGAATGAACGCGAGGCCGACCCAATGGTGAATTAAGCCGTCCGGGCAGCGGATCGCCGATCCGTTCTCCAAGGTTTCGAGTTTGCGCATCTTCACGGCGCCGTGTTGAAGTTCGCCATAGGCTTGCGTGCGTTCGGATTCTGGCAGGCCATCGATCCACAAAAGCCGGGTGCCACGCTTCAGCTCATCGTCGCTACGCCTGTCCGTCAGCCGAACATACCGATTGAACGCTTCGATCGTCGATGGCTTTAACAAGGCAGGCGATGCGGGGGGTGATGCGCCCGCAATGGCGATGTCAGGCAGCAGGCCTTGAGTGGCGAATGCCAAAGCCGCGGTTAACACCAGGAACTTGCGAGAGGTCGCGCGACGAAAACACGTCGAGTGTCGGGCAAAGCCCTCAAACAGAACTATTGCCCTGATCCATAAGATATTGATTTCACACATCTTAGACTCATCAACAGGGATAGCCACAGGTACTACGGAGCATGGCCAATGCCTATTGTTTCACGAATTTGGGCTTGGAAACGACAACGCCGGGCAGTTGCCCGGCGCTATCAAGAGGAAAGCTAAAGTTTGGCGGGTTGGGTTAGCTCGCACACGACCCCTTGCGGAGCCGCTGTCCCCGCGCGGCCCCCAACCCGTCAGAAGTAAATTTACGAGAGGTGACTGTTTCGCTCAATGGGCCAGGAGGGTCAAAAATTGAGGTACCCGGGTTTTGGTACCTGGAATTTCCACATCCGGTAACAGACTTAATATCAGTACCTTAGAGCGATTCAAGCGAGTAAGTCGGTACCATTACCCTGCCCCGTTAACACCGCTTAAGAACCCGCCGAGGTGTCCGGTCAGCGCGACGAAGGTGGCTGCCACAACCTCTATCGCGAGCCGATAATTCGGCAACGCTCCGCCTCGCCGCCTTACGCGATATTGAACCCACCACGCTATCCAGATCATTACGATCGAGAGCCATGCGAACACCAGATGCAGCAACAAGATGCCTTTCAGCCTCTGACCCTCGAGCGCGAACTTCCAGGCCAGGAACCCGGTGATTAGCACCGGCAGCGTGGAAGCTGCGGCGAGTAGGAGGTTGTAGTAGGCCGCGTCCGCCAAGCTGCGGCGCCTGGTCAATTGCGCGACAAAGTCAAACGCAACTCCGGTGATGAACAGCGCGATCGGAAAATGGATCAGCACCACGTGTTGCGCGTGTTTGGCGAGCAGCGCGGCTTGCGGATCGAAAGGGTTTAGCATTAGCGAGCCTTACTGCACGATCACTTTGCCGGTCATTTTGGGGTGCACCGAGCAAAAGTACGGGTATGTTCCAGGCTTGATAAAGGTGTAAGAGAACTTCTCGTCGGTGTCGAGGACTTTGGATTTAAAGACCTTGTCGTCGCTGACCACGGTATGGGGAATGTCGTCGCGATTCGTCCACGTAACCGTCGTCCCCGCCGCAACGGTGAGGGCCGCCGGACCGAAGCTGAAGTTGTCGATTTTCACTTCCATGGCGGGCGCCTGCTGTGCGCTGGCAACAGAACCTCTCCCCACTGCGAACAACAGCAACGCTGCCGCTACCGCCGGTACCGCCCATCTTGCAATGCACACATGTATCCTCATGATTTTCTCCTTCTGAATTTTGATATCGAATGAATTAAATGGATCTGCCGTCGGGCGGGGCAAGCCACCGGGCAAGCCCCGCCCTTACAAGGAAATCAGATACTGCTCACGCTAGCTTCGAGTCCACCACGGCGAGCGCGTGCTGGCCTTGAACGTAATTTACATTGGTGATGCCGAGGTAGGTGCGCAGTTGGTCTGCGGGAACGGTCATCGGACCGGGAGACGGCGCTTTTCCCGGCTCTGGTTGCGGAAAAGCCGTTGATGCCGCGGTATGGAAGGTCACGTTGCCTTCCACCTTTTGCATGATTTGGTGAATGTGTCCGTTCAACACAGTGACGGAACCGAATTTCTTGAGATATGCGAGAGCCTGCGCGCTATCTTCGGTGCCCCAACCCCAGTCCGGATATACCGTCCACAGCGGGATGTGGGCAAACACCACGATTGGCGTGCTGGACTTGAGGGGCTTTACGTCATCTTCGAGCCACTCGAGTTGATCGTGTCCCAGCGAGCCAAGTCCCCCGGCTTTCAAATTCATCACGTTCACCAGCCCTACGAAGTGCACGCCCTTCTGGTCAAAGCTGTACCAGCCTGCGCCCTTCGAGCCTTTTCCGTAACGCTCGCGGAACTGTTGGCCATCATCATTCAATACGTCATGCTCACCTGGGACAAAGAAGGTCTGTTTTCCGGTGCTCTTCAGGATTTGATCGACGTGATCGAACTCCTCGGGTTTCGACAGGTGGCTGATATCGCCGGTGTGCAACAGGAATTCCGGCGGAGTGGACAAGCCGTTGATCTTATCCACCGCGGCTTGAAAAGTCCCCGTCACATCGGTGTTTGCCGGCTTGTTGAATCCCATGTGGGAGTCGCTGATCTGAACGAAGCTCAGTTCTCCCTTTGCGGCCGCAGCTCCCGGATCCGATCCGCGGTTCAGCGCAAAGGATTTCAGCACGCCGCCCTCCATCACGCACAGCGTTCCCGCTCCCGCCCACGCCATGCACTTCAAGAATCCCCGCCGGTCAATTCCGTCGTGGTTGTGATCGTACAGAATCTCGTCTTTCGTCTTTTTGGTCATAATTTTCTCCGTAACTTGGTGTGTATCGCTGTTTCGTGGGGCGTCCCGCCCAAAAGCCAGAAATAATGAAGCGGCGCGAGATTGAGTTTGATCCAGGGTGCCCGCGCCGCTCCCGGACGTGCTTCGCCTATCAAGACCGCGGGGGTCTGTCCGTTATTCCAGATTCGGCAAAGTTTTTATTTCCTGCGGGAATCCGGGATTCGGGAATAAAATGCGGCCCAGGGCTGTCTACAGAGATGAGTTCGGGTGTCGAAGGGAAAGACGTGGACGTGTTGGATTTGCAGGAGCGTGCGCGCTTCGAGCAACTGGTACTTCCGCATCTGGACGCTGCCTTTAACCTCGCGCGATGGATCTTGCGGGGGCGTGCCGATGCCGAGGACGTTGCGCAGGAGGCTATGCTGCGCGCTTTTCGCTTTTTTCGCGGGTTTCATGGCGGCGATGTTCGCGCCTGGCTCTTGCAGATCGTGCGCAATAACTGCTACACGTGGCTGGAGAAGAATCGGCCGATGGAATTGACGACAGAATTCGACGAAGAGCTCTATCCCCAGACCGGGGTTACCCCCGAATCGCTGGCTATTGCCGGCGATAATCGTGAACGGCTGACGCGCGCACTCGAGGACTTACCGGCGCGTTTTCGCGAAGTCCTAATTCTGCGCGAACTGGAAGGCTGCTCGTATAAAGAGATTGCGGCGATCACCTCCATGCCGATCGGCACGGTGATGTCCGCACTTGCACGGGCGCGACAGCGGCTGCAGCGCACGTTGACCCAGGCCGATCCGGTCAGGAATCAGGAGGCCCGCCGTGAACTGTGAGCTAACCCAATCCGTTCTGCACGGCTATATCGATGGCGAGCTAGACGCCGCCCGAGCGGCAGATTTCGAACGCCACCTGTTGTCGTGTCACCAGTGCACTTCTGCTCTGGAGACCCAGGAGACGTTGCGAACTTCTATCCGGCAAGCCGGACTTTACGAACGCGCGCCCGAAGCCCTTCGCCGGAAGATCGAAGCGCAATATCGCGCACCCGAGCCGGTTGTCATTGCGCCTGTTCGACCGAGAGTGCGTCCCACTCAGTGGCTCGCTTTGGCTGCAGCCCTGATTCTTGCGTTTTTTATCGGAGTGCGTCTGCTCCCGGGCCCCGCGGGCCGCGGCGGGCAAACCGAACTAGCGTCGTCGATTGTCGATGCGCACCTTCGCTCTCTGCAGCCCGGCCATCTCGTAGATGTTGTTTCAACCGACCAACACACCGTCAAGCCGTGGTTCGACGGCAAAGTCGATTTCGCCCCGCCGGTGCGCGATCTCGCGAGTGACGGATTTCCGCTGCAAGGCGGCCGCCTCGATATTGTAAACGGTCGGCAGGTCGCAGTGCTGGTGTATGGGCGGCGCAAGCACGTCGTGAATGTATTCATTTGGCCAACGAAGGAGGCGGACATGCCACCGCAATCCGGTACTCAGCTTGGCTACAATTGGATCGATTGGCGCAAGGGCGGGATGGAGATGAGCGCTGTTTCCGATGTCAGTGCGCCGGATCTCAAAGAACTCCAAAAGCTGTTGACGGAATGACAGGTATTTGAATTTGGAGTCTCACGGGCTGAAGCCTGGGTGAATATGGATTTGGCAAAGCAAACCTAATCCCAGCGCTGTGCGGATGCAGTATTGCTGCGCCACAAGCGGCCAGACCAAAACGATTATCACCTGAAGCCGGCCTCGCGGAAAGGCGCAATCTCACTGGTCCAGCGGGAGCGCCGTTGGAAACATACACGTTTGATACGCACACCGATGCTCCGGCTAATCGTTTCCGGCGGCTCGTCATCTAAACCCCGCCCTCTAAGTACGAGGGCGGCTACAGGGCGGGAGCACGCAGTTTACGTCGGCGCCCTTCGAGGCTCAGGATGAACTAAAGCACCGACCTCCTAGGGAAGGTAAAGCACCGACCTCCTGAAGAGAAAGACTTTTTCCGCCGGCCCGTAAAGCCTGTGCCACATTTCTCGTTCGCTCGCTTGAAAAATCGAGGCTAGTTGTTCGGTTCGTAGGTTCGCGTTGCCGTGTACGCCTTGGGAATTTCTTTGGCGTAAATCGTGTGCAGCGTCAACGTCTTGGTCTTCCCGGAGCGCACCACCACGTTTTCCCAGGAACTGAACACGCCGTTGCCCGACGCGCGTAACGCATAGTTATCCGAGCGAAGCTTGGAAATCGTGAAGTGCCCCCTGGCGTCCGCGTGGGCTACATGCGGGGCGCTTCCTCCACCGGACTGGTAGGTCACGACCGCGTGCGGCACTGGTTTATCATCCGGCCCGATCACCACTCCGGTGACCACTCCGGATCCACTGCTTTGCGGCTCCGCGATCGCCTGGCGCGCAATGGCCAGCCCAAGCAAAAAGACGAAACTGAAGGTCAGCACGCGTTTCATGAGTGTAGTCTCGATTCTCCGCCGAGCTCGTATCGGTGTCCCAGCAGGCTGCGAAAAGATGCAACAAAAACGACGAAAAAGCTTCCTTCAGGGGCCCTTCGTTCCTCAGGATAAACTGAAGCCCGTTGAGAGCACGCAGTTTACGTCGGCGCCCTTCGAGGCTCAGGATGAACTAAAGCACCGACTCCTAAAGAAAGTGACTTTTCCCCAGACTGCCAGGGCTTGTCCTAGCGAAAGACGAGTTTGTCGCAGGTCTGGCCCGGCCCGTCAGCTTTCTCCAGTGTAGGATTCCCTCGCACAACTCGGAAGGCTGTTGCGTGAAACTGTGCTTGCCATCAACCTGCCTGCTGGTACAGGCCGATTCCTTTGGGCACTTCGCGATGCGGATCTCTTCCATCGCGCGCTCAAACCGGCGTTGGCTGCAAAAGCGCAGAAGAAGGCTTTGCCGGGCTAAAGCCCGGCGCCTACATTTGACCGATCTAAAGATCAGTTACTACCCGCGCCGGTCTGGTTCCCGACAGCGATCGGCTCATCCAAGATTTGGCGCACCAGCCTAGCAAGCGTCGTCGGGCTGTACGGTTTCTGAAGATATCGCCCTCGTGCCCCGTCAGGAATGACGTCGGACTCCGCCGAATAGCCGCTCGTGAACAGCACGCGGATTTCGGCGAATCGCGCGGAAAGCTGGGTCGCGGTCGCTGAGCCGCCAAGCTTCGGCATGATTACGTCCAGGATTGCCAACCGGGGTGTCTCGTTTTCGCAGAGCCGCAAAGCCTCCTCGCCGTCGGCGGCAGACAGAACGCGATACCCGAGGCCCACCAGAGTCTGTCGCGCCATCTCGCGCACCGACTCATGATCCTCGGCAATCAGCACGGTTTCCGTGCCGCGCATCCCGGCCATCGGCGGCGTGGGCTTTTTGCTCACAGCTCCTTCCGCTACCCCGCCTTCCATCACCGGCAGGTACACGCGAAACAAGCTTCCGTGTGCCGGCTCGCTGTACACGTGAATGAATCCGCCGTGCTGCTTCACGATGCCGTAGACCGCAGCGAGTCCCATACCTGTGCCCTTACCGCCCTCTTTGGTGGTGAAAAAAGGTTCGAAGATGCGCTCCCGCGTTTCCACATCCATGCCTGTTCCGGTGTCGGCCACGGACAGCACCGCGTAACGCCCCGGCGTCACGTAGGGATAGAACCGGCAATAGGGCTCGTCAAGTTCCACCATCTCCGTTTCGATTACCAGGCGCCCGCCTTCGGCCATGGCGTCGCGCGCATTGATGCACAGATTCATCAGCACCTGTTCGATCTGCGTGGGATCGGCTTTGACGGGATCGAGAGGCGAGGTCAAGTACTTGACCTCGATATGCTTTCCGATGACTTTATCGAGCAAGCTGAATAACCCGCTGGCCACGGTGTTGAGATCGATGGCGCGCGGCTGGAGAACCTGGTGGCGCGCAAAAGTGAGCAACTCGCGTGTTAATGCCGCCGCGCGTTCGGCCTGTTCCTGAATATGGCGAAACTGTTCCGCCACCTTGGGAAGGTCGCGGCAATTCTCGAAGCCCATCTCCGCCCAGCCCAGGATGGCGCCCAAGACATTGTTGAAATCGTGCGCTACTCCTCCCGCGAGCTGGCCGATGGCCTCGAATTTTTGCGCCTGGCGCAACTGGCGCTCCATGCCGCGCAGTTCGGTGACGTCCTCGACGATAATTTCGAACGTTTCGCTCTCGTGCCAAGTGGTGACACGCCGCACGTCAAGCCGCACGGCCACGATGCCGCCGTCGGCGCGCCTCCACTCGACTTCCGAGCCGTGAATCTGGCCAAGTTCGCGGCACTTGCCCATCAGTTGGGCGTGCTGTTCGGGGAAGCGGAATAGGTCTCGGCCGAAATTGAGATTCTTCAAGCGCTCCGCGTTCGAGCATCCAAGAATGCGAAGCAGCGCGGGATTTCCGTCGAGGAAACGACCCTCAGAGGACACCCGCGAGATTCCGTAGACGGCGTGCTCCACGAGGTCCCGGTTACGCGCTTCGGACACACGCAGCGCTTCATGCGCGCGCGCGTTTTCGTCGCGCAAGCCCTTTTCGGTCATAGCTCGCGTCAGAGCAATGGGCAGCCGCGACAGATGGTCTTTGAGGACGTAGTCGTTGACGCCCTGTTTGATGCATTCGACCGCTACTTCCTCGCCTAACGTTCCCGCGACCAGCAAAAACGGGATGTCCTTTCCGGCGCGCCGCAGCTCGACAAGCGCGTCCAGACCACTCCAGCTGGGCAACCTGTAATCAGCCAGCACTACGTCGAAATTGTTTTCCGCGAGTGCGGCGCGGAAATCTTCGCGGCTCTCGGCTACCGCGTGTTCCACGTCAAATCCGGATTCCCGCAACTCGAACAGAATGGAGTCCAGATCGCCGTGAGAATAACCGACGATGAGCGCCCGCAGCGGCGTCAAAACTTTCGATTTGGGTGTCTCTTCCAGCGTTACGGTCTTCATTCACGAACTCCGGAGCGGCCCTGCCGCTGCTCCAGGCCCTTCTCTAAAACTTTGTCGCGAGTCATCGTCTTTTCACCTCGGCCTTTCGATACCGATCTTTCAACCTCGGCCTTCAAAGTCGCACGGAATGGTGCAGAAGCGGGCCCGGCACTTTTTCGGGCAAGATCGCCCGTCGCAGGTCCGCTTCCACGGCATCAAGGAACTCGCCGAAGTTCCTTCCGTCTTTCGCCGACCACGTTCCCACGCTCAGGCGCAAATCGATTGGCCCCCACGGCGAACGCGTCTCGTTGTGTACCGCGAGATGCCTCTCGAGCCGCTGGCGCATCACGGGTACACTGGGCGCAACCGCATCGACAGCCAGGACGGCAAATTGCTCGTGTCCCAGGCGCGCCACGATGTCGCTGCGACGGCAACTGCTGGTAAGAATCTGGCCACGTCGCGCAGCGCGTAATCCGCCGCGCCCGGCCCGAAACCCTCCCGCAGTGTCTGCAGATTCTCGAACAGCGCGCAGATCAACAGCAGCGCCCCGCCCGTGCGGCGATGCGCTTCTTCATGGCACCGCGTGCCGAGCGTCAACAATCCTTCGCGAGTGTAAAGGCCCGTGAGCGGATCGCGAAGCAAGTCCGCCAAGCCCTCAAACGTATTGCGTTCCAGCGCCGTTCGCACGACCCGCCCCAGCGTTCGCGCATCCATGAACCCTTTTAATAGGTAGTCCATCGCGCCTTCGCTGAGGCTCTGCGCCGCATAACTTTTCTTTGCAGGATCGGCGAGCACCACCAGCGGAATGCCGGGCGCCGAGCGGTGCACCAGATGCACGGCATCGAGCGGATCGCTCAGACTAAGCTCCAGATCGAAAAGAATGAGTTCGGGGTCGACCATTTTCACGGTCGGGATCAGCGTGGCCATAGTGGAGACCACGGTCAGATCCAGTCCCCCGGTGGAATCAGGATAAAGAGCCCCCAGCGTATCGACGGTCTCCACCGCGTCGTCTTCCGCGAGCAAAATACGAACCTTTTTTTGAGTCATGTTTTGGCCTCATTTCCCAAGAGTGTTGGAAATGAGCAGTTCCTTATGCGGGACGCGATGCAAGCATGGATCAACACACGGGTCGACACATGGATGATCGCGGCCGCGGAAAGACACTGCCGCAACTGGAGAGGTCAGTCTTTAAACAGAACGCAAGCTATAGGAAGGGGGGTGCGCTTATTGTGGCGCAATGACGAAGATAGTCAAGAGAACTCCGCGTCTGGGTTCCCATATGCTACGTCCCCGGCCGCGAGGAGGCGGCGCGCCGGAGCAGAAACGCTGCGCCGCCGGAAAGCAATCCACCGGCGATGATCACGCTCTCCCACACTAGCCCAGCCGCCAGCACGAGATGGCCGGCGGCGCCAAAGGGAGTGAGTAACGCCACCAGCGCAGCTTCGCGCACCCCGATCCCTCCCTGCGTCAGCGGCAATACGGCTGCAAGTTTTGCCAGCGGCCATGCAAATAGCCACAAGCGTAGCGGCAGCACCAGCCCGCAGGCTACCGCGAGGCGCGCCGCTAGAATCAGAAAAGTTGATTGCATGAGAGTCCCGGCCAGCCATCCGAAGATCAGTCTGTTTGGCTGGCGCGAAATGCCGCGGAGCGCGTATCGCAGTCGCGCCAGACGCCGGCGGAACCTCACCGAGCGGCCCGCCAACAATGCCCTGTGCGACAAAATCATCAGCGCCACGAGCACAACGACACCCGCTGCGCACACTAGCAGCGCTTTGCGCGCCGTCTGCCGAAGATTTTCCGGCATGGAGCTTGGCAGCAGGATCAGTCCCAGCAGCGCGAGTCCCGACTGCGCGGCCACATCCAGAAACCGGTCGAGCACGTTGCCTGCAAGAACCCCGGCTGGCCGCGGGCTGCGTCGCAGGCCCACCGCCAGCCGGATCACATCGCCTCCAACAATCGAAGGAAGAAACAGCGTGCCGAACAAGCCGCCTAGATAACACTGCGCACTAGTGGCGAAATCGAGTTCCGCTCCCGCGGCGTTGACCACCATCTGCCACTTCGCGATTCCCAGCGTGTGCGCCAGCAGATAGCCCACCAGAGCGGCCAGAAAAAGCCACGCAGGAATCTGCGCAATCGCTTTACGGACGGTTGCGAACGGAAGGAAATACAGCAGCACCCCAAGAACGCCGAGTCCCGCGATCCATCGCAAGACAGCTGACAACCAGCGACGCGAACCCTGCTGAGAGTGGTGGGCGCCAATCATGAAGGGGAAGCTATCTCACAAACCGGACACGAAGCGGCGAAGAACGCGCCTGGCGTTGCAGGGGCGGGGCTTGTTGCGCCCGGCGTCAACACGTGCGCCAAGCTACGCACATCAGGCCCGCCGAGCAGCAAAGCCGCCATCTCTCAAGCCGAGAAGATCTCATCAATCTTCGCGGCCAAGTCAAAATCCAAATTGCTGATTCCCTTTACGCTGTGCGAATTCAAATCAATCACTACCTTGTTCCATACGTTGAACCACTCCGGATGATGATTCATGGCCTCGGCCACCAAGGCCACTCGAGTCATGTTGCCAAAAGCGGTTACAAAATCTTTGCATTCAAACGCGCGGTGCAATTTTCCGTTCGCCAGGGTCCAACCGCCGGCGTGGCTCAACCGCTCACTCACTTCCGCATCACTCAATTTTTTCGCTACAGGCATGTTATCCCCCACATCAAAAGCTACAGCCACCATTATGCACCGCGCGGGTGTTGTAGCGGCCGTTTTCCGAAGTGGGGGGAGTTCGGTTTCACGACAAATCTACGACCAAAATCGCAGGCCGCATCAGCGATGCGAAACGGCGCGGCGGCGTTTACTCCACCGGTCTACTCCCCCGGAACACACGCAAAGTTCGCGGCATCATTCGTATCCCCGCTACCTTTGTACTTGGCCACTTGCGGATACGCGCACAGCGGGCGCGTCATCTGCACATCCGCGCCCGGCCCAGGCCCCGCATATTTCGTCGCGATGATCGCGGCTGGCGGTGTCCCTCTCTCCACCCACTGCTCGAGCGACAGCTGCATGCTGTGAGCCGCATCTTTCTCCATCGGCGACGGCCCGTGCTGACCGAAGGAGTCAGGACCAGTGCCTTCCGGTGGAGTCCCACCGCAGTGCTGCATCCCCGGCACCATGTAGAGCCGCGCGAATGCGCCGGTGTTCGCGAGTCCCATGGCGTTCACGACGCTCTGATAGTAGTTGATCGAATTGAGCGCCGAGATCGCCGGATCATCCCAACCATGAAAAAGAATCAGCTTCCCGCCACGCGTCTTGAAGGGTCCTAGGTCAGGTTCTGTGGCATTCAAGATCTTTGCCATCTTCGCGTCGGCCGCTTTCACTGCGTCATCAATGTCCGCATCATCGATATTCCATTGCGGCTTGTCGTAAACCATGTCGCCGAAAAATCCGCTCGCATACGCGAACAGCAAGCCCTTCCCGGGAGTTGGTCCCGTGATCCACAACCCCCAGCCGGCTGGCCCTTCCTCCGCTCCCGGCAACAGTCCGGGATAAATTTGGGAGCCGTGCGAATCGTGGGGTCCGTCATACAATATCTTGAGCGCGGTGACCTGCGGCGCCGTCAAGCACTTGTCCGAATCCTCAACTTCGCAAAGCATCGCCGCCGGATCGAAGTGGCATTTTCTCGGATCGTTCAAAATCTCATCCGTAACGCCGTCCTGCGCATCACACGCCTCATTCACCGCGTGCGCGACCGCCGGCAACTTGTTCGGCGGAATGTAGCTTGCTTGTTGCGACGTCGTGGCCTGCGCGTTCCACACCGCGCTGGTCAGCAGGTGCGTCCAGTAGTTGGCGGGAGCTCCCGCAATGATCCCGTCGTAGTCCGCTGGAAATCGCTGCGCTTCCATCAATGCTTGCCGGCCGCCATTCGAACAACTCGCGAAATAGGAATACTGCAGATGATTTCCGTAAAACGCCTTGATTACCGTCTTCGCCATCTGCGTCATTTCATGAATGGCGCGATACCCGAAGTCCGTGATCTTTTCGGGATGCCCCAGCGCCCAGCTCGCGTTCGTCCCGCCAGCGGCATGACCGGTATCGGTTCCCGCGGTTGCATAGCCTTCGTGTAGCGCCAACGCCAAAGCGTGATAGTCGATCTCTCCCGCGAATCCACCATTGCCCCGCCCTTGAAATTTCCCATTCCAACCGCTGTCCGGCAACCACACCTCGATCTTGATGTCCGAGTCGGCGCTGGGCCGCGCCTCGATAGCCACCCGGCAGAACGCAGGCAGCGCCTTATAAAGCGACGCATCGTTCGCCATCCACGGAGCCAGGGGCGTCATCGGTGTGAACGACCCCGGGGCGAGGCGCTGCGCCATCGTAATCTTCGCATCAGGCAACGATAGGCGCGCCAGGCGTTCGCACGCCCCTGTTTTAGCCGCACCCCTCTGCCCAAAGCAAGTGCCCGCTGCAAGAGCCATTACCAGTCCGATCGCCAAGCTCGCCGCGAAAACTCTCTTCATGATGCTCACCTTTCCCGAAAAGTGGGCCTCTACACGGTCAATCCCGGCAAGGCTGAGTCACCACAGTCTTGCAGAGGCGCGGGACTCCTACGCCCCTGTCTGCTGAACTCGAGCATTCAGCTATGCCGTGAATTTTCTTCGCGCTGAGCTTCGAACATCCAGCCGCGGTCCCAGAGCGTGCACATACTAGCGGAATGACGGACCCGATCCAACCAATTCGCCAAACGCTGTGACCAGCCGGTGCCAGTTAATGCTGCGTTTAGCTTCAATGCCGCATAAAGGAACCCGCATAAAGGGACCGCCGCTTCGCAAGAGTCGAACTCAGAAAGAGAACACACCGTGCGCAAAACCTACATCCAGTTCGCAGTAACCGCCGTGTTCGCACTCGCAATGAATTCCCACGCCGCCCCTGCACCGGCCCCGGGAGCCTCCGGCTATCACGTCATCAAAACGATCCCGGTAGCCGGCGACGACGGCTGGGACTACGTCGCGGTGGATAGCGACGCCCGCCGCGTCTACATCTCGCACGGCACCCACGTCGTAGTCATGAACGCCGACACCTATGCCATCGAAGGGGACATACCCGACACGCCGGGCGTCCACGGCATCGCCATCGCCGCCGACCTGGGTCGCGGCTTTATCAGCAGCGGCCGCGCCAACACCGCCACCATCTTCGATCTCAAGACGTTGAAAACGATTGGCACGGTAAAGACCGACGCCAATCCCGACGCCATCACCTACGATTCCGTATCCAAGCGCGTCTTCACCTTTAACGGTCGCGGAAAAAACACCACCGCCATTAACGCCACAGACGGCGCGGTCGCCGGCACCCTCGCTCTGGGTGGCAAGCCGGAATTCGCCGTCGCCGATGGCAAGGGCAGCATGTTCGCAAACAATGAAGACACCTCGGAGCTCATCGAGATCGACGCGCAAAAAATCACCGAAACCCATCGGTGGCCATTGGCCCCTTGCAAGTCCCCTTCAGGCCTGGCGATGGATCGGACGAGCCGGCGTCTCTTCTCTGTGTGCGATGAAAAGGCTATGTCTGTTGTGGACGCGGACAGCGGCAAGGTGGTGGCGACGCCAACGATTTGCGAGGGTCCCGACGCCGCGGCTTTCGATCCCGCTACCAAGTATGCCTTTGCATCTTGTGGCGACGGCAATCTCACCGTCATCCACGAAGATTCCCCAGAAAAATTCACCGTCATCGACAATGTCGCGACGAAAAGAAGCGCCCGCACCATGGGCCTCGACCTCAAGACTCACAATATCTTTCTGCCCGCCGCCGACTTCGATCCCCCAGCGCCAGGCGAACGCCGCGGCAAAATGAAGCCAGGCAGCTTCGTCATCCTGGTCGTATCCAAGTAGCGTTTAAACCAAGCAAGTTCCGCGGATAACTCTGGTCCCTAGTAGGAGTGGGCTTGCTGCGGCCGGCGTCAACCCGTGCGTGCTCTGCTACGGAGCACGAACAAAAGGGAATCGCGCCGATGAAATCGATTCACCGGCGCGATTTCAGTTTTCGATGAGACTCAGCTGAAGCTATAGCTTGGAATTTACGGCACCATCCGTACGTTGTGCACGCCTGCATAGAGCGAAAAACTCGTCCCGGCCGACTGCGGCAGCCACCACATATTCCTCATCCATTTGTGCTGGCTCGTCATCATGCGCTTGCCGATGAAATCCATTACCAGCGGGCTGACCTGCGTAGCCGCATACATGGCGTTGGAATGCGAAAAGGGTCGCAGCAGCGGGTTCCCCTCGGTGGCATATCCCTCGGAAATCGCGCGCCGCGTGGACCAGGCGTCAAATGCCGCTGCGGCGCTGCCACTGATGGTCAGTGCATACCACAACTTGCGCTGTCCCGCGCTTTCGCTCGGACGCGAAATCGACATCCTCACGCCCTTCATAGGAGTCCCCGGCTGCACGGGTACGTAACCCGGTTCGATCATTTCACTGGAGGTGACTTCAGCGTCGCTCTTTACTTTAGGTTCCGGTGCCGAGGGCAACGGCTGAGAGAGAGAAGAATCTTTGGTCGAATCGCTGATGGCCGCGGCGGCGTCGTTGGTTACCGCCTTAGCCGTGCCCTCGATCTGCGGAAAGGGGCACAGAAGTAAAATCGTGGCCAACAACATGGTGTCACCTCAGTATGGCGCGAACTGGCTCAAAGTACCTGCCTGCAACAGCTGAACTATACTGAGCGGCAGGTCAGGTCACACTGGACTGTTGGTCACATTCTCAGTGGTACCTCTCCGTGGGAGGCAGGTTTACCACGAACGGAACTTTTGTACTAGCACCAGTTAGGAGGGCACCAGCGTGGAGAGTTCTTGAGGGCCGCGATCACGCGCTGCTGGAGAATGACTCTGCTATAATCGCGCGCGATAAACTCCGGCGTTGCCGGCGTCATCGGGATCCAAATCACCAGCGGTCAGGTCAAAGAGCCGAAAATAATGTGCGCCAACGAATCCACCTCGGCAAAACGCGCACCCATTCCGGAACGTGGCCCACAGACGCCGCGTTTCATCGTGATTGAAGGCCCGCTCCGCGTGGGCAAAACTACGCTCGCCAAGGTGCTTGCCGAACGGTTGCACGCGCGCCGCGTCTACGATTGCGAAGACAATCCGTTTCTCGCTGATTTTTACAAGGAAAAACCCGGCTCCGCGTTCCGCGCCCAGATGTATTTCCTCATCGACCGCCAGAAACGACTGCGCGAAGCCTTGGCCGTGGAAGCTCCCGGCCCGATCATTTCCGACTACCTGATGGAAAAAGACCGCATCTTCGCCAATCTCAATCTCAATGACGAAGAGTTAAAACTTTACGACCGATACTACGAAACGCTTGCCGCCGAAATTCCGGCCCCGGATCTGGTCATCTATCTCCAGGCCAAGCCTGAGATACTCCGGGCGCGCATCGCCAAAAAAGCCTCGCGCGACGAAACCCAAATCGCTCTCGAATATATTGAAGAGGTCGCCCGCGCTTACGAGCATTTCTTCTTTCATTACGCCGCGTCCGACCTCCTGGTGATCAACACCTCCGACATCGACTTCGTCGAACGGAGCGCCGACCTGCAGCAGCTCCTGCGCCGCCTTCAGGACCCAGTCAAAGGCACCCAATATTTCCTGCCGCTAGGGGCGTCGGAGTAGAGTCAAAAAAAGGACACGCGTGACGAGGGCGGGCTGAGCTGAGTCGGCGATCGCGCGCGATTCCGCCCTTGCCCGTTCAACTTCCGGTGTGCCAAACGCCACTGCGCTGGTCGCCGCTTTCGATAGCGCCATGTTTGACAATCTATTGGGGGGTCTTACTTTTCCTCTGTGGGCTTTCCCCGGTGGTCTTTTCTTCCGAGGGCTTTTCTTCGCCGGCCGGACTTTGCTGCATTGCCTTCAGGAGCCAATTCCTCAGCACGGCCAGAAAATCCGGCCTGACCTGGCGAAAGACGAGTCCCATGCCGAGGCTTGGATTGGAGTAAATGACGGTCGCTTCAGCTTCGAAATATCCGTCGTCAGCCGCGAAGATCTTTACCAGCACATGCATCCGGGGCGCTAAAGGTGCCCCGGAGTCGAGATAGCACCCATAGAGGCTTAACTCGGTGACATTGCCGCCCATGGGTATGCCCGATTCTGGAATCACGACCGCCGGCGCTGAAAACGGATACCTGGACGCTCGATGGTGCTGCTCTTCTCCTTGGTCCATTAGCTAAGGCTAGAGGAAACAATTATTTTGAGTAAATCCCGAAGACTGAGGAGAATGCGGGCTGACGAACTGTAGGTTTCGTTAGACTCCAATTTCGCGGCAGCCTCCACTTGTCTCGCCCGCTACGATTGACGCCCTGGGGTAAGCATTCGCTGGGAACGCGCGCCGGCAACATCCCTGTTGTCATTGATTTGGAGGATTTGGAGGAACAGCAGGCCTGTTCTGTTGGACGGTCACGATTGGCGGTGTGCCTACCAGTAAACCCGTAAAAATATTACAATCAATACTTTACGCGGGTACCAGAGGGTCAGTGGCCCGCGGTACCATTGTTGGTGCTCCTGCCAACTCCTAAGTTAGCCCAAGACCGAGAGGCCGCTTTGTGCCACCCGGGAACGAGGCAAAACGGATGGGAAGTTTGCACGGGACACCAGCAGGGAATGTGGGTGGTCTCAGCGCAAAACCTATTTTTTTCAATAGGATGCGCCGGTATGCCGTGCCCGTTTTGGCTTTGGCGGCGGTTTCCACACTTGCTGGCTTTGAGGTCGCCCGCTTCCAAGGCAGCGCACGGTGGAGTAATGGCAACTCTGTAGAGCCTGCCTCGGTAGAGGCGGCTTCGCTGACCGGAGAGCCTTCGCGTTCCAAGATGGCCGCAAACCCCGGCCTGGCTGTCGATCCGAGCGTCAATACCTTCTCACGCTTGGCTCCCCAGGAGCAGGCTGAGCGTTCGCTGGAGCGCGCGATTGCGCGGGACACCGAGTCGCTCGACATCATCGGGAAGAACGTGGATGGCTGGCGCGGACACCTGCAGAACACGGACCGTCTGTTCGATCTCGTGCACACCGCTTTGAACTCCGACGATCTTCGCGTGCGAAGTTCGGCCCTGGAGATCGATCTCGCCGCGAACAATCTGAGCAAATCGCCTGAGAGCGTCGCGCACCTAGTACGACAACTTCGAGATGATCCTGAGGACCGGTCGTTGATTCTCTGGCGGCTGGGCGCACTCGGAAATCGCGGCGTCGAACCCAATATTGTGCTGGCGCAGCTCCTGAACTATACGCATGACCGGAACGAAGAAACGCGCTACTGGGCCGTGGAAGGATTGGCGATACTCGGGAACGATGAGGTGGTCGATCCGCTGCTCGATCGTTTCGCGCATGATCCGTCCGCGCGCGTGCGTAAGCGGGCGGGTTGCAATCTCGCGAAGGCCGGCATGCTCACGAAAGAGCAGCGCCTCGGTGCAGTCCCGGATTTGCTAAACCTTTTCGACGATGATGGGGTCGATTCCACGACGCGCGGCTGGGTCTACGGCGCGCTGCGCCTGATTACCGGCGCCGAGTTGGGCAACGACGCTAACGCCTGGCGCAAGTGGTGGGCGAGTCGCAACACCGCACACAAGCATCCGATCCTGCACGACAGGATGCTCTTCGCCTAGCCCATCCTGTTGGTCACGCACTTGACTAGTCCCGCTTCCTCTCACTTCTCGCACGTTTCTCCTAACGTTGCTTTGAACTTTTAACCAGCAGCGTTCGACGGTATAGTTGCGCCGCCTATTACGGAGGCCTACCGATGGAATTGTGGACACGCCGAAAGTTTTTCCTGACCTCTCTTGCTAGTAGCGCGGTTGCGAGCGCCGGCAAGCTTTTCGGAGCCGGGTCCACTGCTGACGCTGCGGTGACACCCGTTGCCGCCGCGCAGGGGAAGCGGCCGCTGATCATATCCAGCGCGAATGGTTTGCATGCTCTGGATAAGGGGATGGACGTCTTGAAGAAAGGAGGAGATACGCTGGACGCGGTGATTGCCGCGGTGACCGTGGTGGAAGATGATCCGAATGACGATTCGGTGGGTTACGGCGGGCTGCCAAACGAGGAAGGTGAAGTGGAGTTGGATGCGAGTTGCATGCATGGGCCGACGGGGCGAGCGGGATCGGTGGCGTCGGTGCGGCGCATCAAGAACGTGGCGCGGCTGGCAAAGACCGTGATGGAAAAGACCAATCACGTGATGATTGTTGGGGATGGGGCGCGTCGGTTCGGCGTGGTCGAAGGGTTCGAGGAGATGAATCTGCTCACCGAGCATTCGCGGTTGCTCTGGCTGGCGTGGAAGGCGTCTACGTCGTTCAACTGGCGGCCAGGGATTGATTCGCCGGAATGGAAGGAACACATGTCGTCTATTTTTAGCGGGGACGAAGAGAAAATCGCGTATGCGGAACGCGTGATCGCGCATCCGCCTACCGGAACGATCCCTTGTATGGCTATCAATGAAAAGGGGGATATTTCCGCGACCACCACTACTTCCGGACTTGCGTGGAAAATTCCCGGGCGCGTGGGGGACTCGCCGATCATTGGGGCGGGATGTTGCGTGGACAACGAGGTTGGCGCTGCGGGTTCGACCGGTAAGGGCGAAGAAAATATCAAGATTTCCGGCGGTCACACGATTATCGAAATGATGCGCAAGGGGATGTCGCCGAAAGATGCGTGCCTGGAGGCGCTGAATCGCGTGGCGCACAATTACAAGAACGACAAGAAGAAGCTGGCGACGTTTCACATTTTCTTTTATGCCTTGAATAAGGATGGCGTGCACGGGGCGGCCTCGCTGTGGCGCAATACCTACGATCGCAGCCATCACGCGACTTATGCCGTTCATGATGGAACGGAGGCGCGACTGGTCGATTGCGCGCCCCTGTTTGATGATGTTGGCGGGGATACTTAAAGTCGGAAATATCGAGTGGATATGCGCTGCGAGTGTAAAGCGTTGCTGCGTTGACGCCGGGCGGGGCAAGCCCCGCCCCTACTGGATAGGAGACGAGTTGGCGGCACGGCTAAGGCCGTGCCTTGATGTCGCCGCAGAAAGACCGTAGAGCGCAGGGCGTCGGCGGGAACCGGTCCGCGACGGGTCTCGTGACGAGAGCTTTACGACGAAATGTGCGCGTCAGCCCTTTCTCTCTGCGGCACTTCCGTCTTATTCTTTTACGTTATGGACCAAGCTAACGTACTGATCATCGGGGGCGGCGTAATCGGTTGCGCGATCGCGCGGGAAGTTTCGCAGCGGTGGCAAGATGTGTTCCTGGTGGAGCAGTTTCCGAAGGTGGGCATGGCCACGAGCACGCGCAACAGCGGGGTGATTCACTCCGGCATCTATTATCCGAAGGGATCGCTCAAGGCGCGGCATTGCGTCGAGGGCAACCGCTTGTCGTACGAATTTTGCGCTAAACACAATGTGCCGTTTCGCAAGACCGGAAAACTTGTGGTGGCGGCAAACGCGGGTGAGGAACACGAATTGGAAGCGCTGGCCCAGCGCGGGCGTGACAACGGGGTTGAACATCTCACGATTGTCGGGCCGAAGGAGATTCAGGCGCGTGAGCCGCACATCCGCGGAACCGCTGCGCTTGACGTGCCGTCCGCCGGCATACTTTCGGCCGAGGACCTGGTTCGAACGCACGCTCGCCTTGCGACAGACAACGGCGCAAACATTGTTACGCGTGCGAAAGTCGTTGCGCTCACGCCAACCCCCGGGGCGGTGCGAGTTGATCTTGAGATTGGCGACGAAGATGGCGTGCAAAAGGAATCCATCGAAGCGCGATGCGTGGTGAACGCGGCGGGTCTCTTCGCGGATGAAATCGCGGCGATGCTGGGGAACAATTCGTGGAAGATATATCCGGTGCGCGGGGAATATTGCGAAATTCGAGGGGAGCGCACGAACCTGATCAACAATTTAGTTTATCCGTTACCGCACCACGATGGGTTGAGCTTGGGCGTACACTTTACGAAGACTCTTTGGGGCACGGTCTTGCTTGGCCCAACAGCTACGTATGTCGAAGGAAAAGACAATTACGAGCGCGGACGTCTGCCAATTCACGACTTTGCGGAAAGCGCGAGAACACTTCTGCCCGAGGTGGAGGACAGCGACCTACAGCTCGGTTACTCGGGTCTGCGGCCAAAACTCGTGCCGCCTACCGGAAAGGGAATCGCCGATTTTGTGATTACCCGGGATCCGACAGTCCCGCAGGCGATTCACCTGGTTGGCATGGAATCACCCGGATTAACAGCGGCTTCTTCGGTTGCCATCCACGTGTCGCAACTGGTTGATGAAACCTTTGACTAGGTCTTCTAGCTGTTGCGGGTTTGTGCCGTCTGTACGCGTCCATACATCGAATTAGCCATGACTGCGCCAACTGGATTCGCTGGTTTCAGCACTCACAAGTACCTGAGCCTGGAAACCTTTAAGAAGAGCGGGGAGGGTGTGCGGACGCCGATTTGGTTCGCGGCTGATCCGCGCGTGGGTGTCGATTCCGGCGCCGCAAAACTCTACATCTACACAATCGGTGATACCGGCAAAGTGAAACGGATTCGCAACAACCCGCGCGTGCGGATCGCACCTTGCGACATGCGCGGCAAAGTCCTCGGCGAATGGGTTGATGCCCGAGCTGAAATTGTGACCGGTGAAGAAGCAGCGCGTGGTATGGGCCTGCTCAACAAGAAATATTTTCCCTGGAAGCAAGTTCTCGGCTTCTTCGCACTCTTTAGCCGCCGTCCGCGCATCGTAATTGCCTTACACCCCGCCTGAGTACCGCACACGCAAGGCTTGAGCGGGAGCGAGTACGCCGCAACTTGCGAGTTCAGGGCGCCGTTCGCTTCAATCGCAACGCAATTCCGCTCTGGAATTCGGGACTCCGCAGCACTTTGTCGCCACCCGCATGCCGGAAATTTTCGGACTTATCTACATTTCCCGTTCGCACATTTATCCAACCGCCCGAGTATTGCCCGGCGGGTAAATCCAGTGTCACTTCGCTCGGACCGTTCCCATCAAGATATATCCCGTACTCGTGCTCGGGATTAGACAGCACTCGCGCGACTACGCCCGATCCGTGTCTCAGAGTGTGCGCGTCTGGTCGCAAATCCACCAGGGACAGCGATTGCAAGAAGTTCTGCAAGATCCGGAGTTGACCCCGCAACGCAGGACTCCCGCCGCCCGGGCCGTTCGGCTCCAGGTCAGTGCCATCTTCATGACCGGGAGTGAATGAATAGTCCAAACTGTCGAATACACTCCCGCCTGACAACATGAAATTCCATGCCTGGCGTCGGTACGCGTCATCGTCGTGACCGAGAAAACCTGTCTCGTCGTAGGAAATCGCTTTACCGAGGCCGTAGTTCAGCGTCACGGCATCGGGGTACGCATAGTGAAAATTCACAACGTCGATGCCGGGCAGCAGCTTGCGGACCGAGAGACGAAAATTGCAGTAGTTTTGGGCAATCAGGTGCCGGTTCGGCAGTGAGGCCTCTTCTTTCTGAATCCACTCCGCTGCACGGGCCTGCCAGGCCATCGAAAGCTCGTCGGGCAGATCGACCGAATTCGGATAGACGTCGCGGCCGGGTGGCCGCAGATATGGATTGACCACGTCGGTGAGCACCGGCCGGTCGGACCACGGCTCGTTTTCGATTTCAAAGATGACGTTGTCAAATCCATTCGCCTCGCGAACCAACTGCCGAGCGTATCGCTCTTGATAGGCCAGGATATTCCCGTTTTCCAGCGTGTGCAGCTTTTTCCAGTCGATCGAGTTCGTGCCGTTGATGTTGTTCACGGGATTTAGAGCGCTCAAGCGCCACTGATTCTCGTCGTAGTGAGACGAGAATAGGGTCACCTCAACCACAATTCCACGCTTCGCCGCTTCCCCCAAAAAATCACGATACCGCGTGAAAAACGCTGGGTCCCATCGTTCCAGGTCAAATTTGTTCCCCCCGCCAGCGTACCCTCGGGTGTCGCTTCGCGTCCAGGGAGCCAGATAACGGCCCGGCGCAGGCGCCAGATCGTTCCGCAAAATCCCAAACGATTTCGCGGGGACTTCCACGTAAGATCCGCCGAAAAGACGCGTGTAATTCAGGCCATCCGCCTCCAGAGCCGCGAGGTAACGGTGATAGTCGAAGTCCGGATTCAAGACTGAGCCGTAGTGCTCGCCGCTAGTGATCAACGCAACTGCTTTGCCTCGGAACAGAAAGTAGTGCGGATTCGCGGGATGAAGACGAATAGGCGTTGGTCTCTTGGCCTGCGGTTGCGCGTGCGCGGAGCCCAGAAACATCGCAAGAAGCACGGAGGCACGTAGCGCATTGATCGCTGAAACGCGCAGTATACGAATCATAAAAATAGGGTCAGCGGCTGACGGACGGCGCCACAGCGACGGGATCCGCATTGGCTAAGGCCCGCAGGGATTCTGTGTAAGGCGCGCGGGCGATACCTCGTTCTGTAAAAATGGCGGTAATGTATCGTGCGGGAGTGACGTCGAAGGCGGGATTCGCGGCGTGAACATCCGGGGCGATGCTTACCCCCTGCATGTGGGTCACTTCGGAAGCGGCGCGCTGTTCGATGGGGATGTGGTCGCCGTCGGGAATCGAGAGATCGAAGGTGGAGACCGGCGCGGCGATGTAAAACGGCACGTTGTTTTCTTTGGCCAGAACGGCGATCTGATAGGTGCCAATCTTGTTGGCGGTGTCGCCGTTGGCGGCGATGCGATCCGCACCGGTGACGACCGCGCCGACCGCGCCGGTCTTCAGGAAGTGGCCCACCATATTGTCGGTGATGAGCGTAAGCGGTATGCCGCCACGATGAAGCTCCCAGGCGGTAAGGCGCGCGCCTTGAAGATAAGGGCGAGTCTCGGGCACGAGGATGTGGAGCTTGTGTCCCTGCTCAATCGCGACCCGAATCACGCCCAGCGCGGTACCGATACCGCCGGTGGCTAACGCGCCGGCGTTGCACTGGGTCATCACGCGGCCATCGCGGGGCATAAGCTCGGCGCCATAGCGGCCGATGGCTTCGTCGGTGGCTTTCTTTTCGAGATGAACCAGCTGTGCTTCCGCAACCATACCTTGCTTTATCTTTTCGAGATCGGAAGTTCCAGCCGTCAGCTCGACAAATCGCGCTTTCATGCGATCGAGGGCCCAGAAGAGGTCGACAGCGGTAGGCCGTGTTTCGGCTAGAACGTCGCAGATTTCCGCAAATTCTGACCGGAGTTCCTGCACCGACTTGCCTGAAGAATGGAGCACCCCCAGTGCCGCACCCATCGCAGCAGCTACGCCAATTGCCGGCGCGCCGCGAATCACCATCGAGCGGATCGCTTTGGCGACTTCGCAATAGTCCGTGTAGGTGTGGTGAATTTCCTGGGAGGGCAAGCGGCGTTGGTCCAGCATAACCACGCCACGGTCGGTCCATTCGATGGGTTGGGCAACGTACATAGGGTTCGCGATGTCCCGGACAACCCTTTTATTGTAGCTAAGGCGGCGACGGAAGACGAATGCTCACGGGACAGTGGGAATGCGCGTAAAGCCGTGGGTGCCGATAATGGTCGTTACGGCAATCATTGAATTATAGCCAAGATGCAACAGAAAACTGGCGAAGACGGTGCCGGTGCGGGCGCGTACGGACGTGAACACGATGCCGACGACAATGAGTAGCGCGACGATTTCCCAGCTCCATCCCAACTGCGCGCCGTGCATCAACCCAAACAGCGTCCCGGTCAGCAAGACGCTGATCCGGATGCCGACGTGGACCGAATGGGATGGCTCCATACCAAACTGACGCGTGACGCTATAGCTGAAGCGCGCCAACAAGGGATAAAGGTAACCACGAAAAACGGTCTCTTCGACCAGGGGAGCGACGAGCACGGCCATGCACATCAAAAGAACGGCGTTCTCGCGGTTCTTGAAAAGCTCCTGGATAGGCATGTTTTCGTTGGTATGCACCCGCGAACTTACCAGACCGACGAAAATGGCCAGCGCGCAGCCGCCAAAGAAGTAAGACCACGGTCCGCCCCAGCTTCGCGACGGGCTGGATTTGAGTTTCTTCCATCCCAAGGAACTCCAGAACGGGGAATCACGGAGCACGCTCAGCGTGATGTAGAGAAAGAGAAAGACGGCCGCGTACCATAGAAGATTCGTTCCGAAGATGAACTGCGGTTTGTTCAACAGGTAGCGCTCCAGCTCTTCTTTGGGAAGAGGATGGCGTGGACCGTAGTAGAAGAACAGCGCAGTCTGGACGATCACGAAGCTCGCGCCAGTGAAGAATAAGAAGAGGACGAGATGCGGCCAGGACCAGGAAATGCGCAGATCCTCCGGCAAAGCAGAGTCCAGGTGGTAGGCAGCTGCCGGAGGATCGGCAGCGTAGGGGATTGGATCGCCGTCGAGCGAAGGCGAGACTGGTGGGCTGGAGCGCGGTTCCTCAAGGGAATTCGCGATGGACTCCAGCGGCGGCGAACCGGGCGGTGTATCGTCGAAAATGGTCATTTTCTTTTCCCGCGCGGCGTCTTGTGCGCGGAAGCTTTAGGCCAGCTGGATGCCAGCGCAGCTGCGACCAACGGCAACATAATCTCGTGATGGCCGGTGATGGCATAGCCATGAGATTCGACGCCACGCGAACCCGGCGCCGATGCGGTCGGTCGCTTCACGACGTTCTGTAGCGGCCGGTAATGCTGGACGAAATCGAAATTGGCGGTGGTGATGGGCCGCAGCGGAATGCCGAGATTGCGAACCACGGAGACTGCCTTCAGAAAGACCTCGGGAAGAATCACAGCGGAGCCCCAGTTCAGGTATACGCCTCCAGGGTGCATTTCTTTCACGAGCGCACTGAACAAGCGAAAATCATAGTGCGAGGCAATTCCCAGCGAGGCTCCATCGGCGGCAGGATGCATGTGCGGGATGTCCGTGCCGATCGCCAAATGGATGGTGACGGGAATGCGATGTTTATAGGCGGCGGCCAGAACACTGGATTCCGCGTAGGGCGCGTCGATGACCCCGCTGCGAAGGAATTGGCCCGCGGCTTCGCCGTAACCGATCCGGATGCGAGTGGCCAGCTTGGAAATTTCGTTGACGTATTCGCCGGTTTCCGCAGCCATGCCGAACTGCCCCTCACCGATCGCAGCCTCCACGTCTTCCGAAGTGTTGCCGGCAAGCGCAATCTCAAAGTCGTGGATAAGCGCGGCACCGTTCATGGCGATGCCGGAGACGAATCCGCGCCGCATGAGGTCTATCAACACGGGACCCAAGCCGACTTTGATCACGTGGCCGCCAATGCCCCACAGGACTGCTTTGCGTTCCCGGCGAGCGCGGTGAATCGCTGCCAGCAGATGCCGCAGATAGGCAGCCGCGAGAATATCCGGCAGCGAGTCCAGCAACTTCACCAGCGAGCCATTGGAGGCTGGCGGCTTGGCGAAGTCGCGAACGCTGACCTTGCTCTTGCGCGAGGCCAGCGGATAGGTGCGAACGGCGCCGAGAGTCAGGGGCTGGATTGAGTAGACGCTCATGGACGAAAATTCACTCTACGGGGAACCTGTTGCGCGTGCAAGCGCAAGCCGCACAGTACGAAGCTACTTTCCGTTGGTTGGATGGCCAGTTCCGCCGGCGTGACCGTTTACCGGCAAGACGCGGGCCAGAGCTTGCCCCGTGTAGGATTTTTTTGTGCGGGCGACGAGTTCCGGTGGGCCTTGCGCCACGATGCGGCCGCCGCCTTCGCCGCCTTCCGGACCGAGATCGATGATCCAGTCGGCTTGCTTGATCACGTCGAGGTGGTGCTCGATGATCAACACGGTGTTGCCGAGGGAAACCAGACGCTGGAGCACGTCCAGGAGTTTGCGGACATCGTCGAAGTGCAATCCGGTCGTTGGTTCGTCGAGAATGTAAAGAGTGCGGCCGGTTTGCCGCTTTGAGAGTTCGCGCGCGAGCTTGATGCGTTGAGCTTCGCCGCCGGACAGCGTCGTGGCCGACTGGCCTAACTGCACGTAGCCGAGACCAACTTCGACCAGCGTCGCGAGCTTTTGCTGGATCTGCGGAATGTTTTCCAGAAGCTTCAGGGCATCGCTTGCGGGCAGATTGAGAACATCGGAGATGGAATGGCCCTTGAAGCGGACCGCGAGTGTTTCGGAATTATAGCGGCGGCCGCGGCAGACTTCGCACATCACGTAGACATCCGGCAGAAAATTCATTTCGATGCGGCGCAGGCCGTCGCCTTGGCATGCTTCGCAGCGGCCGCCCTTTACGTTGAAGCTGAAGCGGCCGGGGCGATAGCCGCGTTCGCGTGATTCCGGGAGCATGGCGAAGAGTTCGCGGATCGGTGCGAAGACGCCGGTGTAGGTGGCTGGGTTTGAGCGTGGAGTGCGGCCGATGGGCGCTTGGTCGATCTCGATGACTCTGTCGATGTGCTCTGCGCCGAGGAGCTCTCGGTGAGCACCGGGGGGATCCATGGAGCGATAGAGCTTCTGCGCCAGAGATCGGTACAGGATGTCATTGACGAGAGTGGACTTGCCGGAGCCAGAAACACCGGTAACGACGGTCAAAAGGCCGAGGGGCAGCGTGACATCCACGTCCTTGAGGTTGTTGGCGTGCGCGCCAACGATCTGGATCGCTTTGCCGTTGGGACTGCGGCGATGTTCGGGTACGGGAATGCGAGCCGCGCCGCTGAGGTAGCGACCTGTCAATGATTCTGGAGTGGCTGCGATTTGGTCCGGCTTGCCTTGGGCGACGAGATAACCGCCTGCATCACCTGCGCCGGGGCCCAGGTCGACCACGAAATCGGCCCGTCGGATGGTGTCTTCGTCGTGTTCGACGACGAGGACGGTGTTGCCGAGGTTGCGGAGCTGCTCCAGTGAGCCGAGCAAACGATTGTTGTCGCGCGCGTGCAGCCCGATCGAAGGCTCATCGAGAACGTAGAGAACGCCGCGCAGGCGGGATCCGATCTGAGTGGCCAGCCGGATGCGCTGGGCTTCGCCGCCGGAAAGAGTGGCGGCGGAGCGATCGAGGCTGAGGTAGTTGAGACCGACGGCGAGCAGAAAATCGAGGCGCTCGCCGACTTCTTCCAACGGGCGGCCGGCGACATCACGCTGGCGCTGCGCGAGTTGCGCGAGAATTTTGTCGACGGCTGGGCGGGCGGAGGAGAGTGACAGCGCGGTAAAGTCCGCAATCGAATATCCGGCGAGCTTGACGGCGAGCGATTCGGGGCGCAAGCGCTTGCCGTGGCAAACGCTGCAGAGCGTCGCCGACATGTACTGGGTCATCCACTCGCGGTAGGAATCGGAATTGGACTCCTGGAAATTGCGGTCGAGAAATTTGAGGATGCCCGAAAAGCGGAAGCCTTTTTCGGCTCGGGCCTTTTTTCCGGCGGAGCCAGCGACATTCGAAACTCGCGGCGATCGTTCATTCGACGGAGGATAGCCGTACAGCACGAGATTCTGGATGCGCTGCGGAAATTTCTCGAAGGGCGTGTCGAGGCTGAAACCGTGGGCATAGGCCGCCAGTTCCAGGGTGCGCTTCAACATAGCGGAGCTGGAGCCGGGACCCAGGCCACCATCGAAGAGAGGCCTGGTCCAATCGACGATCACGCGTGCGGGATCGAAATCGTATTTTGAGCCGAGACCGTTGCAAGCGGGGCACGCTCCATAGGGAGAATTAAAGCTGAACGAGCGCGGTTCCAACTGCGGGACGGAGATGCCACAATCCGGGCAGGCCAGCTTTTCGGAGAAAACGTGGTCCTTGCCGCCTACGATAGACACCGTGACGAGCCCAGCGGCAAGCTTCAATGCCGTCGTGATGGATTGCTCGAGGCGCGCCGCGATTCCGGGCTTGACCAGCAAGCGGTCCACGACAACTTCGATAGTGTGATTCTTACGCTTGTCGAGTACCGGCGTTTCGTCGAGCTGAACGAGTTCGCCATTGATGCGCGCGCGGAGGTACCCGTCTTGGGCAAGCTTCTCCAACTCCTTGCGATACGCGCCCTTACGGCCGCGCACAATCGGCGCGAGGATCATGATGCGGTCGTCGGTCTTGGCTAAGTCGCCGTTCAGGATCGACTGTACGATTTGCTCGCTGGACTGGCGGGCGATGGGCTTGCCGCATTGCGGACAATGGGGAATGCCGATCGAACTGTAAATCACGCGCAGGTAGTCGTAGATTTCGGTGATGGTGCCGACGGTGGAACGCGGGGAGCGCGTGGTGGTCTTCTGCTCGATGGCGATGGAAGGCGAAAGTCCTTCAATCACATCGACTTCAGGGCGTTCCATTTGATCTAGGAATTGGCGCGCGTAGGCCGAAAGCGACTCCACGTAACGCCGCTGGCCTTCCGCATAAATGGTGTCAAATGCGAGCGAAGACTTGCCGGAGCCTGATAACCCAGTGATGACAGTAAGCGTGTTGCGCGGAATCTCGACGCTGATGTTCTTGAGATTGTGCTGGCGCGCGCCCCGAACAACGAGTTTGGTCAGGCCCATGATCCCACGGTGCTCCCTCCACAGGAGCTCTGGCGCACAGTGGGTAGACTGAGGCCAGAATAACTTTTAACAATAGCAGTGGGACGGACGGCGGTCAACTTATCGTCAAGAAAGCGGAAAAGCTGGGTGCATTGTCATTCCCGTTTTGGAATCGGCGCGAAATTAGGCGACGATAACGTGAAGTTTTCCACAGGGTTACAGCGATCGCTGTAGAGTGTTCCAATGACGGGTAATTTTTCATGGGAGTACCGCGTTTTTACGCAGGATGGGACCACCGGTGTGCTGAAAATAAGAATGTTAGAAATGGCTTATGGCTTGCACCTTGGCACGTCGGGGGGCGCGAGCCGAGGATCCCTTTAGGGGATTGAGGGCTGGGCCGGTTCGCTTGTCCCCCTTTTGATTTTTCCCACACTTTCGCCGACCTCCAAACATCCCAAGAGACACCCGAACCGGCGAAGGTGTGTCAGCGTTGCATGTTGCTGACACTAAACGGAATAAATAAATATTACGAGAGCCAAAGTGAGAAATTGGATTTGTCCGCGGCGGAACGTTCGTGGACCTGTACTTTAGGACAGGGTCTACTTACGACCAAGCACGCGAGAGGTAGTCGCTCATGGTCATGAACAACATAATGGCGAGCCAGAAGACCGAGCAAATAATGACGAGTTGCGTGCGCTTTGGACTGTACTTGCCATGCATGAAGAACAGAACGACGAGGGATGCCTTGAATGTGGCGATGACCAGCGCGACGATAATATTCAAGCCCGAGAAGTACTGATTTAGATCGACCTTGGCCGCGGCAACCGTCAGAAAGGTGCAGACCATCAGCCCGGCGAAGATGCCCAGGTACAATTTCGGCGAAACGATATGATGTTCGGACACGAGCTTTCCTCTCTCGATAGCTGGCGTTGGGCTGTGCGCCACTCGCGATTGCCGGGCTAATGCCCGGCGCTACATTTTCCCGTTAGTGCCGATCGATCAAATAGAGCAGCGGGAAAAGGAAAATCCAGACGATATCGACGAAGTGCCAGTAGAGGCCTACCATTTCCACCGGCGTGTTGTATTCCGCGGTGAAGCGTCCGCGCATCGATTCCTTGATGAGCCAAATGAGCAGGCCGGCGCCGATAATCATGTGTAATGCGTGCAGGCCGGTCATCGCAAAATAAAGCGAGAAAAACAGTTGCGCGTGGGCGTTGGTGGCGACCGACGCGCCAGGCTCAAAACTGAAATTCAGGCCGGGGACGTGATGCTCCTCAAACTTCTGGTGATACTCGACGCCCTTGATGCCGAGAAAGACGCAGCCAAGGATTAGCGTCGCAATCAGGAAAAGGGTCACTAGCTGCTTCTTGCCCACGGACGCAGCCCACACCGACATGGCCATCGTCAAGCTGCTGCCGATCAGGACGACCGTGTTGATGGCGCCGAGAGTAAGATCGATCGAGCGGCTGGCTTCGCCGAATACGTCGGGATATCTGGAGCGATTCAGCGTGTAGGTCATGAACATCCCGCCGAAGAACAAAACTTCGGTGGACAGGAACACCCACATGCCCAGCGAGGCGCTTTCGCGCTGCTGGTCCATGGTCTCGAACTGGCCGAACAATTCTCCGGTGCGATGCACTCGGCGCTCCTCTTGCGGCCCCGGATGGGGTCGCGTGTCTAGCTGCTAGTTAGTCGTCCCCATGAGCCGGCGCAAGCGTCGGCGCACCTTTAACATCGAGGCCCAGATCGGGCCGGTTTTCAAAGTCGTAGGCTTCCCAGGTTACTTCCGGCGTCACGTCAAAATTCTCGGTGAGCGGAGGTGAATTGGTCTGCCACTCGAGGCCCGTTGCGGGCCATGGATTGCGGCCCGCGACCTGGCCGTAGCGCATGGACCAGACCAAATAAATCATCGGAAGCAGGTAGCCCAACGCGAGAATGGAAGCACCCGCCGTGGACATGACGTTGAACACTTGGAATTCAGGGGGATAGCTGTGATAGCGGCGGGGCATTCCCAGATAACCGAGAATGAATTGCGGAAAAAACGTCAGGTTGAAGCCGATAAACAGCGTCACGGCCGCGATACGCGCCAGGAATTCGGGGTAAAGCCTGCCGGTGATCTTCGGCCACCAGAAGTGCAGGCCGCCGACGTAACCCATTACCGCGCCGCCGACCATGATGTAGTGAAAGTGAGCGACCACGAAGTACGTATCGTGTATATGAATGTCCAGGCCGAGGCAGGCCAGAAACAATCCGGTAAGGCCGCCTATCAGGAACAACCCGATGAAGCCGAGGGCGTAAAGCATCGGC